>ENA-ORXU01000213-ORXU01000213.1-marine-metagenome-genome-assembly--contig:-NODE-213-length-74189-cov-5.478667_pt1 | contig 74189 bp, 75 predicted proteins | sample MGYA00237869_ERZ511484 | MGnify/ENA metagenome assembly ERZ511484 | reverse complement strand
GCAAACAGCGGAGCCGTATCTTCGGTCGTCTCTTCCGGTGGTGTTTTCCAATTGCTCATGCGGAGAGCATAAGGGCAGCCACCTTGGGGGTGGATATATCTCCCGATATTTCCGCAAGCGCCTGAAAACGCACACCCTTCCCTACACCCTAAGTGCGGATATATCTCAAAGGCGGGCCAAACCCTTGCTTTTTTATATACCGCTCATCCCGTCTGTATTGCTCCGGTTCCTGCACTACATCCAATCGCCGATTGGATGTCGGCTACGCCACCCCTTTCGTCACTCCACACACACATCCCGCACATGACACCCCACCTCGTGATCGTTCACGATCCCCACCGCCTGCATGAACGCATAGCAAATCACCGGGCCTACGAATTTGAACCCCCGTTTTTTCAGCGCGAGGCTCATCGCTGCGCTCGCCTCGGTCTCGGTCGGCACATCTCCGACCTGTTCCCATCGGTTCACCACCTGCTCGCCATCCGTGAAGCTCCAGATGAACTCCGCGAATTTGCCGTCGCCAAACGCCAGAAACGCCCGCGCATTCCTGACCACGCTCTCGCATTTTAGGCGCGAGCGGATGATCCCCGCATTGCCCATCAGCCGTGCAATCTCGGCCTCGCCATAACCCGCGCAAATCTCAGGCTCCAAGCCATCGAACGCCGCATAGATAGTGTCGCGTTTGTTCAGGATCACCGCCCAGCTCAGCCCCGCCTGCATCCCGTCCAGCACCAGCTTCTGCCACAGCGCCTTGCCGTCCCGCACAGGCCGACCCCACTCCTCGTCATGATAACGGCGATATTCCTCCGTATTCGTTTTCGCAAAGCCCGACCAGTCGCAGCGCTCCACCCCGTCCACCACGATCGTCACAGGCTCTTCCGCATCCCGATATTGCAGCGCGCATATTTCGAGTGCCCGCCATCCAGAAACACCTCCCAGCCGCAGCGTTTGTAGAGCCGGATCGCCGCCGCGTTCTTGGTGCTCGACAGCAGATAGATCTCGCTCAGCCCCATCGCGTCCCGCGCATAACTCTCCACCACCTCCATCAGCATCGCGCCGATCCCGCGTCCGCGTGCGTGTGCCGCCACCGCCATCTTGGTCAGCTCCCACGCCCCGTCACCGTCCTGCTTCAGCGCGCAGACCCCGATGACGTCCTCCCCGTCATGCACGCTGAATACGCTATTGCCGTCCCGCACATAGCGCGAGGGATCCGCCGCCATCGCCCGGTCGCTTGCCTCCACATGATGCAGTTCCGCGATCCATTCGAGGTTCATCTCCGCAAAGCGCGGCAGTACAGTGAGGTCGTTACGCCTTACGACCAGCTCAGCCATTCGGCCCCGCCATCACTTCCGCGGGCTCTCCGTTCACGTTCAACCCGGTCTGTGCCGCCGCCAGGCGCTCCAGCCGTACCAGCGCCATGCCCATCTTGCCCCGCACATGCAGCACATCGCCGACGCGCCGCTCCCCTGCCTTCAGCACATCGCCGTCTTTTGCCTCCGCGCTCAGGATTACCGCCCGCATCCGCTTCTTGACCGTGCTCATTCGGTGCATCCGACTCACGACTTCTTGTCCGATAAAGCAGCCCTTCCTGTAATCCACGCCATGCAATTCATCCATATCCGCGTCCGCTGGAAACACCTCCCCCGGCCCGAAATCGAATTGCGAGTCCGGCAATCCCAGGCTCAGCCGGAACGCGTCCCAGTCCGCCTCGCTCGCATCGGTCGGCATCACGCCCCCCAGCCTACGTCGGCCCGCACTCGCATGGCGCGGATCGTCCATGCCCATATCCTGATCCGTGTCCCATACGCGATAGACCCGCACACTCCCGCTCACATCCTCCACCGCGACCGGTGCGCGCAGCACATACATCGCCAGCCGCTTTTTCAACTCCAACCCCATCTCCGGCGTCGTATCCAACAGCAATCGGTCCCCATCCGGCGTCACGAACATATCCGCAATGATCTTGCCCTGCGGCGTCAACAGCGCGGCAAAGCTGACCCCGTCCCCCCGCACCGTATTGGTCAGCAGACCGTCCAGCCACGCCACCACATCACCAAGCCCCGCGCCTTCCTTGGGCGAAAGCGACAAAACGGTTCGGGGGAGCGCGGCAATCATGGCGCGTCCCTAGCCCGCCTTGCGCCCGCCACCAAGACCCGCCACACATCACCCATGCTGCCCTTCCTCCTCATCCCGCCCGTCATCGGCACCGCCGCCCTCATCGTCTATCTGGAGGCGTCCGGCCGCTTCCTCGGCAGCGCCCCGACCCTCACCCCCATCGACGTCCCCATCGACACGGACGGCCTCGCCGGTGTCGAAGCCTGGATACAGGAAGAATTCCACGCAAAGCCCGCCCTCATGCGCAAATCCGACAAGAGCCCCCGCGACCTCCTCGCGGAAAAGCGCCGCCTCTTCGACGCCATGGGCACGGAGCGGACATTCGACGCCACCTTCACGCCCGCCACCGCCTCCGCAAACGGGCTCGACGTGCCCGGCGAGTGGACGACCGTCAAGGGTTCCGATCCCGACCTCCGCCTCATCTATTATCACGGCGGCGGCTTCACCGTCGGCAGCCCGCAAAGCCACCGCGCCCTCACCGTCCGCCTCGCCCGCGATCTCGGCGCCAGCGTCTTCGCGCCAGATTACCGCCTGCGCCCCGAACACGCCCATCTCGACGCCGTCGCCGATTGCGCCGCCGCCTATCGCTGGGTGCTCGACAACAGTCCTTCCGGCAGCGCCCCCGTCCGCGGGCTCTTCGTCGCGGGCGACAGTGCGGGCGGCAATCTCTCCCTCGTCACACTGCAATGGGCGCGCGACCAGGGCTTGCGCCCTGCCGACGCCTGCGCCGTGTTCAGCCCCTCCACCGACTACACGCTGACGGGCAAGTCGCTGAAGACCAACTTCAAGACCGACACCATGCTGCGCCCGCTATTTGCGCCCTTCATGAAAGTCCCCAAGCCTCTGCTGACCTATGGCCTGTGGAAGACCAATGGCGCGCGCCCATCCGATGCACGCATATCGCCACTCTTTGGCGACCTCGCCGGGCTTCCGCCCACCCTTATCCAGGTCAGCCCGACCGAAATCCTCTATGACGACGCCACGCGCTACGCCGCCCAAGCCGCCAATGCCGGCTCGCCCGTACAATTGGAGGTTTTCACCGGCGCTTCCGCCGACGCCCCGCTCCCCCATGTCTGGCAGATGTTCGACCGCGAACTCCCCGCCGCCCGCGACGCACTCGACCGCACCGCCGCCTACCTCCTCGCACAGATTACATAGCGTCAGGTCCAGTAAAGCAGCGCCGATCCCGGCAGGGTTCGCGCGACCTCGCCCTCGAACCAATCCCGCATCTCGCGCATCAGCTCCTTGGGATAGACATATTTCCGCCCGCCGAATTTGTTGCGTTTGACCGTACGCACATCCTCGCTCATTTCCAGATCCGTCGCCGGGTACCAGCCCATCAGCACGTCCTTGCTGCCCGGCGTGAACCGGTGCGTAATCAGTTCCACCGTCAGATCGACATCATCCGGTAACTCCTTCGCCGTCCGCGCGAACAGGTCCGCATAGGCCTCCCGCCAGCCCTCCACCGGCATGATCGGCGCCACCGTCAGCCCCACCGGATAGCCTGCCCGTGCCAGCCGCCCCATGGCGTGCAAGCGGTTGGATAGCCGCGCCGTGCCGCCCTCGAACCGCCGCGTCACCTCCTCGCAATTGACGCTCAGCCGCACCCGCGTCCGTCCGCCGTGATCAAGGCTCAGCAGCGGCTCCACCAGATCGTATTTCGTCGTGAATCTAAGGCCCACATCCAGACCCTGCCCATGCAAGCCCGCCATATGGCTTACCAGCCGGCTCAAGCCCCCCGTCATGTGCTCGATCCCCAGCGGGTCGGTGTAACAACTCGCCTCGAAGGTCGTCCCCTCGCCCGCCCGCGTCTCGGACGCGGACGTTATCTTGCCCTGCCCGACATAGTCCGGGATCACCGCAAAGATCTCATCCAGATTCGCATAGGCCCGCGTGATCGGCGGCCCGGACAAACTGCCTGCCAGATAGCAATACTGACAATGCGCCGGACACCCCACCGCCAGATCCAGCCGGAAATCCGCACTCGGCGGAATGGGTTGCAACTTCAGCTTGGACGGCGGCGCATTCACGATCGCGAGAGAGCCCTTGGCATTGCGATAGGTCTCGCGCTCCGTCTCCCCCTTCAGCCCGCGCACGGCATTACCCGACAATTCGATCACCTCCGAGCCCAGCGAGCCCGCCGCCTCCCGCGCATGCGCCGCCACCGCCGAGTCCCGCGCCGCCTTTGTGATGAACACGCGCTTGGGCACCCATAGCCGCGTCTTGCCCTCCGGCAACATCGCCTCCAACCGCTCCGGTGCCTTTCGCGGCTCCTCCGCACGTGTCGGGGCGATATGCGGGGCTAGCTTGAGTTCGGTCATATGGAAAGAGCGCCCACAGGGGCGCTCCGTTCCAAACCTGCAATGATATGCCGATCGTTAGAACAGGAAGTCCGCCGCATCCAGATCATCGATATCGAACCCGCGCAGCACGAGGGTGTCGCCATTATACTCAATCTGCGTACCCGCAGCCCCCAGATCGGTCAGGGTCAGATCGCTCAAGCTCGTGGCTCCTGTCAGCGACAGATCGAGCAGGTCCACCCCGTCCTCGAAGTCTAAAACGTCCACACGCCCCCAATCCGCCTTGATCATGAACACGTCCGCTCCTGCCCCGCCCGAAGCCCGGTCATAGCCACCGCCCAGCTCCAGCGTGTCGTTGCCATTGCCGCCAAAGAGGAAGTCGTCACCATCGCCCGATCCCAGCGCGTCATTCCCGTCGCGACCAAACAATTTGACACCGGCCGTGCTACCGATGGCGTCTAAGGCGTCATTCCCCGAACTTCCCGATACGAATTCGACGCCCGCACTCGCAAGATCGATGATCAAGGCCCCGGACGCGCCCGTAGCGTAGACGCGGTCATAGCCTGCCCCGCCCTCGATCAGCGTGTCATCGCTGTCGACGAACAGGAAGTCATTGCCGTCCCCACCCCGCAAAGTGTCCGCGCCCGATCCGCCGAACAGGCGGTCATTGCCCGCCCCGCCGTCAATCGTATCGTCGCCGATACCACCGGATAGCCGGTCGCCGTCCGACCCGCCCAAAAGTGTGTCATCGCCGCGTTGGCCACGCAGATCGACGCGGAACGTCGCATTGGACGCATCCAACACGTCATCGGCAATATTGCCGTTCACCAGCTCCGCATTCATCGCTGCCACGTCATAAGTCGCATCCGTCGCATAGCCCCGGATAAACACGCGGTCATTGCCCGCGCCCGCATCGACCGTGTCCAGATTGTCGATGAAAATTAGGTCGTCGCCATTCCCGCCGATCAACACGTCGGCTTCGGCCAACCCGTCCAGCCGGTCATTGCCGTCACCGCCAGAGATCACGTCATCGCCGCGCCCCCCGACCAGATTGTCGTTGAAGACCGATCCCGTCAGCACATCATCACCGCGCTCGCTCACCACGACGACGCCGACATCGGACTGCGCCGCATTGATGACGTCGTCACCATTCCCCGTCAGGATGTTCTCGATTCCGGAATTCGCGTCCAGGACGAGGACGACCTCCACATTCGGATCCTCGATCCGCAGGCGGTCAAAGCCTGCCCCGCCAATCACCGTGTCGGTGCCACCGGTAAACAGCAGGTCATCACCCGCGCCGCCGTTGAGCACATTCATACCCTCGCGCCCGCGCAAGGTATCATTGCCGTCCCCGCCAAAGAGTTCCGACCCGCCCGCGGACAAGCCGTAGAGTGTGTCGTTAAAACCCGTACCGATCAGGCTTTCGATATCTGTGAAGTTTTCGCGCGTCGCCCACCCCGTGCCGGATATCAGGTTGTCGAGATCTGCACGGATCGCCGTACCAGCGGCGCTGTAATCAACCGTGTCGAAGCCGGAGCCACCTATGTAATCATCCTCCCCAGTGCTCGCAATGAAGAGGTCGTCTCCGCCCCCACCCACCAGGATATCGTCGCCGCTATCGGAGGTCAGCGTATCATCGCCCTCCCCACCAAAAACGACAAAATCCCGGCTGCTCGACGTTGTCAGGGTCTGATCTGCTGCAGTCGTGTCGAAAACGAAATCCGATGCTGACAGTTCCGCGATCGTGGTGTTGCGAATGACCCAGATCTCGTTCGGGCTGCCGCCGGTAATGTCGTTCCAATAAGTCTCGATACGCACATCCGCGCCGTCCTGACTCATAAATGGCAAGAGCGAGGCAAATTCGGTCACGCCCAGGCCGCTGATGTCGATAACGTCCTCGCCTGAGGTAAAGTCCTCGATAAAGACGCCTTCCGGCCCGCGATCTTCGCTGATTAAAAACGTATCATCGTCCTCCCCGCCGCGCAGGATATTGGAATAGCCGCCCCCCGCATTCAGGATGTCGTTTCCCGCCGCGCCATTAAGCTCGGTGGTGTCATTATTACCCGTCAGGATGTCATCGCCGACATTGCCAAAGATCACGTTTTCGCGCGTGCCCGCCACATCGATGACGCGATCATTGGCATTGGTGTCGAACAGGAAATCGGCCGATGTCAGGTCGCCCAGCGTCGTGTTCTCGATTACCCAGACTTCGTTGGGACTGCCGCCCGTGATGTCGTTCCAATAGGTTTCGATACGCACATCCGCACCGTCTTGGCGCATATAGGGCATCAGGGTGTCCAGATCGGACACACCCAGTCCCGAAATATCGATGACATCCTGGCCTTGCGTGAAATCCTTTATGAACACACCCTCATTCCCGCGATCCTCGCTGATAACCAGCGTGTCACTGCCCTCTCCCCCGCGCAGCACGTTGGAGTAGCCGCCACCCGCATTGAGGATGTCGTCACCCCCGCCGCCATTCAGCTCGTTTGTGTCGTTGCCAGCCGTCAGCTGATCGTCGCCATTGCCGCCAAAGATAATGTTTTCGCGGGTGTTCGGCGTATCGATAATGCGCGGTGCCGTGCTCGTATTGAATACGAAGTCAGAGTCCGATAGATCCGCAATGGACGTGTCGCGCAGGACAAGGACTTCATTCGGACTGCCGCCCGTAATGTCGTTCCAATAGGTCTCGATATACACGTCCCCGCCCTGCTCGCGCATATAGGGCATGAGGGTCGCAAGGTCGGCCACACCCAGACCGGACACGTCGATGACATCCTCGCCAGAAGTGAAATCCGTGATGGTCACGCCTTCATTGCCGCGATCCTCGCTATAGATGAACGTGTCGTCACCCGCACCGCCGCGCAGCACGTTGGAAGACCCTCCGCCCGCATTCAGGACATCGTCGCCCGCACCACCATTTAGTTCGTCCGTGTCCCCACCGCCCGTCAGCTCATCGTCGCCATTGCCGCCAAAGAATACATTTTCGCGAGTGTTCGGCACATCGATCACCACCGCAGTCGTGCTTGTGTTGAAAATGAAATCCGCCGCCGTCAGATCACCAATCGAGATGTCGCGAATGATGATCACTTCATTTGGGCTGCCGCCCGTTATGTCGTTGAAATAGGTCTCGATATACACGTCACCGCTTTGCTCTCGCATGTAGGGCATCAGAGTAAGGAGATCGGCGACATTGAATACGCTCAGATCGATCTGGTCCGTACCCTGCACGAAATCCGTAACGTCGATGGTGCCGAACGCGCGGGAGGCAATCGTGGTCGTCGCCGCCGTCAATCCTGCCATGGCTTGCACGGACGCTAAAGACACTGGGCCCAGCTCCATCGAAATACTATTATCCGGCGTGACAATGTTGAGCACAGACTCACCGCCCAGGTTAAGAATATCGGACTCCAGATCCGCGAGCACATCGACAAGGTACATAATTCATCCCCATTCGCCGACCCAAGCGTCGGCACAACGCTCTAATAAATGACGGGGCGTGTGCAGGCTGTCAATCATCAGGGTGTGGTCTGGCTATCTGCAAGCGGCGCAATGTCTCAGCGCCTCCCAGATTGGCCCAGTCCGCAATTCCATCACAGAGAGCGGAACCACTCCAATCTCGGAGGCTTATAGATAACATACATCAACTATCGACACGACCAGGACTGCCCATGACCCCCGCCCCCACGGCCCTTTCCGCCATCCTCTTTGGCTCCATAGGCGCGATTGCCGAGACGTCGGACATCCAGCGCCGCGCCTATAATGCCGCGCTGAAATCCCACGGCGTGGACTGGCAGTGGGACGAAGACACCTACCGCGAGCTCATTGAGTTTTCCGGCGGCAAGGATCGCCTGCGCATGCTGTCGCGCGCCACGGGTCTGGGCCTCACTGAGGATCAGATCATCTCCATCCACGCCGAGAAGACCAAGGCTGCCTGCGCCGAGGTCGTCGAGACGTCCGTTCCGCTGCGGCCCGGCGTGCGCGCACTCATGGAGCACGCCAGGGCCAAAGGCCTGAAGCTCGGCCTCGTCACCACGACCTATGCCCCGAACATCGACGCCATTCTCGAGGCCAACGACCTCGACCGCGACGCCTTCGACTATATCGGTGGCCGCGAAGACGTTGGCAACGGCAAGCCCTCCCCCGAAGCCTACACACGCGCTCTGGAACATCTCGGCGTGCCCGCCAGCGAATGTGTCGCCATCGAGGACACCGCCATCAGCGTGCAGTCCGCCGCCCGCGCCGGTATCCATACGGTCGCCACACCCGGCAAGCTCTCATCCGGTCAGGACTTCTGGCAGGCCGATGTGACGCTCGATGCGCTTGGTGCGGATCAGGCCCTCAACGCCGATCTCGCGGCGCTCTTGGGCTAAGCTCCATCCTGACCTCAAGTCTGAACGCCGCCTAAACCCCGCGCTCAGGGTCGCCTCACACGCCATCCTCCATACACCACTCATCGGCAGGGCATTCCCCCGGTCGTTCGAGCAGATGGAGACTAATCATGGCCAAAGCCAAAACCCTCTTAGCTGCCCTGACCCTTTCGGCAGCGGCAGTCATGGTACCCGCCACCGCGAGTGCCCAATCTTATAATTCCGGGGCCTATACCTCCGGCAGCGACTATCTCGACTGCAAGCGCTCCGACAAGGACGCACAGGTCGTGGGCGGCCTCGTCGGCGGACTCCTCGGCGCCGTTGCCGGTCATGAAATCGCAGGCCGCGGCGACACGACTGAGGGCGCCGTCATCGGTGGCCTGATCGGGGCCGCAGCCGGCGCAGGCGTCGGCGACGACCGCCGCAACTGCCGCAAGGAAACACGCGCCCGCACAGGTTATGCCACCAATACGGGCTACCGCGTGCCGACCTCGACCACCTATGGTGGCGCGGTCATCACCGAGGTTCACCATGGCGGTCGCCGTCACAATGGTCGCAATCGCGGCTATGACAGAGGCCATGATCAGGGTCGACATCGCGGCTATGATCGCGGTTATGACCGGGGTTACAATCGCGGATACCGCGACGACTTCGGCGGGTTCCGCTCCAAGCGTGACGTCCGGTACCAGATCGAGCGCCTCAAGGACGAAGATCGCCGCCTCAAGCGCCGCGCCAAATATGAGTACCGCCCCGGTATCGAGCGTCGCCGCGACGAGATCCGCTGGGAAGTCAAACGCCTCAAGCGCATCGAAGACCGGTTCGAACGTCGCAATGACCGTGTGAGGGACCGCCGGGATGACCGCCGCGACTATCGCAACGACAACCGTCACTATCACGGCCAGAACGTCTGCTACTCCCGCCACTAAAACCCCCGACCCCGCCTACCAAGGCGGGGTTTTTTTCTTCCCTTTACCGGGGACCGGGCCTCCGGTGCGCGCGTTCGGGTGATACGAGGTCGGAAGGGATGAAGCAGCAGAGCCGGCCAATAGCGTGTATTCCCCTCATCACCTCACCTCCTCCCGTCACGCCCGCGAAGGCAGGGCGTCAGCTTGCCATCCACACCGCCTGGACCAGCCCTGACCGCTTTTGACCTCATCCCCGGCGCTTTAAGTTGCACCCACCCCACCCCACTCGCCCCATACGCGACTCCCATCGCCTGGACGCCGCGAAAATGCCACGTTAAAGATCGAGTAACCTCTTACCCCGCCGCAAGGCCGCCATTCGGAGCCATTCCATGAAACTCATCACCCTTAGCGCCGCCTCGGCCCTTCTCGCCTTTGCCGCCCCCGCCCAAGCCCAATTCTTCGGCCCGGGCGTGGATAATTCCACCGTACTCGGCGGTCTGACAGGTGCCGGCATTGGCGGGGCGCTCGGCTCCAATATCGCGGGCTCCGGCAATCGTGACGAAGGCACGGCCATCGGCGCACTCGTCGGCGGTCTCGCAGGCGCGGCTTACGGCAATTCGCGCTCCAACTATTACGGCAACCCCTATGCGGGCAGCTTCAACCCCGGTTTCAACACCCGCTCCCTTCTTGGGACGGCCGCAGGTGCCGGCATTGGCGGGGCCATCGGCTCCAACCTTGCCGGGTCCGGCGTACGTCAGGAAGGCACAGCCATTGGCGCGCTGATTGGTGGCGTCGCGGGTTATGCGCTGTCGGATCGCTCCGGCGCCTTTCGCGGTAGCAATGCCCCTTACGGCTATAACGCCCCGGCCTATGGCTACAACACCGGCCCTCAAGCGCCCGTTCGCTTCGCTGCCCCGCAATACCAGGTCCCGCAATACCAGGCGCCTCAGTTCCAGGCGCCTCAGTTCCAGGCGCCTCAATACCCTGCGCCGCAATATTTCGGGCCCTCGCAGCTCGTGAATGTGCAAGCGCCAATCCTGCAAGCGCCAATCCTGCAAGCACCCGTCTATTCCGCCCCGACCCAGACCTTTGGCGGCTACGTCAATGCGGGCACCTATGCCAACACGACCACATCCTATCTGCGCCAGCCCGCCACCCGTACGGTCACGTCCTATCCGGTCGTGCCCACGACCACGAGCTATCACTACTCGCAGCAAAACACTCAGGGCCTCGCCACGGGTGAGCGCATCGTTGGCTATTCCAGCGGCTGCTTTGACAGCTGCGCGCCTTGCCGCAGCGCCTGCTAGGCCTGCCTCAGTATCCGGCTGACACAGCTCCTTCATGGAAACATGAGGGAGCTTTTCTGTGAATAAACCATTCAGTAACTATTCAGGCCGCGTCATCTATCACGGCCACTGACAGACGTGTCCCCACTGAGCCATCTGGCGTTTGGGCCCTGCACGTCCCCACAGGAATGGAGACTGCACCCATGAAGTTCACACTCGGATTCACCCTTGCCGCCGCCGCGACACTCATCGCCGCCCCGGCATCCGCCCAATACTATCAGAGCAATTCCAACGATCAGCTCGTTGGCGGTGCCGTCGGTGCGGTTGCGGGCGGACTCATCGGCTCGGCGATTGCCGGCAACAGTTCCAATACCGAAGGCACGATTGCCGGGGCCGTCATCGGCGGCCTGGCGGGCGCGTCCATTGCGGGCAGCAATAATCGCGGGCACTACAATAACGGCTATTACAATCCCAATACCGGCTATTATGGCGGGCGCACCGTCGTCCATCAGGGTAATGGCTATTACAATACGGGCGGCTATTACAATCAGGGAACCGGCTATTACACCAACAGCTATCCCACGACCTATTACCGTCAGCCTGTCTATCAAACCCGCCCGCGCAGCAGCATCAGCATCAATATCGGTTCCGGCGGCTATTACGGTCATCGCGGCTTCCGGGGTCATCGCGGCTATTACCGCCCGCGCCATTTCCGCCCACGGCACTTCCGTCCGCGGCATCACCGGCCTTACCGCCCGCGCCGCCACTACCGCACGCATTACTAGAACAGCCAAGCCCCCTGTTAACAAGCCCCGCGCACTTATCAAAAGGCGCGGGGCTTTTTCAATCTACCTCCGGGGCACTTTCACGCCCCAATGCTCGGCGACCGCTGTGATCATGGCCAGTTCGCTGTCATGGCGATGGCCATCGGCTTTGGCGACCGCGTTGATTGCGTCCACGATCCGCGCACCCATATCCAGCTCCGACAGCACCTCCAGCGTCTGGGGCAGGATGGCATCGCGCTCATGCGTCTCGTCCAGATCCTCGCGGTGCGCGGTGAACCAGTCCCGCACCATGCCCTCGGAAAACATCATGTCGGGTGCCAGTCTGCGCCGCAAATCCATCATGCGATAGACAAAGACGCGGATCTCCTCCTCGCGCACGCGGCCATCCACGACCACCATGAGGCTCATCAGGCGCAACAGCGCTGTCCAATGTTTCGTTTGCATTCCACACTATCAGACCGATCGGCCTGCCCCGTCCTTGCGCCCGTATTGACCGCTCCAACCCCTGCCTAGGGGTGATGCGGCGTTTGTCTGATGTGATCCTACCCTGTCTTGCGGGCCCAGATCAAGCTCTCGCGATTGCCGCCCTTCCGCGTCGCCCCGCCTGTGACCGGGCTTTCGGTAAAACCCTCCACTGTCCAGCCTTCACCGCTCAGGAATACCGCCGCATCCGACACCGCCCGTTCGCGCAAGGCCAGATCCTTGACCACGCCGCCGCGCCCGACGCCGGCCTTGCCCACCTCGAATTGCGGCTTGACCAGCGCGACCAGCCACGCTCCGTTCCGTGCCAGCGATAACGGCACGGGCAGCACCGCGCTCAGCGCGATGAAACTCGCGTCGCACACGACCACATCTATCCTCAGGGCTTGGCCTCCCAGCAGGTCACGGGTCAGCTCGCGCGCGTCCTGTCCCTCCATCACCACCACCCGCGCATCCCCGCGCAGCTTGTCCGCCAGCTGGTCACGGCCCACATCCACGGCAAACACCCTGGCCGCGCCCCGTGCCAGCAAGACATCCGTGAACCCGCCGGTCGAGCTCCCCACATCCAGCGCGACCGCGCCGCTCACGTCGATCCCGGATTCGGTCAGCGCATGATCAAGTTTCAACCCCCCGCGACCCACCCAGGGATGGGGCGCACTCGCCTCGATCCCGGCGGTGTCCGTGATCGGCTCGGACGCCTTGGTCACCACGCGCCCATCGACCCGCACCAGTCCCGCCCGGATTGCGACCTGTGCCTGCGCGCGCGAGGGAAACACCCCGCGCGCGACCAACGCCTTGTCGGCTCTCACCTAAGCGGGCGTGTAGAGCGCCACCTTGTTGCGATCGGCATCCCGGAAATAGGCCAGATAGAGCGCGTCGTTGGGCCCACGCCCACCGGGCGTGCCTTCGCACGTCGCGCCCAGCTCCAGCGCCCTGGCATAGACCTCTTCGACCTGTTTGCGCGTCATGCAGGCCAGCGCGATCATCGCGCCATTGCCGGGATGGGCGTCGTCCTTGTCATAGGGCGTGCAGATGCCGAACATCGGATTGCCCGGCCCGTTGCCGTAAAAATGCGCGCGATCCGTGCTCATGATGCACTTGGCGTCGAGCTCCGCCAGCAGGGCGTCATAGAACGCCTTGGACGCGGACAGATCATTCGTTCCGATCATGGCATAGGCGATCATGGGGCAGTCTCCAATTTGACAATAGCGTTACGGATGTGCCCGCGAATGAGCGCCGTGTCCACGCTCGGCGCAAGGCTCAGCGACAACTCCGCATCCGCCAGCGCCGCATACAGATTGCCCAGCTTGTGCCGTGCATCCGCGCGAAACCGCAAGGCCTCCGCATGATCGGGAGCATAGGCCAGCACGCTCGTCAGATCCGTTTCCGCATCTTCCACCCGGTCGAGCGCGAAATAGACCCGTGCCCGCGTGATCCGCGCCTCGGCATCGTCGGGCGCAATATCCAGCGCCGTCGTGCTCGCCGTATAGGCGCGCGCGGTCTCCCCCGCCTGCAGCCAGGCTTGGGCAGCTTCGGTGGAATAGTTCACCCGCAATCGGTCGAGATCGATGTCGCCCGCCGGAAACCCCGCCACCAATGCCTCCAGCCGCGTTGCCGCCTCCCCCGCATGGCCCAGCGCGAACAGTGCCATCGCCTCGCAATGCTCCGCGCGGTAGCCGCCGCCGCGCCCCGCCCAGGTCGCCGCCGACTCATAGGCGTTCTCGGCCTCCACCGCGATACCCTCCAGGCAGGCAAGGTGGCGCTGATCGAATGTCAGCGCGCTATCCAGTATGGGATCGGCGTGCGCGGCCCCAGCTAATCCCCCCACACACAGACCCGCAATCAACAACAGCTTTTTCATAGGATGCGTTTACGCACTCCCGGCCATCCGCCAAAGCGCCCATTGCATGACAAACCCGCAAGACACATCCGCCCACAACGCCCTTATCTTCGGCCTCGGCTATACCGGCCGCGCTATCGCTGCACGGCTGTTAGGGCATGGCTGGCATATCAGCGCCACGGGCCGCACCGTCCCGGTCATGGACGGTGTGACGGGCCATACTCTCGACAGCCTTCCCGACGCGACCCTCGCCAACGCCTCCCTCATCATCAGCACTGTCCCGCCCAACGCGGACGGCTCCGACCCTGTGCTCGACGCCCTCACCCTTCCCCACGTCACCACCCTCTATCTCTCCGCCACCAGCGTTTACGGCGACCGCCAGGGCCAATGGGCGTTCGCCGCCGAACCCCCCACCCCCGTCAGCGCCCGCGGCCACAGACGCGCGGAAGCCGAACTCCGTTGGCTCGAGACAGGCGCGCCCGTCCACATCCTCCGCCTCGCCGGAATCTATGGCCCCGGGATCAATGGGCAGAGCCGCAACGCCTTTGACAAAATGACCCGCGCCGTCATCAAGCCCGGCCATACCGTCAACCGCATCCATGTCGCCGACATCGCCGACCTCGTCATGGCGATAGCGTCCCGTCCGTCCCCGGGCATCTATAACGTCGCCGATGGCCATCCCGGCCCGCCCGAAGACGTCATCCGCACCGCCGCCCGCATCGCAGGCGCGCCCGCCCCGCGCGAGCTCGACTGGCGCTCGCCGGAACTGTCGCCCATGGCGCGCAGCTTCTACGCCGAGACCAAGCGCGTGGACATCTCCCAAACATGCCGCACCTTCGGCTGGCGTCCCGCCCACACCGATATAGAGACGGCCCTTTTGCAGCTCTGGGCGGAACGCTGAGGCTGATCGCCCCGTTTAGGGTATGAACCCTGAATAGGAGACCCCCATGACCACAGCCAACCCGACCCCGACCGACACCTATAAAGACATCGCCAAGGACATGAAATCCAAAGACGCTGCCAAGAAAGCCGAAGCCGTTGCCGCCAAGCAAAAGGCTCCGGACCTGTCCATGAACGACGTCGACAAGATCGCCGAATAAGTCTCACTGTCATCGATTCGGAACGTCAGGGCTTTCCAGCCATTGATTAAGTGTAGATAAATAAAAAGATTGGAGACTCCCATGGAAAGCGAACACATCAAAGCCGGCCTCAACAAAGCCGCTGGCAAGATCAAAGAAGAAATCGGCGAAGCCACGAACGACGCCTCCCTTCAGGCCAAAGGCCACGCCCAGCAAGCCAAAGCCAAGGCGCAGGACGCCATCGGCGACGCCAAAGACGCGGTCGAGTAGATCCACACATGATTTCTGCCAAAGCGACCACTTGACCTCCACGGGTTAAATGATCCCATCGGCAGCAATGAAACCCCGGGCCTCACGGCCTGGGGTTTTTTCATGGGCGGAATGTGCGCGCGCGAATGCGTCACTATCCACCCTGACCCCTCCCGTCATGACCGCGAAAGCGGGAACCGGCAGTCTGTCTTGAGGGCAACAGGTCCGGCCCTGTTCGATCACCCTAAGCCCGTCGCTGTCATTCCTGCTCTATTGCCGATTTCTAGGTTTACTTTCCTATTTGTTCACACTATGTTCTCATGACTGACCTGAAGCGGAACACCACCGCACACCTTCACAGGGGACCGATATGAGCCACGCCGCCACAAAACCCGCGACTGCAAAGCCTGCCCGCCAAGCCACCCGTAAGCCCGTCAAAACCTATATCGACGTCGCCTATAAAGACCGCGACCTCGCCAAGCGTCTCGGCGCGCGCTGGGACGCGTCCGTGAAGCGGTGGTACTGCCCGTCAGATTCCACGCTCGCGCTCATCTACAAATGGCGCAAGGCCAGCGTGCCTTCCCCGGTCTCCGCGACCGCCAAGGCTCCCGCCCAGACCGTGTCGCGCAACGTCACCCGCATTACGCCACCCGGAACCACGTCGCGCCTGCCTTCAAATGCCGCCTTCGACTTCGGCGACACGCTCGAGCTTCCGCTCGCGTCCTAGGTGTCTGGCCCTTAAGCTTCTGGTGGAGGCTGCACCCCTCGCAGCTTCCGCCAGACCATCACGACGGCTGCCGCCAACCCGATCACCACGGCCAGCCCGAACCCGCCGAGTTTTATCGGCGTCACTATGCCTTTCAGCGCATACCCCACGCGCCCAACCCGTCCACATGCCCCGCCAGACCCGCTCCCGTCAGACCCGCGACTTGCGCCGCGCCCTCCACCAGATCGACCGGAACGGTCACGGGCTCCGGAAGACCCAGTGTCGCTCGCACCCACGCCCTGTACGCCAGCCCCATCAGAAAAGCCCCGTAAGCCACCGGATAGGCCACATCGATCCCCTGCGTCATGCGGATATGCGCGACCCTCTGTTCCGCGCTCATAGCCTCGACGACCGCACGGATGGCGTCTTCGCGCCAAATCTCATCGATGATGTGCAGGTCATAAGCCGCAACTCTCACGCCGAAACCAAGCGTCAGCCCCAGAGTCGTCAGCCCCAAAGTTGCCCGCCCCAGAGTCGCCAGCCCCATGGTCGCCAGCCTGCTGACCCACAGCGCCCGCCTTGACGACAGCCGGGCGATCTCCCGCGCATTGAATCCTCCCTCACATACGCGCGGCAAGCCCTGCCACGACCTTGGCATCGCGCCCGTATATATCATCCAGATAGCGCACGCCCTCGCCCTCGACCTCGACCGTGTTATAGAGGATATGCACCGGCACGCGCGTCTTCATGTCGGCACGCGTTTCCTTGCCGCTCGCCACTGCCGCATCGATCCGCGCACGGTCCCAGCCGGGCGTATCGCGCAATATCCACGCCGACAGCGCCAGCGGATCCTGCGTGCGGATACACCCGGAACTGAACGCCCGCTGCCGCTGCGCGAACAGGCCCCGCGTAGGCGTGTCGTGCAGATAGATATTGTGCGCATTCGGAAACATCATCTTGACCTCACCCAGGGCATTGGTCGGCCCGGGCGCCTGACGCAGGCGGTACGGAAAGCGCTCCGCACTGACCGCGTTCCAGTCAATGGCATTGCCGTCCACGACCTGTCCGTTCTGCAAAACCTGAAAGCCCAGACGGTCAACCGTCCCCGGGTCGCGGCGAAACGCCGGCAGCTTGTCCCGCCGCGCCAGAGAGTTCGGCGTCTCCCACCACGGGTTGAACACGAAATACTGGAAAGCGTCGGAGAACACAGGGGTCTTGCGAAACGGTTTGCCGACAATTGCCAGATGCGTGCGCTCGATGATTCCATCCGCGACCGCGTCCACCCGAAAGCCCGCGATATTGACCCGCACATGCCGCGCGCCCAGATCGTCCGGCAACCAGCGCCAGCGCTCCAGGTTCGCGCGCAAGGTGTCCGCCTTGACCGCTTCCGTGCGGTTGAGCGCGGCGCGTGTCGCCGCCCCCGCCACCCCGTCACTGTCCAGACCCTGCGCGTCTTGAAAGGCGCGCACCGCCTCCTCCGTCGCATCGTCAAAACGCCCGCTCTGGCTAGCCACAAAGCCCAGCTGAGAAAGCCGCGCCTGCATTGCCTCGACCCGCGCGCCGCTCATGCCCGCTTTCAACGTCGGCCCGTCCGGCACGTCCACGGCAGCACTTGCACCCGTGCTCTCCACCCGCGCCAATTCCGCCATCAGCACGCCGTAGCCCGCCTGCTTGGGCGCAAGACTATCCAGACTGGAGCCCAATGTCCCGTCTTGCAAAGCCTTTGCATAGACCGTCTCCAGATCGGCCACCCTCCGCGGGGCCGTCCAGTCCGGCTCCACCGACAGCGGGTCGAGCTTGCCGCGCAACATATGCGCGCCCGCTTTCATCCAGACCGACTTCACATCACCCGACCGCAACTCGTCGAGATAATCCGCCGGGCTCAGCCCATGTGCGGCCAAGCCCTCAATAGCGGTTTTCACCTCACCCCGAAGCCCATCCGCTTTCCACAATTGCGGCGACTGCGCACTCGCCTTAACAGGTACAGTCGTTGGCAGAGTTGCCGCCAATGGGAGCGCCATTGCGCCCATTCCCGCCATCACGCGGCGTCTGTCAATCTGGGTCATGGGCGTCTCCTTGCGCCTACCATTACGCCGCGCATCATGAACGCAAGCGATTATCTCAAGCCCCGCGCCTGTCCAGCAGCACGAACGTCCCCGGCTCGCGCGCTTCCATCGCCGGGCCATAGACCGACAGGTCCGCACCCTTGGGCGGGGTATGCAGAATATAGTCGATGACGTCGTTCAGCCCCCGCGTGCCCTCACGGTACTGCAATACCTCGCGCTGCATCTCTCCGGCGACCTCGGTCACAAACCCCAGTTCCCACTCGCAGCGCTTGCGCCCGCCCTGCACATTGATCGCGATCCAGTCCGCATCCTTGAAATGGAAATAGTCCGCCATGTCGGCCTCGAAGTCCTCTACCACCAGTCGGTGTCCCCGCATCGACAGCGCGACCCGCGGGCGCGGCGGGCCGATGCGCGCGGTCTCCCCCCGCGCCGCATCCACCGCGACATAGGCCGCCACCCCGAGGGCAATCATGGCAAGAACATAGATCATGGGCTCTTGTGCCAGACCTCGCATTCGCGTGTCCACACCGTAACTTCGCCGTTCATGTAAAAGCGTGTAGGCCCGACCCATGAAAACACATTTCCCTCATGCCGGACTCCTCCTCGTGGCCTCTGTTCTGACGGCCATCGGCGCACTCGCCCAACAGGCCTCCCCCTCGCCGAACGGCTATTTCGTCACCATGGATGACGACACACATCAGCCCCGCGGGCTGGTCGAACTACGCGACACCGATGGCGAGCTGACGGGCTTCCTGCGCGGCTCCTTCATCGACGGCGAGGATATGTCGGAGGTCTGCAACACCTGCTCGGACGAGCTCTTGAACCAGCCGCTCTACGGCCTGCCCTTCATCTGGGATCTCGATTACGACAAACCCGGAAAATACAAAGGCGGCCGGATCATGGATCCCGAATCCGGCAAGACCTACAAGTCCAAGGTCAAATTCTCGGACGACTTCAACGCCGTCGAACTGCGCGGCTATATCGGCTCACCCATTCTGGGGCGCACCCAGAACTGGCGTCGGGCGACAGAGGCCGAAATCGCCGATATCAATGCACGCCTTGCCGGTAACGGCCTCGGCCCGCTTACGGAATAAGCCCGACAGCTCCCATCACACGCTATACATCAGCAACAGGGCCAGCACGACCACGCTCACACACAGTCCCGCACATACCATCCACAATACCGCATCGCTTTTCGGCGGATTTTCGTTCGTCATCATAACAACCCAATTCTCTCGCGAGCGTCCCACTTCCCGCAACTCCCGATTGCCGCAGAGATTGAGCGATATCAATACGAACATAAGATGAGGCTTAACAGATGGTAAATTCCTACCTGCCGCGTTGGTACTCGCCAACGCTCTTCCTTGCGCTGCCACTTTGGGCGGGCGCTACCTTGGCATACACGCAAGACAGCGCGAACGCGGCTATCCGCACGCTGACCTGTCCGCTCGATGGCCAGACGCTGACCATCACCGCCACGCCCGGCTGCGCCTTTACGGGCCAGACCATGGATGGGCGTCCCTTGACGACCTGTCCCGACGATACACTGCTGCCTGATTGCACTGCCTCCGGCCTGCCGCTTTAAAAGACCTTTGACGCGACAGAGCGCGTGGAACTCACCCAGCACCTCGATAGCGATCTGTTCGCGCTCCTGCGCGGGGACTCCCGTTTCGAGCGCGCCTTCTGGCTGGAGCGCCGCTTGCGCCCCGACGGCCCACACAATATCGCGCTCTTCATCCTGCTCGACGCCTACCGCGATGATCCCTCGGTGGCCGACAGCGCCCTGATGAAGCGCCTGGAAGCGACGGCCTCGCGCATGGCAAAGTCCCAATCCGACGATCCCGCCACACTCCTTGCGCTGTCCAATACCGCCGCCTGGCACGCCTATGCCGGACGTCCGGAGGAGGCCCGCCACTGGCTCGACAAACTCGGCGTCGCCGGGGCTACCACCCGCGGCGCGGCCTTCCTCACCCTCGACACTCTGCGCGCCGACAATCCCGACTCGGACGCCACCCGCAAGGCAGAGCGCACCTATCAGGCCATTCGCGACTTCTCGCTCTACGGCTTGGCGCTCGAAGCCTGCCTCGACGACCTCACCCAGGATGGCTGCCGCGCAGGCGACACCTTCGAAAAATAATTAGCCGGCCAGTTCCACGGATACCGGCGCAATGTGTCCGCGCAGCGTCATGTAATAGCGGCAGGCTTTCGCCCCGTCCGTGCCCGCGATCTCGGCGCGGAAGTCGTCGCTATCGACAAACAGCCCGCCCGTATAGGCCCCGAAGCTCGGCACAACAATGCGCTCTTCGCAGACGGCAAAGCAGGGCGCGGTGACCCGCCGCCCGCGCACGCGCACCCGCGCCTTGGGATGCAGGTGCCCGCATACATTCACGCCGTTCTTACCGACCACGCTCGCGGCCTCGTGCGGGTGGTGCGTCAGCAGGAAGCCGCCGAGCTCCACATGGTCTTCGCGCGCCCCGACCACGCCTTCGGGGATATCCGGATCGTGATTGCCCAGCACCCAGACGAACTCCGTGTCGAGCGCATTGATGCGGTCGCGGTCGCCATCGGCCAGCCGCTCGCCCGCCTTGATGTCGTGGAAACTGTCACCCAGCGCGATCACGCGGCGGGGCCTGTATTCGCTCACCACCTTTTCCAGCCGCACGATGTTGTCATGCGTGTCGTATGCCGGGATCGGATGCCCGCCCGCCACCTGCAGAAAGCTCGCCTTCTCGAAGTGAATATCGCCCACCAGCAGCGTCCGGCTTCCCGGCACATACATCACCTTGCGCGCGTCCAGGACCACAGGCCCCGCCCGCGTCTGCGCCACCATTGCGACACTCATCCGTCCGCGAGCCCCGCATCCAACTCGTCTGCCCGCAGCTTGGCCGCTTCCATCTCCACATAGGCCTCCACCGTATCGAGCATGCGCTCGCCCGGATCGAGCGCCATATCGCCCGCCAGATCGCCCAGCAAAAGCTCGCGCTCGCCTTCACCCCGTATGCGTTCTTTGCCCAATTGCATCATGGACGGGATAGAAAGCGGCGAGGCATGCGGCAAGGTGCGGTACTGTATCCGGTCTGCGTTTTCTTCGAGCCATCTCTGCAGGCGCGCCAAATCCAGATGCTCCTTTTCCGCCTGCTGCCGCGCAACCTTCAGCAATATGTGGTCGGGCTGATACTGGCGCAGCACGTCATATATTAGGTCTGTCGAAAACGTCATCTGCTTCATGGTTCGCTTCTGCCCCGGCAGGCGTTGTTCCGTCAGGCCCGCAATGGTCGCGATCAGGCGGAAGCTCTTGCGGATCATCGGACTGTCCATCAGCCAGTCCTCGAACTCCTCCGCCACAATGTCCTCGGACAAGAGCGCCCGCACATCATTGACCGGCTCGATGGAGGTGATCGTCAGCGCGTAATCCGTGATCGAGAACGTCAGCGGTTTCAGCCGCTGCGTTTCCATGCGCCGCGTCATCAACAGGCCCAGCGTCTGGTTCACCTTCCGCCCCTCAAAGGTATGGATGACCATCACATGCACCTTGCGGTCGAAAAAGCCCTCCACCAGACAGCCCTCCGCCTCCGGCAGGTTCGAAAACAATCCCTGCAATTCCAACCAGTCCTGAATCTGCGGCGGCAAGTGCATCCACTCCGCCGGGTCACTCAGCGTCCGCCGCACCCCGTCCGCCAGATAGGTCGAAAGCGGCATTGCGCCACCCGCATAAGCCGGCACTTTCGGCGGCTTGGATTTGGGCGCGGGGCTCGCTTCCACCGCCCCGTCGCGCACGCCCTGATAGGCCAGCACTTCACCCGCGAAGATAAAGGTATCGCCCGGCGTCAAGTTCATGACGAAGCGTTCCTCGATCTCGCCGATCGTGCGGCCGCGCTTGGACTTCGGCCCGGATATCCGCCGCACCTTCATCTTCCCGTATTCCACGATCGTGCCGATGTTCATGCGGTGCCGCCGCGCGTGAAATTCGCTCGCGATCGTGAACCCGCGCGAGGTCTCTTTCAGCCGCGCAAACCGCTCATAGGTCTTGAGCGCATAGCCGCCATCCACGGCAAAGGAGAGCAGCGCATCAAAGTCCGCCCGCTCCAGATTGCGATAGGGCCAGGCCGACCGGATTTCCGCCAAAAGCTCGCGCTTCCTCACCCGCCCCGCACACGCCCGGTTGATGATATATTGCACTGCCACATCCAGCGCCCCGTCCGTATAATCCTCGCCATCCCTCTGGCCCGCCGCGATCGCCTCGATAGCGACCTTGCACTCGACCGCCTCCAACGGATTGGTCGGCACCAATATGGCACGGCTCGCCTCGTCCAGCCTGTGATTAGATCGCCCGATCCGCTGCATCAGCCGCGAAATCCCCTTGGGCGCTCCGACTTGCAGGATCACATCGATATCGCCCCAGTCGATGCCCATCTCCAGCGCCGACGTGCTGACCACCGCCCGCATCTTTCCGGTCGCAATCAAGGCTTCCGTCTTCGCCCTCTGTCCCCGATCCAGGCTCCCGTGATAGATGCCGATGGGCAGCCCGTCCTCGTTTGCGAGCCAGAGCTCCCGAAACAGTAATTCCGTCTGCGCCCGCGTATTCACGAACACGATCACGGAACGGTTTGCCTTGATGACCTTGTAAATGTCTTCGGTCGCATAGCGCGACGAATGCCCGCCCAGCGGTATGCGCCCCTCGCCCACCATGATCTCGACCTCGGGCGGCGCGTCCCCCTTGGCGACAATCAGCTCAGCACTCTTGCCCGACCCGCCGAGCCAGCCCGCCGCCTTGTCCGGCTCGGCGATGGTCGCACTCAACCCAAAGCGCACATGCCCCGGCGCAAGGCTCCGCAGACGTGCCAGCGCCAGCGACGTGAAATCGCCACGCTTGTTCGTCGCAAAGCTGTGCAACTCGTCGATCACCACGCATTCCAGCCCGCCGAAATAATCCGCCGCATCCGGATAGGACAGCAGGATCATCAACGATTCCGGTGTCGTCAGCAGGATATCCGGCGCAACGAGGCGCATCTTCTTGCGCTGATATTGCGAGGTGTCGCCTGTCCGCGCACCCAGGCTGATCGGCAGATTCATCTCCGCGATCGGCCGTTCCAGATTGCGCGCAATATCATTGGTCAGCGCCCGCAATGGCGAGATGTAGAGCGTATGCAGTTGCGGCTCCGAATCCGGCGTCTTCCGCTCATGCAGGTCGATCAGGCTCGGCAAGAACCCCGCCAGCGTCTTGCCACCACCCGTCGGCGCGATCAGCAGCGTGTCCAACCCTTGCGCAAACGCATCCACCATCGCGGCCTGATACTCCCGCACACCCCAGCCCTGTCCGGAAAACCACTCCGTGAACACATCGGGTATCGCAGGCGGGGCCAAGCTGTCAGGATCGAGCATACGAGCTTAACGGTGGCAGGGCGCAAGCGTTGCTGCAATAAAGGATACAGCCAAAGGAGAGAGTCATGTCCAAGTCGATACTGATCACGGGCACAAGTTCCGGCGTCGGGCGCGCCCTGCTCCGCGCCTGTCACGATGCGGGCTGGCAAGCCTTCGGCACGGTGCGCAAGACCGATGACGCCGACAGCCTCACGGCGGACGGTCTGAACGCGCTCATGTGCGATGTCACGGACGATGCTGGTGTGCAGGCCGCCGTGGAACACGTCATCGCGACCACGGGTCGGCTCGACGCCGTCATCGCAAATGCCGGCATCGGCTATGTGCGCAATATCGAACAGGCCCCCACTGATGAAGTCGCGCACCTGTTCGACGTCAATGTCCACGGCGTCTTTCGCACCGCCAAGGCCGCCCTGCCCCATATGCGCGCGGCGCGACGGGGCCACATCCTCGCCGTCAGCAGCGTCGGCGGGCTCGTCGGCCAGCCTTTCAACGAACTCTATTGCAGCACCAAATTCGCGGTCGAAGGCTTTATCGAAGGGCTTGCCTCCTACGTCACTCCGGGGTTTGGGATCGACTTCACCCTTGTGGAGCCCGGCGGGATCAGCTCCGGGTTCGCCGACACCGTCCGCAAACAGGTCGCCGCCACCGGTGGCATACACGACGACGCCTACGCCCCGCTCATGCAGGCCTATCTCGGCGGTGCGGCCTCGCGCGGGACGGACATCTACCAGACACCGGAGGAGGTCGCCGCCATCATCCTGGCAACGCTCGAGCTGGATCGCCCGCCCCTGCGCCTGCGCACATCCCCTTGGTCGGAACACTTCACACGCTTCAAGACCCAGGCTGATCCGACCGGACACAAAAGCAATACCGAGTCCATCCGCACAATGCTCGGCGAGGACGCAGTCAGGGATCTCGGTAATTAATTGGCACACCCATCATCCGCCATCGGGTCATGCCCCCAGTTCATCAGGCTGTAGCGCCAGGCGCTCGTCTTCACATCGTCATCCGGCCCGCCCTGAGAGCAGTGGCGTTTGATATACCCAACCACCTCGGCCATATGATCGTAATCCGCATCCGTGAGGTCGACCTTGTTGGTGCGCTTGATCTTGACGATTTTCTTGCCCGACTTGTGCCCAATGCTCTCGCCATCGCCGGAGTCCGCCCCCACGGATATGGACTCCTCGGTCTTGAGGAAATCCGCAATCTCCTGCGGCTGCATGTTCACAAGCGCCTTGAACTCGTCCCAAATCGTGGTCTTGGATGTATTCGACATGGCGATCTCCTTGCACCCGTGTAAATCCGGTCGGCAAGGACTCGTTCCGAAATCCGTCGGCCGACCTCGCTCTTGCGGCGGGTCCGAAGGTCGCAACAATGACGGTTGTGGTTTTGGTCACACGCAGGCTATCACAATATCTGCGCTGGAAACCTGCTCTAGAAACAGGCGCTAGAAGTCGAAGCCCGTTTCGACGAATACCGCCGTGGCCTTTTCATCGATCGGTGTACCGCCAATGCCGGGCACCGTGCGCTCGATATATTGCACGCCCGTGCCAACATTGAATTTGCCGATCTCGCGCGTCAGCCCGACCTGATACTGATCCGACTCGACGGCCACATTGTCGTCCTTGGCATTGGCAAAGCCCACGCCCGCCCCCCATGTGCCGCCCATCGCCTCGAACGCATAGGTCAGGCCGATGTCATAGGCCGTGTAGTCGCCATCGCTGAGCGCGTTGTTGGAGGAGAGATAGCTGCCGCCCAGCTGAAAATCCTGCCAGTTGAATTCCGCGCCGATGTTCCAGCTTTCCAGGTCATCGAATGCCGCGAGCGATTGCTCCGCGCTCGCCCGCGCATAGCTGCCCGTGATCTCCGCATCGATGTCGCCGAGTTTGCGCTCCAGACTGACCGCGATCTCCCACGCGTCCGACAGCGTCGCCCCGACCGAGCCCGCCGCCTTGTCAGAGCCATTGCGCCGGAAACACGCATAGGCCCCGCAGGCATCGACATCGGGGGTGTAGCTTGCGCCCACTTGCGCGCTCAAGCCGATGATGTCTCCGCCAAGCCGCGGCGAGGTATAGGTGATCTTTTCGGAATATCCCGTCGCGTCATTGGCCGTCGTGACGATGTCGAGCGAGGTGTAATCGACGCGCCCGTTATTGAGTCCCATCTGCAAGAGCGTCGGCGCGCCGAGACTGAACAGCTCCCCCGCACCCACATCGCGACCCACCGTGATGTCGCCATAGCCCGTGCGCAGGAACAGATGCGCGCTCTCCAGCGCAATGCGCTCCTCGTCCTGAAACCCGCGCAAACCCGTAAACAGCTGCGAGGTGTGCCCGCGTAACGCCACGGTCTCGAACGGCAGGCTTTGTCCGGTATTGGCGAGCTGGCCCGGACAGCCCAAGCCTCCCACCGCGCAATTGCCGACATTGCCGCCAAACAACACGCCATCCCCGTCATAGGCCCCGCGCAGGCCGACATTCAGCCCGTATTCGATTCCGCTTTGCGTGAACGCACTCACCTCGCCGCCGATGAAGGCATCGCCGACGAAGGCCTCTTCCCAGCTGGAGCTCTCGACTCCGGTGGCCGTCAGCGTGTCCTCATTGCGCGCCGCCGCGCCGCCCTTGATATGGCCAAAGACCCTGGTGGAAATGTTTCCGAGCCCCAGCTTCTGCGCCCAGCTGCGGGGAGCTTGCGGCTGCGGCGTCGTCTGGGCTTGCGGGTAATTGGACGGATAGCCTGTCGTTGCAGGAGTCTGGGGCGGCAGGGTGCTGCCACCGGACACGCCGGGGGGCAGGCTCGACCCGCCCGTTGCGCCCTCGACGGCTTGTGCGCTGCGATAGTCGGGGGCGGCTTGCGTTCCGCGCAGGCCCGTCGGATTCTCACGTCCGGGGAAATAGCCCCGCGTCTCCGCCGGGATCTCCGCACGTCGCACGGGAAGCTGCTGCGGGGCCCACGCATTGACCCCGGGAGCCGAAGCCGGGGCAAAAGGCTGCGCGGGCAGGCCCTGCATTGGCACGGATGCCGGTGCGGATGGCGCAATACCCGGCGTGGTCGTCGAGGAAACAGCCCTGCCGGTAAACTGTGATCTGACAGGCGCAGAGCTCTGAACAGGCGCAAGCACGGGCGCTGGCATAGGTGCTGGCATAGGCGCGGGCGCAGCCGACACACCGGGCGGCAGGCTCGAGCCGCCCACAACGCCGCCCATCACCATTGCGTCCTGGGCCACGAGCGTCATCGCGCTCGCCCCCGTCAGCAGCACTCCCCAACCTATTGTTTTGACCAGACGCATCTGCGCTCACCCTCTCAACTTGGCCCAAGCTATGGTTAAGAGAGGTTAACTGCCCTTTAACCGACCCGCGCGCTAAGAGCCGACATGCAGGCTTTGACGCTCTCGTCATGAGGGCTATAGACGCCACACGATTTCAAACGGTTCACACCGTCCAGAGGAACCTCACATGCGCCACGCCATCGCTCTTCTTGCCGCCGCCACCCTGCTTTCGGGCTGCTCCGTATTCGGCGGCAAGGACAAGACCCCGGAAACCCGCATCGCCGAAGCCACCCGCAAGGCCCCCTCCATGGGCGTGAACGCCTATCTGTGGCGCGCCAGCCTCGAGACCCTCGACTTCATGCCGCTGGAACAGGTCGATCCCTTTGGCGGCGTCATCGTGACGGACTATTACGCCAGCGCCGAAGCCCCCACTGAGCGCTTCAAGGCCAATGTCTATATCCTCGACACCGCACTCCGCGCGGATGCCCTCAAGGTGTCCATCTTCAAGCAGCAGAATACGGGCGGGCAGTGGGCCGACGCCGCCGTCGATGCCGATACCGCCCGCCAGATCGAAAACGCCATCCTCACCCGCGCGCGACAGCTCTACATTGCCACGGTCGATGGCTAGGCTTGAGGGCGCGTAGCCTCCCGTTCCTGCTATTCGCAGGCCTAGCCGCCTGCACCCCGGACGCGTCGTCCGCACCGGACACGGCCCGCCTTGTTTTGAGACCGCCCTCCAATGGCGAGGCGGAATGGACGGCGCATTACACATTCACGCAGCCGCGCTCCGAGATGGTCTTCCTGCGCTCGCGCGGGGACTACCGCACCGATAGCTGGCGTCCGCTCGACCGCGGGGTACGGCTCACACGCATCGGGCTTCAGGATCACCTCCGCTTCGACACGCCCGCGCGCGAGGCCCGCTTTGCCTTTCGGCCTGTCGCCGGGCCGTTCTCCCGCACTTATGATCCGTCCCTGACGTTTACAGATGGCGGGGTCGCGCTCTATCTCGATCAGTTTTCCCTTCTGCCACTTGATGCGCTCACGGCAAGGTGGGGCAAAGCCCTGACGCTACCCACCGCCCAACCCGGAGACTTTCAACCCGATGAAGCTGCTCGAACGCCCCTTCGAGTGACCCTCGACACGGCCGCCCGCACGGTCTTTGGCACACAGGCGCAAAGCGGCCCGCTCTCGGTCTGCATAGGCTGCGGACAGGACACTCCCGCCTATGTCTATCTTGGCGACACACCGCTGACCGACGGCGAGAGCTTCACCTCCCTTATCGATCCGGGCCTGCCGGACTGGCTGGGCGAGGCACTGGACCAGAGCATCGCCGAGAGCTTTGCGACACTCACGGCCATGTTCGGTGACACGCTGTCCGATAAGGGCCAGCTGATTGCGAACTTCAAAGGCTATGCGCTATCCGGCCATTCGCAATCCGGCTCGATCGCGGACAACATGATGATCCTCAGCTTCGAGGGCAGCGCATTCGGCGAGCGCAATTCCGCTATCGCCGACAGCCTCGCCAATTTCATCGCGCACGAAGCCGCCCACCTCTTCCAGATGCGCCATGTCGATTTCGCCTATGACGATCCCTGGCTGCATGAAGGCCACGCCACCGCCATGGCCTATTCCGTCAACCGCGTGGCTGCTGGCATGCTCCCTCCAGACACACAGGCCCGACAGGACCAGGAAGATGCCGAATGCCAGACCGCATTGGTCGAGGCGACCTTGCGCGACGCCCTGCGCGACAAACCCTATTCCTGCGGCCAGCGCGTCTGGCGCAGTCTCGCCACCTCCGGCGAAGACCTCGCCAAACTCTGGGACTCCATGATCGCCACCGCCGACGGCGTGCCGCTTTCCGAAACCCACCTCCTCGCATCCCTCCCCGACCCAGCCCCCTTGCGCACGGCGCTCGACCTCTCCGGCAACGCCGCGCTCGACGCACTCAAGTGAACGATCTCTTCCCGGACACCCTCCCCACAGACCCGCTCCCCGATGGCGTCAGCCATCTGCAGGGCTATTTCTCTCCCTCCGAACAAGCCGCCCTCGTCACAGCCGTCGCCGCCGCCACCCGCACCGCGCCCTTCTTCCAGCCGCGCATGCCAGGCACGGGCACGCCGACCTCCGTCATCATGACCAATTTTGGCACCCTCGGCTGGGTCGCGAGCAAGACCCTCGGCTATCGCTACCAACCCACCCATCCCGACACCGACACCCCCTGGCCGCCCATGCCGGAGCTCCTGACCCGCCTCTGGCAGGACACCGCCGACTGGCCGGATCTCCCCGAATGCTGCCTCGTCAACTGGTACCGGCCTGCGCGCGCCGCGAAGATGGGCGCGCATGTCGACAATGACGAACACGCCGCTTCCGCCCCCATCGTCAGCGTCTCGCTGGGCGACAGCGCCACCTACCGCGTCGGCAACCTCGTGCGCGGCGGAAAGACCCGCCCCATCCCGCTCCACTCCGGCGATGTCGTTATCCTCTCCGGCCCTTCCCGCCAGCGCTACCACGCCATCAGCAAGGTCGAATGGGGCACGAGCGATCTCCTCTCCGAGACAGACTTTCCCGGAGGCGGCCGCCTCAACCTCACCCTCCGCCGCGTCATGCCCTGAGCCATGAAACGCAAAAGGCCGCCTGCACCCGTAAGCGCAGGAGGCCCATTTTGCACTGGCCTTGGGGCTGGCTTAGCCTGCCTTGGAAGCCGCCGGGTTGATCTTGGACGTTGCCATATCCGTCATGGCGCGGTCGCCTTCATAGCTGTCGTCGAGGAGCTTCTTGAGCGCCTTGGAGCCCTGGCTGTCGCCGATCTCCTGCGCATAGGCATTGGCCGTGCCATAGCCTGCGAGCGCGTAGTGGGTGATGCGCTGGAACTGCGCGATGGCAGCGGCTTCGCGGAGCGACTCATCGGAATAGTCCGAATGCAGCACGTGCTTCTTGGCCTCTTCGCAAAGGCCTTCCATGCCCTTGCAGTGCATGCCGGACGCGCTCTTGTCATGGGCTTCGGCAATGGATTCGAGTTCCGCATTGTTGGACGTGATTTCTTTTACGGCCTGTTCGAATTTTGCCTTTAGATCGGGATTTTCGATCTTGCGCCCGAACATACCGGTAGCTTCGGCGGCCTGTTTGTTAGCCGAATGGATATCCTTGATCTCGTGGATATAGAGGTCTTTGAGGGTCTTGGTCTTGGACATGGGTGTCTCCTGTTTTCGTAGCGTGTGCCCTATCAGCGACTCAAGGTGGGAGTCGGTTCCGAACTTCACTTTTGCGGACGAGGCCCTAGACTCGTCCCATGTCCGACCTGTTCACACCGCTTTCCCTGCCTTGCGGGCTAACCCTGCCCAACCGGATCGCCAAGGCGGCGATGGAGGAAAACCAGGCCGAGGAGGGCCAGCTTCCGGGCGCGGTGTTGCGAAATCTCTATACCGCCTGGGCCAAAGGCGGGGCCGGCATGATCATCACGGGCAATGTCATGGTCGATCCGCGCGCGATGACCGGGCCGGGCGGGGTGGTGCTGACCCGCCGCACGCTGGAGGACGCGGACGCACGCGCGCGCTTCGAGGCGCTGGCCGGGGCCGGCACTTCCGGCGACGGCGCACTCATCATGCAGATCAGTCATCCGGGCCGCCAAGTCTATGCAACCCAGGGCACGGACACCGTCAGTGCGTCCGCCACCAAGGTCACGCTGAAGGGGTTCGAGAAAATGTTCCGCGAGGCCCGCGCGCTAAGCCTCGATGAGATCCGCGGCCAGATCAAACGCTTCGCCGACACCGCCCAGGCTGCCGAGGCCGTCGGGTTCGACGGCGTGCAGGTCCATGCCGCCCACGGCTATCTGGTCGCGCAATTCCTCAGCCCGCTGACAAATCTGCGCGAGGATGCCTATGGCGGCAGCTTGCAAAACCGCGCGCGGTTCCTGATCGAGATCGTTCGGGCCGTGCGCGCGCAGGTCAAGCCGGGCTTTGGCGTCGGCGTGAAGCTCAACAGCGCGGATTTTCAGCGCGGCGGATTTGCCGAGGCCGACGCTGCCCAAGTCGTGGAGTGGCTGAATGCGGAGGGCGTGGACTTCGTCGAGCTGTCGGGCGGCTCCTATGAGAGCACGGCAATGATGGGTACGACCGAAGACGAGCGCATCACCTCCACTCAAAAACGGGAAGCCTATTTCCTCGACTTCGTGCCCCAGATCGCCGCCGCCGCCGCCATGCCCGTCATGGTCACGGGTGGCGTCACCAAGCGCACGACCGCCGAAGAGGTCGTCGCGACCGCCAATATCGACATGGTGGGCATTGCCCGCGCCATTGCCTTCCAACCCGACCTCCCCACGCTCTGGCAGGAGGGCAAGGCGCTGGAGATCGCGGTCGCGCAGGCAGGCTGGAAGAACAAGGGCCTGGCCGGACTCGCGGGCATGGCCATGACGAAAAAGAACCTCGACCGTCTGGGCCACGGCCAGTCCACAAAGGTCAATCCCGGCCCGCTGCGGTCGTTGGTGTCGGATCAGGTCAACCGCTTTCGCCAGACCCGCCGCTACAAGGCCTGGCTTACGGAAACGCATCCGGAGGCCTTGCTGTGATCCGGAAGCTCCTTGCCGTCCTCGGCCTCGTCCTGCTCGCAGGCATGGCCTATCTTGCTTTCGCACCCGTGCCGATCAGTCCCCTCGCGTGGGAAGCGCCTGCCAATCCCGGATATACGGGCGTCCACGCCACCAATTCAGAGCTTTCGGATCTCACCCTGCTCGACATGGGCGAGGAAGGCCCGGAGGATATCGCTTTGCGCGACGGCCTGATCTATGCCAGCTCGCAGTCCGGCAAGATCCTGACCTATGACCTTGCCACCGACACGCTGCGGGAGTTCGCGGATACCGGCGGCATCCCCCTTGGCATCGAGTTCGACGCGGACGGAAACCTGCTGGTTGCAGACGCGGCCATGGGACTGGTGCGCATTGATCGTGACGGCAAGGCCGAGGTGCTGCTGGATGAAGTGGACGGCCTGCCCGTTCTCTACGCCGACGATGTCGATATCGGTCCGACCGGCATGATCTATTTCACCGACGCCTCCACCAAGTTCGGCGCGATCGCGTCCGGTGGCACGATGGAGGGCTCCCTGCTCGAAATCATGGAGCATGGTTCGACAGGCCGCGTCATCGCCTATGATCCCGAGAGCGACACGGCGGCGGTCGTGGCCGAAAACCTCTCCTTTCCCAACGGAATCGCGATGGGCCCGAATGAGGACCTGCTGGTCAACATCACCGGCGAATATGTGACCCTCTCCATCCCCCTCGACGGCGGGTCTTCGCGCATCTTTGCCGGCCCCTATCCGGGCTTTCCCGACAACATCAATCCCGGCCCGGACACCGAGGGCGGACCGACATATATTGTCGGTCTCGTCAGCCCGCGCGCAAAGGCGCTCGATGATCTCGCCGCACGGCCGTCCCTGCGCAAGGTCGTGCAACGCCTGCCCGCCGCCGCGCGCCCCAAGGCGACGGCCCACACCCACATCCTCCTGCTCGACGCGAAGGGCCGCGTGACTCACGACCTGCAAGACCCGGCGGGCGGATACGCGCAAGCCACGGGCGGCGTCATCCATAACGGCCAGCTCTATATCAGCAGCCTGACCGAAAAAAGCATCGCAACCCGTGCGGCTCCCCACCCGTTCGACTAACAACACGACCCATAAAGAGAGAGACACCCCATGCAGGACATCATCGTTTTCGGTGCGACCGGTTTCACAGGGCGTCTCGTCGCCGAATATCTCAGCGAGGCCTATCCGCGCCTGCAATACGCCATGGCGGGCCGCAATCCCGAAAAGCTCGAGAAAGTCCGCGCCAAAATGGGCATTCCCGAGCGCGTCAGCCTGCTCGAAGCGGACGCAACCGATGTCGATAGCCTGATCGGTATGGTCAAGAACGCCAAGGCCGTCATCACCACGGTCGGGCCCTATCAACTCTATGGCACCAACCTCGTCGAAGCCTGCGCCAAGGCGGGGACCGATTACGTCGATCTCTCCGGCGAGCCCGCCTGGATGGTCGATACCATCCGCGAATTCCAGACCGTCGCCAAGGCGAGCGGCGCGCGCATCGTGCATAGCTGCGGTTTCGACTCCGTGCCCTTCGACATGGGCGTCTATTACCTGCAGCAGCAGGCCATGGAGCGCTTCGGCATACCGTGCTCGCGCGTCCGCGGCCGCGTCCGCGCCATGAAGGGCACGTTCAGCGGCGGCACATTCGCGAGCTTCTCGGAAACCATGAAGCGCGCCCAGACACAGCCCGAAATCCTCGACTGGATGAAGGATCCCTTCGCACTCACCCCCGACTTCACGGGTCCCGAACAGCCCCACGGCGCCAAGCCGCTCTACGAGGCCGACCTCAAGAGCTGGAGCGCGCCCTTCATCATGGCGAGCATCAACACGAAAAACATCCACCGCTCCAACTATTTGATGGACCAACCTTACGGCGCGGATTTCGTCTATGACGAGATGATGCTGACGGGCGACGGCGAGGTCGGCGAGCAGACCGCGACCGCCGTGGCCAAGGGCAACGCCTTCGGCGACAATCCCCCCGCCCCCGGCGAAGGCCCCTCAAAGGAGGAGCGCGACACGGGCTTCTACGACATCGCCTTCTTCGGCGAGACCCGCGACGGCCGCACCCTCCAGGTCGGCGTCAAAGGCAAACGCGACCCCGGCTACGGCTCCACATCACGCATGATCAGCGAATGCGCCCTCTGTCTCGTCAAGGAAGACCTCGACACCAAAGGCGGCATCTACACGCCTGCGCCCGCGTTCGGGGATACGCTCATCGAGCGGCTGGAGAAGGCGGATGTTATGAAGTTTGCGGTGGAGAGTTAGCCTGCGCTCACCGCATTATTATAAAGCGAGTAAAAGAGCTGGGCTAGAATTACAGCCAATCCCAGCGAATACATAAACTTGTCCCCATCCTCTGGGGACTTTAGCCCTTTTCCGGCCAAGCCATAACCATACGGCTCCTTGCCTTTCTTGACGCGATCTTCATCGGAGATTTTTCCAAGTGTAGGCAACAGCAAGAATAACGCGCCTGTCGCAAAGCCGCTTCGTGTCTGCCACGAGAGCAAGACCAGACAAATCGCAACGGTAAAAATGGGCCAATTATTTTTAAACATTGTCGGAAACTATCTCCTTCACCCCGCCCCTACAGCGTGCAGTCCCGCACCGTGCGTTTTTAGCCACCGCTCCGCCTCTTTCCGCCTCTCATAAATCCCGTCCACCACGTCCCAGAAGGCGCGGCTGTGGTTGGGTTGGAGGATGTGGGCGACTTCGTGGGCGCAGACGTAGTCGAGGACCCATGGCGGGGCGCAGATGAGGCGCCAGGAGTAGGAGATATGCGTCTGGTCGCCGCGGGTGATGGAACTGCCCCAGCGCGAGCTCGTGTCGCGGACGCTGACCTTGGCGACGCGGCGGTCGAGCTTTTCGGCATAGAGATCGGTCGCGTCGGTGAGCGCCTCGCGGGCTTCGCGGATGAGGAGGCGTTTGACGCGGGCGGGGAATTCGGCGGCAGAGGGCGCGGGCACGATGAGGCGGCGACCGATGTGATCGATGCGGGGGCGTGCTCTCCCGCCCGGATTTCCCATGCCGTAGAGCTCGCCGCAGACGGTGACCTGCCCGCCCGCGACGAAAGGCTGGCCCTTTGGCAAGTGTTCGAGCTGCACGTCGATCCAGTCGCGCTGGCGGGCGGCGAAGCTTTCCGCTTCGGCTACGGCGCGGCGGCCCGGCACGACGACCTCGACCCGGCGCTCGCCGGCCTTGACCTTGATGGAGATGCGGCTGGCGCGATCGCTGATGCGGTAATGCACGCGCGGATCGGATGCATCGACCCAGCGTGTGGGGGAGTCGTCGGTCTGTGTGCGTTTGAGCCAGCTCATCACACCATATATCGGGCGCAGGGCGGGTTGCGGCAAGGCTGGAAAGCTGTGCGCAGGGGTGGTAGGCGTATGCCAACATAAAAGGATGATAGACCCGATGCACACAGTTTTCCGCACCTGCCTCCTCGCGACGGCGGCCTCCCTGACCCTTATGGCGTGCAAGGACAATGCCGCTTCCGACATCGACGCCGTGGAGTCGTTGAGCGTCAAAGGCCTGTCTGACGGCGACATCGCCAAGCATTTCGAAGTCGGAACCTGCGAAGCGACAGACGCACAGATGCAGGCCGGACTCGTGGCTCTCGGCCTCGACGCGCCAACGGACGACATGGCCTGGGACGGCATGGAGACGGAAGGTGGCGGCTATGAATTCGACGGTGTGAGCTTCACATCCGACGGCAAGGCCGCAACGATCGGCGAACTTGACCTGGCCTGTCTGCGCGAAGTGGACGGCGTGGTCATGGTGGACCGCGTCAGCGCCGACGACATCTCCATCACATCCGATGAGGGCACGATTACCATCGCCTCGCTGAGCGTTGTGGAGCCCGATGCCGAGACCGTCCGCGCGCTGCTTGACGGCAATACCGATATCGGATTGCCCAAGGCCCGCGCCTTTGCGATGGACGACCTTGCCGTCAACATGACAGACGTTCGCGAGACGACAAGCTTTGACATGAGCGAGCCGCCGGAAGTGTCTCCTGACAGCGACTTCGTCAAAACGGTGAAGATCGAGACCGTCCGCACGGTCATCGCACTGGACAGCCTTGCCTTCGCCAGCGCCATGAGCGCGGATGCCCGTGACGGCTTTATTCGCATGGGTGAATTGGACATGACAGCGGATTCCGATACGGGCGAAGACCTGTCGGTCGATTTCGACGGCGTGACCGTGACAGGCATCGTCTCACCGGACATGTTCGGGGACGGCTTGGGCGCGATTGGCAGTCAGGCCATGGGCCCGTTCGCCACGCCTTATGACACGATGGAGGTCGGCGACTACACCGTAAGCTTCGACACGATGGAACTGTCCGGCGGCGGCATTGTCGGCGAGAACACCCGGCGCGGCAAAACCACCGACATGGTCAGTGTGCTGGAACCGGCCACGCTCAGCTTTTCGGGCCCGCCTAACGGCTCCGATCTGGCGCCGGTCTATGCCGCAATTTCCGGCATGGGCTATGACAGCGTGACCGTCTCGGGCCGTTCCGATGCGACCTATGACGAGGCGAGCGACCGCATGGTGTCCAAGGGCGGCTTCTTTGAATGGGAAGACGGCTTCCGCCTTGTGATCGACAATGACGTGACGGGCTTTGGCGCCGTGCGTGACGCGACCGTCGAGGGCGGCGACCCATCCGCGGCGCTCGAAAACATCAAGGTCAACAGCATGGCGATCCGTCTGGATGACAATTCCATCGTCGATCGCATCTTTACCGCGGTCGCCGCAGAGCAGGACAGCACACCCAAAATGCTGCGTATGCAGGCCAAGGGCCTGCTGGCCATGAGCACGATGGGCGCGTCCGGCCTGGGCATCGATCCCGAACTCGTCAGCGAGAGCGTTAGCGCGCTGGGCGAATTCATCGACTCGCCCAACAGCACGCTTGTGCTTGAACTGGCCCCCGGTGGCCCGCTCGGCATGAACGACCTGATGGCCAGTACCAAGGACGAGATGGGCTTTACCGCCCGCGTCGAGAAGTAATCGCGCGCCCATTCGGGCGGGCATGACAGGGAGTCCGCCATGCGCGCGCTTGCACAGCTAAAGCTTACCTCATCGCTCAAGGGCGCAATCGGGGGAAGCCTGTTCGCGCTTTTCTCTTTGGCCGCGTGCGGGGATGCGGAGGTCGATGCGGCGACGGTCGAGCCGTCCGCCGGTGCCGAGACACCCACGCCGTCGCGCCTGGAAGAAGTCGCTGCCGCCGAAGCGCGGGAGCGGTCCGAGCGCGAACGCCCATCCCCGCTGCTGACCCGCACGCCCGGTGAGGGCTATCTGACGGCGGAGCGCATTCACACGACCGCGCTGTCGGGCACACCCCTGCGCAAGACCACGATCAGCCCGGACGGATCGCGCGTGGGTTATCTGCGCGGATCCGAGGACGATCCCGATCAGCAGGATCTCTGGGCCATTGATGTCGAAAGCGGAGAGGAGAGCCTGCTGGTGAGTTCAATCGACCTGTTGGGCGCACCGGAAGTCCTGTCCGAGGAAGAGCGCAACCGCCGCGAACGCGCCCGCGAATATGGTCGCGGAATCATCGATTACAGCTGGGTGGATGCGGACACGCTGCTGTTTCCACTGGGGGGCGATGTCTATCTGTTCGACCTGAGCAAAGCCGAGGCGCGGCAGGTAACGGCGACCGAAGGATTTGAATCCGACATCAAGTTGTCCGAGTCCAAACGCTATGTCGCCTATGTGCGCGATGACGAGCTTTACGTCACCGATCTGGAGACGGGGCTGGAGCGCCAGATCACGCGCGGGGCGACGGACACGGTGCGCAATGGCGTGGCGAGTTTTGTCGTGCAGGAAGAACTGGGTCGCAATACGGGCTATTGGCTCGGCCCCGATGAGCGCCGCGTCGCCTATACCCGCATCGACGAGTCCCCTATCGCCATCGAGAGCCGTGCCGATATGGGCCCGGAGGGCTTGCGCACTATCGAGCAACGCTATCCATTTGCCGGCACACCCAATGCCACTGTGCAGCTGTTCATCACATCGCTCGACGGGCGCGGGAGGGCGGTCGAGGCCGATCTGGGCGACGACGAGGACATCTATCTCACCCGCGTCGCATGGGCCCCGAATGGTGAGCGCCTCTATGCGGGCGTGTTGAGCCGCGATCACAAGACACACACCGTTTATGCCGTTAACGCGCGCACCGGACGTTCCGAGGTCTTCTATCAGGAGACGTCGCCGACCTGGCTGAACATCCGTGCGGATTTCGAACCCGCCAATGAGGGCTTTCGCATGATCAGCGAGCGCGACGGCATACGCCGCTATTACGAGATCACATCCGAGGGCGCGCAGGCGCTCACCCCCGAAGGCGTGATGGTCAATAACGTGCGCTGCGAAGCCGATGACGGGAGCCTGTTTATCGAAGGCAGCAGCGACAGCCCCCTGGAGCGTCATATTTACCGCGTGGCGAAGCTGCCTGCCGCGACCGTCGAGGACACCGCGACCGAGGACAAGTTCACCCCGCTGACCGTGGAAGTGCCCGCCGCCGAGCGCATCACCCGCGCGGAAGGTCGCCACTCCGCGACTTTCGCGAAGGATTGCTCGCGCTATATCGGCAGCTTTTCCAGCCCGTCCCAGCCGCCTCAGACCGCGACGTTTTCAAGCGAGGGCAAGCGCCTGGCCTGGCTGAACGAAAACGTGCTCGACAGCGCGCACCCATATGGGCCTTACCGCGCGACGCAAGTGCTGCCGGATTACGGTACGCTGAAAGCTGCCGACGGAACCGAGCTTCACTACGAACTCTATCGCCCGCGCGACATGCGCGATGGTGAGCGCCGCCCATCCGTCACCATCGTCTATGGCGGGCCGGGCGTGCAGCGTGTTCACAAAGGCTGGGAGCGGCGCGAGCTTGCCCAGCTTCTGGTCAATCACGGTTTCGTGGTCTTCAAGGTGGACGGGCGCGGATCCTCCAATCGCGGCAAGGCGTTCGAGGATCACCTCTATCGCGGCATGGCGGGCGTGGAAGTCGAGGATCAGGTCACGGGTGCGGAATGGTTGGCGGCGCAAGACTTTATCGATCCGGAGCGGATGGGCGTCTATGGCTGGAGCTATGGCGGCTATATGAGCCTTCACATGCTGGGCCAGACCGATGTTTATGCGGCGGGTGTGTCCGGTGCGCCGGTAACGGACTGGTCACTTTATGACACCGCCTATACTGAACGCTATCTGGGCGATCCCAATCCCGGCACGCCAAACCATACCGAGGGCGCCTATGAGACCGGTTCCGTCATGGGCCATATCGATGGCCTGACCGAACCGGTGCTGGTGATCCACGGCATGGCCGACGACAATGTCGTCTTCCGCCACTCCGTCATCCTCGCCGACGCCATGATCGATGCGGGGCTTACCAATATGGTGCTCAAGCCCTATCCCGGCGAAAAGCACGGCTTCCGTAGCGAGGCCGCCCGCATCCACCGCGACCAGAGCATCGTCGATTTCTTCATCGACGAGCTGGGCGATGGGATTGTAGAAAATGAGGGCTAGGCGGGTTGAGTAGTCTGGAAATTATTTGCCAAGGCATCTGACTCGATGCGCCGGCAGCGCCGCATATCCATCGCCGATGGATCTCGCCGGGCTTAGCCCGGCACTACGGCGCTGCCCCAATAGGTGTAGCTGAGGACTTTTGGGCCGGGGATATACATCTCCTCGCACGTCTCAAGAACGAGTCCCGCTGCGGTAAAGAGTGCAGGGATATCGCGTCCCATATGGCAACCGCCCGCAAGCTTGCCCCAGATGGGATCAAGACGTGTCTGCCAGCGTGCGACTTTGGCATCCGGAGCCAGTCCGTGCTCGGAAAACAGGATGATTCCGCCCGGTCGCAGGACGCGCCCCATCTCGCGCAAGGCCGCGACGGCGTCGGGGATCGTGCAGAGGCTATAGGTCACGACGACCGTGTCGGCGCTGGCATCATCCAGCGGCAGGTCTTCACCGGACAGGCCCATGCGCTCGACCGGAAAGGCGAGGCCGTCGCGACAGGGTTTCGAGCGATCCCAGAGGTCTGCATCCGGGTCGATCCCGATGACACGCGTCACGGCGTCGGAATAGTAAGGCAGGTTCAGGCCGGAGCCGATGCCGATTTCCACCACCTCGCCGACGGCAAGCGGGACGACCTTTTCACGCTGCTTGGCAATCGGGGCGATGCCACAAGCGCGGTCGAGGCAGCGCGGCAGGATATGACGATTGTAAAAACCCATTAAACCTACGCCTCCGAAAACCTTGTAGACCCTATCTGATAAATCCCGTTCGTGTCGCGCTAGCGCGGGGCGCAGGGCTCCGCTAGGGTGAACCCTGGCCGCCCACATGCGTTGAGATCCTGATATGCCCGACATTATCGATGGAAAACAGATTGCTGCGGATTTGCGGGCGAGCCTTGCGCGGGATGTCGCGAGCTTGCCTGGCACACCGACGCTGGCGGTGGTGCTGGTGGGCGAAGATGCCGCCTCCAAGGTCTATGTGCGCAACAAGATCCGCTCCACCGAGGAGGCCGGAATGCGTTCCGTCGAAACGCGCCTGCCCGCTAATGCGAGCCAGAGCGATGTCGAGGCAGCGGTGCGTGGCTATAATGCCGACCCTGACGTGGACGGCATTCTCGTACAGCTCCCCCTGCCCGCGCATCTGGACGCCAATGCCGTCATCGCGCTGATCGATCCGGATAAGGATGTGGACGGTTTGACGGAAACGTCTGCCGGGCGATTGGTATTGGGACAGCCGGGGCTTCGTCCCTGCACGCCGACGGGGAGTGTCTTGCTGGCGAAATCCGTGCTGGGCGAGGATCTGAGCGGGCTGCATTGTGTGGTGCTCGGTCGCTCCATTCTGGTCGGCAAGCCAGCGGCGCTGCTGTTTCTCGAACAGAACTGCACGGTGACCATTGCACACTCGCGGACAAAGAACCTTGCGGGTGTGACGCGGGGGGCGGACATTCTGGTCGCCGCGGTGGGCCGCCCGAACATGCTGGGACGCGAGCACATCAAGGCAGGGGCGTGCGTCATCGATGTGGGCATTAATCGCATTCCCGACGCCGCAAAGGCTGGCAAGACCAGGCTGGTGGGCGATGTGGATTACGAGGACGCGCTGACCGTCGCGGGGGCGATCACACCCGTCCCCGGCGGTGTGGGACCGATGACGATTGCCTGCCTGTTACGCAACACCGTGATTGCCGCCTGCCGTCGTCGTGGCTGGCCGGAACGGGCGGTCTAGTCTTGGACGTCCAGACACTCGACATTCCCGGCCCGCTCCTGCTGACGCCCGAACGGGTGAGTGATGCGCGCGGCTTTATCGTGACGACCTATGATGACGCGGCGGTGGCCGAAGCCGTGGGACGGGACGTGAGTTTCCGTCAGGATATCGATATCTATTCACACGAAAAAGGCACACTGCGCGGGCTGCATTTCCAGCACCCGCCTTTTGCACAGTCGCGCCTGGTCAGTGCGGTGCGCGGGGCAATTACCGATGTGATGGTCGATATCCGCGAGGGCAGTTCAAGCTTTGGCCAACACGTCAAAGTGCGCCTGGATGATACGTCCAACACCATGCTCTGGGTGCCGGAGGGCTTTGCGCATGGGTTCGTGACATTGCGTAAGGACACACAGGTCGGAATGAAAGTGGAGTCGGTCTATGCCGGTCATGCGGAGGGGCGCATCGCCTATAACGATCCGCTCCTGCATATCGATTGGGACGTGGAGAGCCCGATCGTCAGCGATAACGATGTCCACGCGCCGGGCTTTGCCGATCTGGTCAGCCCGTTTTCGCTGCGCATGGGGTAGCTAGAGACGTGTCGCGCTGCAGTCCGGGGCATTGATGCGGTATGTGCGCTCGCGGCCCTCGGGCGAGGCGATCCGCACCGTTCCGGCTGTGCAGGCTCCGGTCGCGCTGATGGTGATGGGGCTGACGTCCAGCTCCCACGCCGATGGCACGTCGAGGGTCACGAGGGTTGCACCCGCTTGCTCATGGCCGAGCGTGACGGGGCGTCCATCAAGATAGGCCCGCGCGCGCAGCATGCTGATGCGATCGACTATGTCCTCGGCGGTGGCATCGAAGCGGGCGCTGGCGATAGCGGTGAATAGCTGCGCGCCGACAACGCCGAGCAACATCGCCATGATCGCCATGGAGACGAGGATTTCGAGGAGGGTATAGCCCTCGTCCCCATGCTGCATTTCGGATACTGACCCCGACGGTACGGACATCTAACGCCGCGGCGTGGGCACATCCGCGCCGCAGACCCGCAGGATTTCCTCCAAACTGGTCTGGCCTTGGCGGGCCTTGATCATGCCGTCATCCAGTAGCGAGGTGAAGCCGTCTTCGCGGGCGATGCGGGTCAATGTCTGGAGATTGGCGCTTTCGAAAATAGCCGCGCCGAGAGCCTCGGACACTTCGGCGATTTCGAACAGGGCCGTGCGTCCCGTATAGCCTGTGCCGTCGCAGTCCGCGCAGCCGACCGCGCGGCGGAAATTGGCTGCGCCCGTGATCTGATCGCCGAGGGGGCTGCCGCTTTTGACGAGGTCGAAGACGAGGTCTTCACCCGCGCGGTCGGTGTCGGGTACAGCGCAGCTCTCGCACAGGCGGCGCACGAGACGTTGCGCCGCAAAGCCGCGCACGGCGGATGCCACCATATAAGGCTCGAGCCCGATATCGACGAGACGGGCGACGCCCGCAAGCGCCGAGTTCGTGTGAAGCGTGGAGAGCACGAGGTGGCCTGTCAGCGCGGCTTGGGCGGCGATGGTGGCGGTCTCCTCATCCCGGATTTCACCGACCATGATGATGTCGGGATCCTGACGCAAAATGGCCCGCAGTCCCCGCGCGAACGTGTAGCCGATGCCCGCATTGATCGGGATCTGCACGACGCCCGACATGTCGTATTCGACCGGGTCTTCGATGGTGATGATTTTGCGCACGCCATTGTTCAGGCCCTGCAGAGAGCGGTATAACGTCGTGGATTTGCCCGAGCCTGTCGGCCCTGTCACAAGAAGCACGCCATTGGGATGGGACAGCAGACGCTGCAAGGTCGCCTCATTGCGCCCGCCAAGGCCGAGCGCGCCGAGATCGGGGAGTGTGTTGTCCTTTTTCAGCAGGCGCAGAACGAGCGACTCCCCCCACGATCCCGGCAGGGAGGACACCCGCAGATCGATCTCCGAGCCCGCGAAGCGGATGGTCTGTCGGCCATCCTGTGGCAGGCGGCGTTCGGCGATATCCATCTTGGACAGGAGTTTGATACGGCTGACGACGGCATCAAAGCGCGAGCGCGGCTCTGTCGGGCCATCGCGCAGAACGCCGTCAATGCGGTAGCGGACGCGGAAGTTATTCTCGAAAGGCTCGATATGAATGTCCGAAGCGCGGTGTTTGAGTGCGTGGCTGAAGATGCGATTGACGAAGTCGATGACGGGCGCTTCCTCGGCGAGTTCGCGAAGGCGGGCGGCATCATCCAGGTTTTCCGCGTCGCTGCTTGGTAGGCGGAAAGCGGCAAGTGCGGATTCAAGGACAGGTGTGGTAGAGAGACGATAGTCGATGTCGAGTCCGGCGCGATAGGCGGCCTTGTCGAGGGTTTCCCGCAAGGCAGGATCAAGGATGTCCTTGGCAATGGCGGCGATCTGCCCGTCTTCCATCCAGACCGCGCAGTGATGGGCATGGAGCCAAGACTCGGATAGGCCGAGCGCGGTGCGCCCGGACTGAAAGATTTGCATATCGGACGGGATGGCGGTGGCAAGGCCGAGACCAAGCTGGTCGGCGCGCACTGTCAGCAGCGCGTCCTCGCTGATCGCGCCATAGCGTAAGAGAGCTTGATCGAGTGTGCTGCCGGATTCGGCCTGCAAACGCTTGGCCTGAGCGAGATCGTCGGGTTTGACGAGTCCGCCTTCGGCCAGGAGCGTCTCGAGCTGTGCTGTGTGGATGTGTGCGGGGTGGCCCATGGGCGCCATATAGCCTGTCGATGGCGGTTGTGCCACGCTCTTGCTGTTTGTGGCGAACCCCGTCGCGACTTTGGCGTCAACACATTGCAAATCGGGCAATAAAAAAGGCGGCACCGAAGTGCCGCCTCTCTTTCTCGAGTGAGAGAACTTTACTCGGTGGAACCGCCGCCACCTGGGGAGAACTGGTCTCCGTCAGCAGTAGGCTGCTCACCTTGGTTTGCGAAGCCGAGGAAGTCGCCGTTTGCGCCACCGCCGAAGGACGTCACGACGCCCGAACGGGAGAGGAGACGGTCAACGTCGATGTTGGCATCGGACTCGAAGTTCACAAGAGCGTCGGCACGAACGAAGTCGGGCATGCCGGGCGTTTGGCCCCATTTGTCGATCGAGCGAAGAACGATTTCACCGTTCTGTGCAGCCGACAGTGCAGCGGGGATGACACCACGATAGGTACCTTCGGCGGTCGCAGGACGCGCGTTCGAAAGTGTGATCGTGTAAGGCGTGTCCTGGACCTGGTCGACACCGGTAACGCGATAGACCGAGTCGGTCAGTGCGCCGTTCGGGCCGGAGTTCCAGTCAAAGACACCAAACTGCTTACCTTCGCGCTGAAGGAAGTCGATGTTGCCATCCGTGTAGAATTCACGCGGCACGAAGTTTGCATTCGTGTCGTTGAAGCGTGTGATCACATCTTCGACGCGAAGCTGCTGCGTGAGAACCTGTTCGGCACCTGTCGCGTAAAGCTCGATTTCGTCTTCGACACCGTCGAAGAAGGCATCCTTGTCGCCGCCGGTCAGTGTGACCTGATAGCTGAGGACACCGTCCACGATCGGCACATTAACGCCGAGGCTTGGAAGTTCGAAACGGTCGAGACCGGTCGTGTCTTCCAGAACCAGGTCGAAGCTGACACTGGTGATGTCGGTATTGTCAACGGGTGTGCCGTCGATCGAACGTGCGACGTCAGGGTCGATGGAGCCGTTGATAAAGCCGACGATGGGGTCGGACAGTGTTGTGTAGTCGGGAAGCTGGATGAACGTGTCACCATTCGGATCGGATGCCGTGCCGGGTGTTGCCGGAGGCGTGCCACCGGGACCAGCAGGCGTTGCGCCGAACAGGGCTTCATCGTCGAAGATGGCGACATTCACAGCGGAGCGGCAAGGGGCCACGAAGCTGTCAGACGAGACGGTGCCGTCTTCGATTGGCGTGCCGTTTTCAGTGGCGGCCGAGACGATGAGACCTTGCGCCGTTGCAGGGCACTGGTCGAGCTTGACGTCGAAGTCGAAGGCGATTTCGGTCGTCGTGTCGTTTTGTGGCAGCGAAATCAGCAGTTCCACGGAACCGTTGTTAACCTGACCGGCACGCTGGACGATGGTTGCAACGTCGCTTGCGCCATTACCTGTCACATCGCCGGCGCCGACGGGTGAGGCAAAGGACGTACCAAGCGGCAAGGTGATGCCGACGGCAATGTTGTTACCAGCAGGAAACTCACCGCCGACCGTCGTTGGGGTCAGTGTGAAGTTCAGCGTGGTGGTGTTGGTCGCAGGCTGCGGAAATTCCAGCTCGAGAGCGGGCGTGACAGCGTTTGCGGGTGTGTTGACGGTAAGTTCGAGGGCGCTAGCGCTCGTGGCCGTCAGGGCAGCAATGGATGCCGCCAAAAGAAGTTTATTAAGTTTCATGTTCTCCTCACTTGAGATTTTTTGATGATACGGATGAAACCCGAACCATCGCGTCGTACAGAAAGTCGGCGAGTCTGGAGTCCCCCCAGCTTCCCATCCTTCAGGCTCCCCCTATGAATTGAAGGCCTTGCACGTCAAGGGAAGATTGCCTTTCCGGTCCACAAAACGCAGGCGGTTCAGGTCTTTGGCTCCCCAGTGCCCGCGCTGTTGGGGGCATATGGTGAACACTTCATTAATTCCGTTAACTTTTCAAGGGGCACTTGATCGAAAATAGCAGTTTCCGTTGTAATTTCCGGTGTTTACAGGGACTCTATGGCACTTTGTGTGGCCGTCCATCCCAATCCGCGACGATTGTAGCGCAATCGGGGCAGGCCCGCATCGCCGGAATGTGGCCGGACCCCGCCCCCCACGCTTTCGGGCAAGACGTCCGCGCGTTCGGGCATGGGTGTGGTAAAAGCGTCACGGAAAGTGAAGGCTTCGACCTCCACCTCATAGAGCGAGACCATAAACCGCGACGGGGCGCCGCCCGTGGCCTTGACCGGACGAGCCGGGGCCAGGGGTGTTGCCCGCCAGCCCACCGTGACCCGGCCGATGCGGGTGCGGCCCTGGGGCTGGAGCGCGAAATTGACGGTGGCGAGGTGGCTTTCGGCGATCTGACGCTCGATGATGCGGGCCTCCGCGCGCTCGAGGCTTTCCGTGGTCGTGACGAAGCGGCCCTGCAGTTCCAGGAGCGGCAGGAAGGCGGCGGCGAGCAGGAAGACCGCGATCATGGCCTCCAGCACGGAGAATCCGTCATCGCGCGCACCGCCTTGGCCCTGCATCAGAAGTTCGCGGGCTTGAGCGTGAACATGCGAGAGTCGTCATTGAGGCTGCGGTCGAGGCGGCCCGACAGTTCGCGCACGAATTGGGAGCGGTCTTGCTGGCCGCGCAGGACATAGGCAGTGATCAGCACCACCAGTTCCGTGCGGTCTACGCTGTAGCTGTCCGAGGAAAAGAGGTTTCCGACCACGGGGATGTCCTTGAGCAGCGGCACGCCGTTTTCGGTCTGGATGGTGGTTTCCTGGATGAGGCCGCCGAGCACCGCCGTTTCGCCGTCTTCCAGGCTGAGCTGGGTCGAGAGCGAGCGGTTGGAGATGGTGGGCGAGGAGACCGCGCCCGCGGCGTCGATGGTCGAGGAGACTTCCTGACTGATGGTCAGGTCGATGCGGTCGTTGGAAAAGACGATCGGTTCGATCGCGAGCAGAACACCCGTCTTGCGATAGGCGACCTGTTGCAGGATGTCGGTATTGCCGCCCCCGCTCTGATTGTCGGCGGCGCGCTGGGCGGTGATGATGGGCACGTCCTGACCGACCTGGATTTCCGCGGCAACGCCGGAGCGTGCCGTCAGGATGGGCGTGGAGAGCACCTTGACCCGGCGGTTGGAGGCGAATGCGTTGAGCGCGGCGTCGATGTCACCCGTCAGAAGGCGGGCATTCAGCCCTGCCCCGCCAAGCCCCAAGCCGTCCGTGGAAGCGCGCAAGGAGGCGTTGCCGTCAAAGAGGTCGTTGTCGAACAGCTCTATCCCGAAACTTGTGTTGTCGTTAAGGGTCACCTCGGCGATCTGCACCTCTATCAAGACTTCCGGCCCGGGGGTGTCGAGCTCTTCGAGGAGTTCGAGCAGCTTTTCATATTGCACGGCCGTGCCGGAGAAGATGAGGCGGTTGCCGATGGGATCGACCGTGAACGGCCCGGCACTGCCAGCGGCGTTGCGGTCCTGACCGAGAATGGAGTTTCCGGCATCTTGCGGCAAGCCAACTTCAAGGCCCGGTATGGTTGCGTCGCCCGGCAGGAGGCCGTTTATGCCGCCCGTTCCGCTGAGCGCGTTATTGGCGATGGAGGCAAGCTCGCTCGCGTCCACATTGCGCACCTGATAGATGAAGAGTTCCGGCTGATCGCCGCGCGAGACCGCCTGATCGAATTCCCGCATCCATTCGGAAACGCGGGCCTGGGCTTGCGGCGTGCGGGCGAAAACGAAGAGGTCGTTGGAAAACTCCACCGGCAGGAGCGTGACCGTGCGGGTCAGGCCGACCTGCGTCGAGACTTCCCAGCCTTCGATACGGAGCGCCGAGGCGAGCGCGGTCGATAGCTCCCCGACTTCCCAGTAACGGGGCGAATAGCGCACGACCTGACTGCCGGCGTAATCGAGCTCGTCAAGCTCGCGGATGATGGCGATGGCCGCGTCCACGTCCTCCGGGAAGCCCGACAGGATCATGTAGCCCTGGCTTTGGGCGACGGTGATCTTGAGGCGGTCATTGCCCTGACCGAACGCCTGGGTGAGGAAATTCAGCATGGAGTTCACGTCGATGGCCTGCAGCTCCACGAACTGGATGACGGGACGCAGATCCGAGCGTGTGCGCAGGCGGGCGCGGCTTTTGATGAAATCCGGGATCTGGGCGCGCAAGCTGGAATCCGACACGATCTGATAGACCCCGTCGCGCGGCACGACGCGCACGCCGTATTGTTCGAGGGCATCGGAGACAAGCGCGAGGAAGTCCCGCGCGGGCAGTGTGCCGCCGGAGCGGATCTGTACGACCGCGGCCTGATCGGCGACATCGGGGCCGGTCACATAGGGCACGTCCAGCATTTCGCCGAACACGACGTCGATGAACTGCGCCACGGGAAGCGCGGGCACGAAGGCGTCCACGGTCTTGGCACCCAGTCTGGGGGCGCGGCTATTGCCCTCGAACGCGATGCCTTCGGGATCGGAGAGTGTCGGCACGCGCCCCACGGTGGAGGGCGCACGGCCCGGCACGACGGAAGGGCGATAGGTTGGGGTCTCTGCCACGGGTTCGCGAAAGGGGCGTCCCACGCGCGAGCGCAGGGACTGTTCGGCCAGCGATTGCTGGGTATCGGTCGCGTCGGCCGCGCCGTTTTGGCCCGTTGTCTTGCAACCGCCCAGGACGAGCGGAAAAGCGACGGCGCAGGTCAAAGCCGCGCGGGAGATGCAAAATCTCTGGGTTGCTGGAACGTCGGTCATGCGGTTTCCTCTGGCCGTTACCTTTGGCGGGGATTGTTTCGGTTCCGCGAGCTGCGCTCTAGCGGAGCGGCAGGCCGGATGTCGAGAGTGCGGGTAACGTCTTTCCAGACGAGTTCCGCCGTGGAGAGATCGGTCGCCACCAATGTCCAGCCGCCGGGTGTGGTGTCGCCGACGCGCAAGGTCGCCATGACCTGTGCGTTGCCGGCCCCCTCGCCAGCACCTTCCATAAGCTGCACGCCGGGAACGCCGTCGATGATGCCGGCGGCGATGATGGTGGGCACGGGCGGTTCCCCCTCAACGGCGCCCGTTTCCGATGCGGCGGCAAGTGCGGCGGCACTGCCGGGGGCGAGATAGGGGTCGGGGAAAATGAGCCCGCCATCCAGCGCATGGGCCAAGCCCTGCATACGTCCCGCACCGGAAGCCGATAGCGCGGCATCGACATCGGCGACGCGCGAATACCAATCGGGCGCAGGCGTGGTGGCGACATCGCCGGCATCCGTCGCGCGGAGGAGTCCGAACAGCCCGCTGATGACGGCGACCGCGACGGCAAGGGTGCGAAAGCTCATGGCGCGGCGCCCTCCGTGGGTTCGGTCACGATTTCCACACGGATGCGGCCCGAGACCGAGGTCACGGCGGGTGAGCGGGGGTTGTCGGCGATGGAGAGGGTCAGCTCATCTATATAGAGTGGCGGGTCGAGAGCCGCGAGCGCGGCGATAAAGTCATCGCCCGCGTCGCGCGCAAGCCGCGCGGTCAGGCTGAAGCCGAGCGTCGGGACGGTGTTGCGGGAATCGGCCTCTGTATCGAGGGTGACTTGCGGACGGGCGTCGCGGGCCTGGGCGCGGGGGCCGGTGGGTATATGCGCAGCGTGGGCGGCGCGCAGAGAGGTCTCGAGTTCAGCCTTGATGATGCCGAGCGTCGCCCCGCGCCAGAGATCGGACGTCGCGCGCGCACCGAGGCGCTCGGACTCCTCCAGCCGGGCGGCCCAGACCTCTTCGGGCTCCAGCGTCAGCAAGGTTTCCGTTTCCTGTTCGAGCGCGAGGCGGGTGGTGCGGGACTCCTCCACACGGTCGGCGAGCGAGGTGAGGATCAGATAAGCCGCGATGGCCGCCAGCGCGACGAGGCCGTAGCGCACGAGCGGCGTGGCCTGGTCTTCGAGCGAGCCGAGCTGATCGCGCCACCTGGTCCTGGCTGTGGTCGTTGTGGCCGTGGTGGTTGTGGCCGTAGTGGTTGTGGTTGTGGTGGCGGGGGCGCTCATGTCGGGGTCTCCGCCGGATTGGCGGTCTGAAGGTCGGCGCGGATTTCCAGACCGTTGCGACCCACCGCGCGGGCATTGGCGTTTTCAAGGGTCGGGAGCGCTTCGATATCGGCGACGAGTGTCGGGATGTCGATGGGCGGGCCGTCGCCGATGGAGAGCAGGAGTTCGCCGCCTTCATAGACGAGGCTGTCGAGTTCGGGTGCGCGGACGGGGAGCGGCTCACCCGTGTCGGGATCGGTGATGACCGGGCGGTCAGCATGGGCGCGGGCAAGGATGGAGTCGATGCCGACCAGCGCGCGCAGGAGGATGTCGGCGTCCTGCTGCGCGGCGGAGCGGGCGGCGCGCTCCAATTCTCCCGTTGCGCGACGGCGCAGTGACAGGACGGTCTGGGCGGGTGGGGTGAGGGTGTCGATCCGGGAGGCAAGGCGCGCATTGCCCGCGCCTGTCCAGGCGAGCTGACTGCCGAGATAAGTCAGTCCACCAAGGGCCACGAGCCCGACCGCCGCCAGCAGGCGTGCGGGCGAGAGGCTGCGCGCCAACCGGTCGCGGGTGAGGTCGAAAGCCGGCAGGTCGTTGACGATGGGCGGGACCTCGACATGCGGCATGGGTGTGCCGACAAGGCTTTCATCGCGCTTGGCCCCACGCATGAAAAGTTGCCAGTCGGTGGGGCTGGGCTGGGCACGCCACCAGCGGGAGGCGACGAGGCTGCCGCTTTCCCAGACCTGACCTTCGATCCCGGGCTCCACCGCGATGAGGCGGATGCCGTTGGTGATGGGCTGGCGCAGCAGGGTTTCGGGCCGGTAGCGCGCGGCCTGGCCATCGGTGGCGGGAAAGGCCCAGACGCCGACGCCGTCGCCGGTCGCGTCCGGCACGATGTGCAGGGTGTGGTCCGGGGCGAGCTCTGCGCGGGCTTTCAGGGCGATCGCGGCGAGTCCTGCGCGCCCATCTGCGCGGCGGCGGTGACGGCGGAATTCGCACTCCGCGCGTGGCACGACAATCACGGGCGGAATCAAGTCCAGACCGCTCTTGGGCGCGGCGTCCGTCTGTCCGGGGGATTTAAGGGCCGGGCGTAGCATAGGTGAACCTGTGTGATGACTCCCAGGCGCTCTGGTAGCGCGAGAGTTCCCCCGGCCTCAAGGCCCGAGATGCGATGCGCCGTGTGCGGAAGGGTGCGTCCAGCGCGCCCGCGCGGCGGTCCACCTCGATTATGGACAGGCGCGGCTGATCCGGGTCCGGCACGACCATCAGGAACCGCGTGCGGTCACCGGGAGCTGTGGTGATGTCGGCAAATTCGTCATTGGTGACGCTCACAGTTGCGTCCGTGCCGATAGCGAGCGTCTGTCGGAGGCGGGTGGGCGCATAGGCGGCGCGGATGCCGGCTTGCGCCGGGTCGAGCGTGGTGAAGGATGCAAGCACGGCCGGGTCGATGACGTCGAGCACGGCGTCCCAGCCGATCACGCGGTGAAGTTCGTCGAATGAGCGCAAGGGGCGGTTGGTCGGCTCCGGCAGGTCGGCTTGGCGGTATTGCGCGGCTTCTGCGCCGGAGGAGCGGCGATTGCTGTCGGCGTCCACATAGTCTGCGAGCTTGGCGGCGGCGATGCGGGCCTCGCGCGCAGGGTAGCCGAGCTCGACCAGCAGGGCGACGACGCTGCTCGGCAAAGCGGTGTTGAGCGGCAGGAGCCCGCCTGCATCCTGGGCCGCGACCGCGCCGTCGCGCGCGATGCGCCATTGCCCATCGGGCACCCAGGTCTGGGGGCTGTCCGGCCCGGGAAGTGGGCCCTGAACCTGACCGTAGAGGATGGCGTCGGCGGGATCGAAGCGTCCCGGCAAGTCGAAACCCTCACGCAAGGGGCTGGCCGCGAGCAGGGTGAAGAGGGTTTCGGCCTCGATCGAGGCGATGGCGGTCTCTGTGCGGGCGCGGGCGTCTAGCTGACGCACGATCTCGGTATTGCGCGACAGGCGCTCCATGGCGAACAGGCTGACGACGCTGAGCACGCCGATGAGGACAAGCACGTAGGGCACGACGAAGCCGTCCGATGAGGCGCGGCGGTTCATTGCGCGATATCGGCGCTGGTAGCGGGAAGATCCGGATCGTTGTCGAGGGAGCCGAACCAGACATCTCCGCGTCCGGGTTCGCGACCAGACCGGCGACCAGACCGGCGATCAGACCGGCTCCCGAAGCCTGTCGCAAAGTCCACGCGGATGGCGGCGGGCATGAGCGGGGCGGCGCCCAGAAGGTGATCGCGCGCGGCGGGTGTGTCGGCAATGAGTGTAGCAGGCCCGAAAGGGATGGGCGTGTCCGGTGGCCAGCTATCGCGCCAGAGGCCATCCGTGCCGAGATAGGCGAGCGTGGCGGGCGAGGCCGACAGGCGTGTGGTGGTATCGGTGGTGGCGAGGATAAGCCCCGCATCCGTGGTGCGCAGGGCAAAGGCCGTCAGGCCTTCGGATTGGCCGGGGACGCGGCCCGATTGCGCGGTAAATCCCGTCGGCCCACCGATAAAGCCCGCCTGGGACTCGCCACGCCAGCCGGGGACGATGCCCGCGACAAGGTCGGTGAAGACGGCCCGCGTCAGCACGGTCTCCACTGTGCGCTCGGTCGCCGCGCCTGCGCGGGCGGACAGGCCCGTCAGCTGGGCAAGGGATTGGTAGGAAGCGAGCGAGACGAGGCTGAGAATGGCGAGCGCAATGATCATTTCGAGCAGGGAAAAGCCTGCGTCAGTATTGTCCAGAGTGTGATGACCCCTCGTCATAGGCCCGACTAGGCCAAGTGCGCGGGATTAACAATCGCGCGACTGCAGGCTTGAGAGACGGCGGGCGAGCGGGCAAGAGCGTGGCGTGACGATCTATCGGTACAAGGCACTGGACGCGGGCGGCGCGACGCAAAAGGGCGAGTTGGATGCCGTAAGCGAGGCGGACGCGTTGTCGCGGCTGTCGGCAAAGTCGCTGGATGCGTTCGAGATCACGCCCCTGCCGCCGCAGCTGTCTCTGGGGCGGGCGGCCAGGATCAAGACGGCGGACCTATCACTGTTTGTACGCCAGCTCGCCACGCTGCTGTCGGCGGGAGTGGGGATATTGGATGCGCTGGGCTCCCTGTCGCGGTCGAAGTCGCACCCGGGCCTGAGCGCGGCGGCAGAAAATATCGCGCGCGACCTGCGGGCGGGCCAGAGACTGTCGGGCGTGATGGACGCGCATTTGCCAAAGCTCCCGCGCTATGTCTCGCGGCTGGCGGAGCTGGGCGAGGCGACAGGCCAATCCGCGAAAGCCTTGACGGATGCCGCCGACCGGATGGAGTTCGAGGCCGAGATCGGAACGGAAATCCGCACATCCCTGACCTATCCGATCTTCCTGAGCGTGGTGGGGAGCATCCTCGTGCTGCTCTTGTTCATCTTCGTGGTGCCGCGTTTCGATGCACTGATCGGGGACCGGACGGATGCGATCCCGGCGTTTTCGCGCGGCGTGATTGCGATCGGGCGGACGCTGTCGGAGAACCTGTTGATCGTGGGCGCGGTGATAGCGGGGATCATCTTTTTGGTCAGCCGCGTGCTGGGCTCGCCCACCGCGATGGGACGGCTTTACGGCTGGGCGGAAGGGTTGCCGGGGTTTGGCAAGGTGTTGGTGCGGGCCGAGCTTGGCGGCTGGGCGCGGACGACGGGAATCGCGCTCGATAACGGGGCGGACCTGTTGAGCGCGCTGCGGCTGGGAGAGGACGGGTTCCGGTCACCGCGCCTCAGGGCGGCGTTTGGTAATGTGCGGGCGCAAGTGCGTACGGGCGAAGACCTAGAATTGGCGATCGCCGACAATGTGCCGGATTTCGACGCGCTCAACCTCGACCTGGTCAAGACGGGGCGCATGTCGGGCAAGCTGGCGGATATGCTGCTGTTCGTCGGCAAAGCCGAGGAGCAGGTCACGCGGACACGCGCTAAACGGTTCGCGGCGCTGGCCGAGCCGGTGGCGATCCTGTCGATTTCCTTGGTGGTCGGCGCGATTGTCATTTCCATCGTCCTCGCTATGACCTCGCTCTATGATTTCGATGTTTAAGCGCGCCCTGAAACACCCCGTGAAAGACGACGGCTATTCCCTGCTGGAGATTCTGGTGGTGCTCGCCATCATGGCGCTGTTGATCACGCTGGTCGCGCCGCGCCTGCTCAACCGTGTGGATCAGGCGCAGGTGACGACGGCCAAGGCGCAGGCGAAATCGCTCAAGCTCGCGCTCGACAGCTACCGGTTGGATACGGGACGCTACCCAACAGGCGATGAGGGGTTGTCGGCGTTGATGATTGCGCCCGATAGCGCGTCCGGATGGTACGGGCCGTATATGGATGGCGACACCCTGCCCGTGGACCCGTGGGGGAACCCTTACGTTTATACGCCGGCCGAGCGCACGGCGGACGGTCGCAATCTGCCCGTGCGGGTGGTGAGCCTGGGGAGCGATGGTCAGCCTGGTGGCGAGGGCGACGCGGCCGATATCAGTTCATAAGGCGCGCAGTCGCTGGACGCGGGAGGCCGACGCGCAGGACATCGCAAAGTTCGCCGTGAGCGGCGGGCGTGATCCCGGCATCGCCTGACAGCCGCGCCGTGGGCGGATAGCGCGTGAGGGCGTCGGCAAAAGCTGCGGTTTCGTCCAGGTCCTGATCGATGCCCGGCCCGTCCAGATAGGTGGCTTTGGGCAGGAACAGCCCGGCATAGCCCACGGGCGCATGGGTAATGTCGGCGAGCAGGCGGTCGGTGTCGGCGAGAGCCTTTATTTCCCGCAGGTCGCGGAGGCCGGGCGCGAGGGCGGGCAGGCCCGTGACCATGCCGCCGCGCGCGGTCGCAAGGCCCGCCGCGAGCGCGCCTTTGGTCAGGACGGGCGTGTCGAACAGCACGAGCAAGGTGTCGGCGCGGGCAAGGCGCACGGCGATGTTGAGCGCGCGGGCGCGGGTCGGGCGGGGATGATCGAGCACGGTATGGCGCACGGCGTCCGGCAGGAGGCGGGCGGTCGTCGCCGGAATGGGATCGATGGAGCCGTTATCGAGGAGGATGACCTCTGCCGTGCCCGCAAAGTCCTGCAGCGGCGTGAGGGCGGAGGCGACACTGCGCAGCGCAGGAAGGTGAGCGCCGGAAAACGCGATCAGGATGGAGAGGTCGGGGCTCATGACCCGGGCTTTTGGGCGAGGGCTTGCAATTCGGCCCAGAGGAGGGCGATGTCGGCGCGCGCGGCGGGGTTGGAGACATTGGGGAGGGCTATCGTCACGTCGCCCAATGCGGCGCGGCGTAGCGCGGTCACGGCATGGTCGCGCCAGATGTCGAGGGCATCGGGCTCTGAGGGGATGGGGTCGATCTCAAGGCGCGTCGGCCTGGTGGCTTTGCGCGCGGGGACCGGGGCGTCCGTGCGGGTAAGTGCCCAGAGGATCTGATTGCGGGGATGGGTGTTGGGCATGCGCGCGGCGGCAAACCCTGCGCGCGCGGCCATGCGGATGACCTGGGCCTGGGTAAAATGAAAAGGATCGCGGTCAGGATAGGAATGGATGCGATAGGTCTGTTCCCTGGGCGTGTTGATATCGCCATCGGTCAGAAAGAAAGTCGCCATGAAGACACCGCCCGGGCGCAGGGAGCGGGCGACCCGGGCCAGGCCGTCTTCGCAGATCGGGCCGGGGAGATGCGAGAACAGTGAAAAGGCGAGCGCGTAGTCGAAGGTTTCGGAAAACGGTACGGGATCTGTCACACTGGCAGTGGCGAGATTGCTGCGGGGGAGCCGGGCCTGTTGGTCGGGCGTGAGTTCATTGGCCCAGCCCGCGTCGAGCAGGCTCTCATTCAAATCGGTACCGAAATAGTGGCCGGGGTCGAGATAATCGACGATGTGCCGGCCCGCGCGCAAGGATCCGCATCCCGCATCAAGGAGCCGGTGGTGGGGTTCGAGGCCTATGCCGATCAGGGCTTCGAGCTGGAAGGGGCCGAGTTCATCCCAGCGGCCGCCAACGAGGCCGCGATGGCCGCGCGTTTCCATACGGTCGGCCATGAGGTCCGGATCGTAATAGCCGGAAGGCAGCTCGGTGGATTGTTCGGGATAGTCGCTCACAACCCCCCTATCCGTCAGGCGAAGGCGAATGTGAAGGGAGTTGTGGGGGGGAATGCGCGCGCCTAGAGCATGGAGGTGGCGGTGGTGCAGACATATGACGAACCCTCTTGCGGCGCACCCTCTCGCGGCGAACCCGGGGCAGGCGCGTTCAGCGTGGTCATCGTCAATTACAATGGTGAGGCGCTGGTGGGGGACGCGCTGCGAAGCCTTGCGCGCCAGAGTGTACAGGGCTTTGACGTCGTGGTCGTGGATAATGCGTCCGAGGATGGGTCGGTCGCCATGCTGGAGGCCATGCGAGATACGGGGCGAAATACGGGGCAGGATAAGGGGCAGGATGCCCTGCCCTTTACCCTGATCGAGTCGGGGGAAAATCTGGGCTTTTCCGGTGGGGCGAATCTCGGCGCGCGGGCCGCGCGCGGCGAGTGGGTGGTCATGCTGAACCCGGATGCGCGGGCGGAGCCGGACTGGATGGCCGCGATCATCGCAGGCGTGGGGCGCTATCATGGTATCGCCCATTTCGCCTGCACCCAGCTGGAGGATGACAATCCCGACCGCGTGGACGGGGCGGGTGATTGCTATAGCGTTTACGGTTTCGCCTGGCGCGCGGCGCAGGGCCACGCGCGGGCGCGCCTGCCGGAGGGCGACAGGTTCTGCCTGTCGGCCTGCGGGGCGAGCGCGGTCTATCACCGCGAGACGTTTCTGGGCCTTGGCGGATTTGACGAGCGGTTCTTCTGTTATCTGGAGGATGTGGATATGGGCTATCGGATGCAGCGGGCGGGCCATGACTGTGTCTGGCTATCGGGGGCGGTGGTGCGCCATGCGGACGGGGCGACCACGCGCAAGCTGCCGGGATTTCGCGAGTTCCATACCGCGCGCAACCGGGTCTGGGTGTTGTGGAAGAATACGCCCGCGGTGATGCTGCCCGTGACCTTGGCGGGATGGGCGCTGATGAGTGCGTTCCTATCGGTGCGCGGGATTGGCACGGGTGAGCCGAAGGTAATGTGGGCGGGCTACCGCGCGGCATTCAAGGCGCTGCCACGGCGTCGCGCGCGGACGCCGCGGACGTTGGGCCTGTGGGCATTGCTGGGGCGGCTGTCATGGAACCCGATCGATCACAAGCGGCACAGGCCACGTTTCCGCGCCCTGTCATCGGGCCTTGGCAAAGCCGCGCGCCTTGCCACGCATAAGCCACGGTATTAGGCGCGTGGGCATGGCTGCTGCACCGACATTCCCCACCCATATCGCCGTTGTTTTGGGGATGCACCGTTCGGGCACGTCTGCAGTGGCGCGGGCGCTGAACCTTATGGGCTTTGGCGCGCCCGCGACACTGATCAAGGCCAATGCCACGAATGCAGGCGGGCACTGGGAAAGCCGTGTGCTGGCGCGCCGCAATGATGCGTTCCTGCAAACGGCGGGGCTGGACTGGAGCGATTGGGGTCTGGGTGACTGGGCGCGGGTGAGCGAGCGGGTGCGTGCGGAGTACCGCGAAGATTTGCGCGGGATCATTGCGAGCGAGTGGCGGGGCGCGGACGCGGTCGTCATCAAGGAGCCGCGCCTGTGCCGCGTGTTCGGGGAACTGCGCGAGGCGATAGGCGATAAGGCGCGTCTGGATGTGGTGGTGCCGTTGCGCAATCCGTTGGAGGTGATGCGGTCGCTCAATACCCGCAACGAGATGAGCGAGATGGCGGCGTCGCTGTTATGGCTGCGCTATAATCTGGATGGCGAACTGGCGAGCCGGGGCTGTTCGCGGACGTTTCTGCGTTATGAGGAGATGCTGGGCGATCCGGAAGGCGTGCTGGGCGGGGTGGCCGAAGCGGTCGAGCCGCCTCTGGACTTCAGCGGAGCGAAGGCGGAAATCCTGCGCTTTCTGGATGGCGGGCTTCGCCATCATGCGCGCAGCCCGGAAGATGTTGTGCATGATTCGCGCACGGAAGGCTGGGTGGCCGACGCCTATGCCGCGCTTTTGGTGCTGGTCAGCGACGAGGCCAATGCGCGGGCGCGGGCGGCGCTCGATTGCATACGGGCTGAGTTCGATGCGGCGAGTCCGGCGCTGGAGGCGCTGTTGGGTCATGTGCGGGATGAGGGTGCAAGCGTCGAGGCGGCGCGACTGGGCGCGGAGCAGGCGAAAGCACTGGCGGTGAAGGACGAGGCGCGACTGGAAGCGTTGGCGGAAAAGGACCGCGTACTGGCGGAGACGCTGGCGGAAAAGGACCGCGCACTGGCGGAGACACTCGCGGAGACACTGGCGGCAAAGGACAGCGAATGGAAGCAAGCGCTGGCAGCAGGGACGGAGACGCTGGCGGAAAAGGCGGCGGAGATCGCGCGCCTGGAACTGGATCTGGATGTGGCAAGGATCGAGCGCAAAGAGTTCGATGCGCTGCGGCGTGAGAAGGCCGGGCTGGAGGACCAACTGGCGGAGCAGAAAGAGGCGGCGGCCAAGGCGCGGATCAAGGCACGGTCGCTGGAGTCGGATGTAGCGGAATTGCTGCCGCGGGCGAAAGCGGCGGAAAAGGCGACGCGCCAGGGCAAGCGGCAATTCGACCGGCTGCGCGATGAACTGCGCTGGACCAAGGATCATATTCACGCGCTGCAGGGGTCGACCAGTTGGCGGGTGACGCGGCCCTTGCGGGGGGCAAAGCGATTGTTGAACGGGGCTCCGCCAGCGGCCATTGCGCCGCCCATGAAGACGGCGAGAGTGGTGGCGCGCGAGGCGACGCCGGTTCCGTCTGCATCCGTCAAGGCTGCGACGCCAAAATCCGTCTCGCCCAAACACGTCGCCAAGGACACGCATTACCTGACCGAGTCGGGCGCGTTCGATCAGGCCTTTTACCTGGCGGAATATCCGGACGCGCAGATGCACCCGCTGGGCGCGGTGGCGCATTATGTGGAGACGGGCGCGGCCAAGGGCTATCAGCCCAATGCCCAGTTCAATACGGCGGCCTATCTGGTGGCGAACCCGGCGGTGAAAGCGTCGGGCGAGAATGCGTTCGCGCATTTTCTGCGGAACCAAAAGACGCATGCCGTGCAAAAGGATGCCGGCAGCCTCGCGGTCTATGCGGCGATCAGCGGGGGTTATGACGATCTGAAAGAGCCTGAACTCGAAGACACGTCGGCGAGCTTCACCGTATTTACGGATTCGGTGGAGCCGGGGCCGCAGTCGCTGTGGCAGGTGCGGCCGTTCGAATATCACGACGCCGATCCCACGCGCACGGCGCGGTTCATCAAGACGCATCCGCATCTGTATTTTGCCGACAGCGAGTGGGCGATCTGGATCGACGGGAACCTGACGCTGGTCGCGCCGCCGGAGACGCTGATCCCGACCGATCCGGAGGTAAGCTTTGCGACCTGGGCGCACCCCTTGCGGACGTGCGTCTATCAGGAGGCCGCCGAATGTGAGGCGCGCGGCAAGGATGATGGCGGGGTGATTGCCGCGCATGTGGCCTGGCTGCGCGCGCAGGGCTTTCCGGAAGGGGCGGGGCTATACGAGACGAGCGTGGTGGTCGCGAAAATGAGCGATCCCAAGGTGGCCGAACTCTACAAGCTGTGGTGGGCAGGGATCGAGCATGGATCAAAGCGCGATCAGCTGACCCTGCCTTATGCCGTGGCGGAGTCGGGGGTGAAGGTGGGGCTGCTGGCGGAGCCGGGGATCTGCATGCGGACGGATCCGCGCTTTATTTATGCGAGACATCCGTAAGGGGCACCCCTGATTAATTCGCCTCGGCGACCTGCATAAGGTATTTGCCGTAGCCGGATTTCACGAGCGGGTCGGCGAGGGCCTTTAATTGGGCGCGGTCGATCCAGCCCTGGCGGTAGGCAACGACTTCGGGGCAGCAAATGCGACGGCCCTGGCGTTCCTCGATGACGCTGACGAATTGCGCGGCCTGCAGAAGCGAGCGGTGCGTGCCGGTGTCGAGCCAGGTAGTCCCCTCGCCGAGCAGCTCCACAGTAAGTTCGCCGCGGTCGAGATAGATCTGGTTGAGGGCCGTGATTTCGAGCTCGCCGCGGGCGGACGGGGTGATGCGGCGGGCATATTCCGGCGCGTGGGCGTCGTAAAAATAGAGGCCCGTCACGGCGTAGTTGCTGGCGGGGCGCTCGGGCTTTTCCTCTAAGGATACGGCGCGCATGTCCGCGTCGAAGCCGACCACGCCGTAATCGCGCGGGTTCTTGACGTGGTAGCCGAACACGGTCGCGCCCGCGTCGCGCACGGTGGCGGTCTGGAGGGCGCGGGTGAACTCCTGCCCGAAGAAGAGGTTGTCGCCGAGCACGAGGGTGGACGGGCTGCCGTCGAGAAAGTCGTCTGCTATGATGAGCGCCTGTGCCAGACCGTCGGGGGAGGGTTGGGCGGCGAACTGGATATCCATGCCGAATTGCGAGCCGTCGCCGAGCAGGTTCTGAAAGGCGCTCTGGTCATGCGGCGTGGTAATGATCAGCACGTCTTTCAGGCCGGCTTCCATGAGCGTGGTCAGCGGATAGTAGATCATGGGCTTGTCGAAAACCGGCATTAGCTGCTTGCTGACGCTGATGGTCGTGGGGTGCAGGCGCGAGCCCGTGCCGCCTGCGAGGATGATGCCTTTTCTCATGAGCTTGCTCCGAGGCGGTTGCCGAATTTGCCCTGGTCGATGAGGGGGAGCCACCAGTCGCGGTTGTCGAGATACCAGTGGACGGTTTTCCGGAAGCCTTCGTCAAAGCTGATGGAGGGCGTCCAGTCGAGTTCATCCCGGATGCGGGCGGGGTCGATGGCGTAGCGGCGGTCATGGCCGGGGCGGTCGGTGACGAAGGTGATTAATTTCGCGTGGTCATCCTGATCCATGACCTCGTCCATGATGGCGCAGATGGTCTGCACGAGTTCGAGATTGGTGCGCTCGTTGTCGCCGCCGATATTGTAGGTGCGGCCCGGTGTGCCCTTTTCCAAAACGGTCAGCAGCGCGTCCGCGTGATCCTCGACATAGAGCCAGTCGCGGACGTTGTCGCCGGTGCCGTAAACGGGAATGGGCTGGCCCGACAGTGCCTTGAGAATGACGACGGGGATGAGCTTTTCGGGATACTGGTAGGGCCCGTAATTGTTGGAGCAGTTCGTGATGAGGACGGGCAGGCCGAAGGTGCGGGCCCAGGCCCGGACGAAGTGATCGGACGCGGCCTTGGACGCGGAATAGGGCGAGCTGGGATCGTAGGGCGTGGTCTCGGTGAAGGCGGGATCCGTGGGCGAGAGGTCGCCGTAAACCTCGTCGGTCGAGATGTGGTGGAAGCGGAAGCTGTCCTTGGCTGCACCTTTCAGGGTGTCCCAATGCGCGCGGGCGGCCTGGAGCAGGTTGACCGTGCCGAGGACGTTGGTTTCGACAAAGACGTTGGGGCTGTCGATGGAGCGATCCACATGGGATTCGGCGGCCAGATGCATGACGGCGTCGGGGCGGTGGGTCGCGAAGATACGGGCGAGCGCGTCGGCGTCGCGGATGTCGGCGTGCTCGAATGTGTAGGCCGGGTGACTCTCGATCTCAGTAAGTGAGGACGGGATGGCGGCATAGGTGAGCGCGTCGAGATTGACGACGTGGTGGCCGTCATGGAGCGCGCGCTTGACCACGGCCTGACCGATAAATCCCGCGCCGCCTGTAATGAGAAGTTTCATACGAAAGTTACAACATAGAGGCGTGGATGGGTCAAATGAGGGATCGTCCAGCCAGATCGTCAGGCGGCTTTGGCGTGATCGGTGATGCGGGCGATGACGTCATCGAGCGATCCGTCGATCCCGAGCTTTTCGCCCGCCGCGAGGACAAAGCTAAACCCGTCATCGGAGATACCGACACGGTGCGCGCCGATATGGCGGCAGGCGGCGACAAGAGCAGGATAGGACGCGGCGTCGGGGACAAGGAAGGTGTCGGGGAACTCCAGCGCGTCGCGGGAGGCTTTCAGGAGACTGAGCGCAGTTTCGCCGTCCACCTGCCAGTCCAAGTCGCCCGTGATATTGGGGATGGAGGCAAAGGGATCGGCGGCGTCTTCGGCCACACCCAGGAGATGTTCGAACAGTTCGATCCCGATGGACGACGCATGGCCGGATTGTTCGTCGTCGGTGAGTGTGCCGGAGCCGCGCATGAGGGAGTCGGCGATGGAAAGCTGCAGCCCCTGCCCGCGGCGCTGAAGGTCTTCGAGCACGCGGAGGCGGCGCGTGAAGTCGTCGGTGGGTTCATCATCCACCAGCAGGGTGAAGTGGGCGTTGCGGGTGGAGCGCCCGATGCGTCCGCGAAGCTGATGCAGCTGGCCCAAGCCGAAGCGGTCCGGGCCGAAGACAACCATAGTGTTGGCATTGGCAATATTGATGCCGGTTTCCAGCATGGAGGTCGCAACGAGAATGTCGGTGCGGCCTTCGCGGAAGCGGGCGATGGCCCGGCGGTTCTGTTTGGGTTTGCGCTTGCCGTGGATTTTCTTGATGGACGCGTCGGGAAACAGTTTTGCGAGGCGCCGGCGGAGGGCCTTGATGTCGCGAATGCGCGGAACGATTGCGATGACCTGCCCGTCGCGGTCGAGCTCCCGGGCGACGATCTTGCGGAGCTCTGAATCGCTGTCCGGAACGGAGGTGGTGGCGGTCTTGCCGCGCCCGCTGGGATAGGAGCGGATGAGGGAGACATCCGCGAGTCCCACGCGGGCTTCGGCGAGTGTGCGCGGGATCGGGGTTGCGGACAGACGCAGGAGATTGCCGGATGCGAGGCTATCCAATTCGGTGGATTTGAGCTTTGCGCCGAACTTCTGCTCTTCGTCGATCAGGGTCAGGCCGAAACGACATTGCGCGAACCGGTCGCCGAGGACGCCATGTGTGCCGATCAGAAAGTCCGGCAGGTCACCACAGATAACATCCTTGTCCGTGTCCGACGTGTCGCCCGTATAGAGCTCGCAGGTGAGGCCAAGCGCGTCGGCGCGGGGTTTGATGTCGTTGAAATGCTGGTTGGCGAGGACGCGGGTGGGCGCGGCGAGGCGGACACTCAGTCCCGTCTTGCCCCCGGAGAGAATGATGGCGAAGGCGGCCTGCACCGCGACTTCGGTCTTGCCGCAGCCGACATCGCCAAGCAGCAGGCGGTTGGTCGGGGAGTCGTGTTTGAGGTCGGTCAGGATGTCGGCGAGCGCGAGGGACTGATCATCCGTGAGGGTGTGGGGGAAATCGCGGGCCGCGAGCTTGAGGTGCGCGGAGGTGGGTGTCACGGAAAAGCCGGAGCGGGCTTCGCGGGCGCGGCGGCGATCGGTCAGGACGCGAAAACTCTCGCGAATTTCGGAGACGCGCTCGGCCTGGCCTTCCAGCCAGTCGGGATCGCCAAGCTGGTCGAGCTGATTATCGGTGAGTTCCGCGCCATAATTCCAGATGCGCACGGCATCCGAGACCGGGACGCGCAAGGTATCGTCGTCGCGGAAGGTCAGGGTGAGGGTATGGAGGGTGGCATCGGATAGCGTGACCTCCTCCAGCTCTCCCATGCGGCAAAGGCCGTAGTCGAGATGCACGACCACATCGCCGGGGACGGGTGGGAGGCTTTTGAGGCCGGCTGGGAGGGATGCACGCACGCAGACAAAACCCCGCGTAGGGCGCGGGGTTCCTAGGCAAAGGGCGATTGCCAGTCACTGAAGGCGGGGGCGGATTCGTCCTTGGCGGACAGGGTGGGAGCCGTGATGCCCCGATCCCGCAGGCCCCAGGTGATGGGGAGCGAGTCGAACCGCACACTGATGTCGCAGTCGGGGGCGTAAATGTCGCTGACCTTATAGACGACGAGGCAGTCGGGGGTCAGCGTCGCGAAGCCGTGGAGGAAACCTGCGGGAACAAAGAGCTGCGCGTGATTTGTGGCCGACAGTTCCGCCTGCACCCATCGGCCGTAAGTGGGCGAGCCGACCCGCGCATCCACGGCGACGTCCATGATGGCCCCGGCGAGGCAGCGGACAAGCTTGGCTTGGGCGTGGGGCGGGGCCTGGCAGTGAAGACCGCGCACGGTTCCGGGAATGGCGGACAGGGACTGGTTGTCCTGCACCATGTGGACGCCGGTTCTGGATTCGAATTCGGCTTCCTTGAAGGTTTCCGTGAAGTAGCCGCGATCGTCGCCGAAGACTTTGGGCGTGATGAGGAGGGGGCCGGGAATGTCGAAGGTGTCAAACGTCACGGCATGAGCTCCGCCACGCGCTCTCGCATTTCCGCCAGCAGAGGGTTGTGGCGCATGGTGGCGACAGATCGGGCAAGGCGGGCCTCAGTGTGCTTGCGCTTGAGTTCGACCTGACCGCGGGCCGACAGTTCGGAGCGGGTTTTCGCGCCATAGGATTTGGACTTGGCGTGGAAGACATAGGTGTCGGTGGCGACCGAGAGCCCCCATCCGGCCAGCGCCGCGCGCATGCAGAGGTCGTCTTCCTCGCCATAGCCGCGGGGGAAGCCCTGTTCGTCGAGGAGGCCGATGTCATCGAGCATGGCGGCCCGCACGGTGAAGCAGAAGCCGTTGAGCAGCGGCACGCGCGGGGGCGTGGGGAGGTGGGCGCTCGCGGCCTCGACGAGGGTGTCCATGCGCTCGACATCCCAGCCTTCGGGGAGTGGGTTGACCGACCAACCGCCTTCGGGGGCCGACAGTTCCGGCACGCTTTGCCAGCTGGCGGCGTTGGAAAGAGGCCCGACAATGCCGACGTCGGGGCGGGCGGCAAAGAGCGCGGTGATCTTGGTAAGCCAGCGGGCAGGCACGATGGTGTCGGAGTTGAGCAGGGCAGTGAAACCCGCGGTGGATGCGCGCAGACCTGTATTCGCGGCGATGGTGTAACCACCGGCCTGATCACGGCGGATGAGGGTGGCGCGGGGCTCGGTCGCGGTGAAAGTCTGCAGCCAGTCGCGGGTCTCAGCCGCGCTGCCGTCATCTATGACAATCAGCGACCACGGCCCTGCGTAATCCGTCGCGAGGATGGAATTGAGACAATTCTGGACGTCCGGAAGCGCGTTGTGGACGCAGACCACGACGTCAACCGATGGGGATTTTGCGGATGGGGCTTTCACGGATGGGGCTTCCACGGATGGAGCCGGGCCGGAAGGTGAGGGGTGGGAGTGTGAGGGGTGGTCGATCATGCGTCTTCCTCGGGCGCTGTATCAGTGGGAACCTTGGCCACGCGTTCCTCATAGGTGGCGAGCGCATCGTCAATGGGACCATCAAAGACGAGGTCGCCGCCATCGAGCAGCAACGCGCGTGAGCAGAGCGTCTTCATCAGGGCGGTATTATGGGTGGCGATGACGAGTCCGCGGCTTTTGTCCACGAGCTGGTTCATGCGCTCCTGGGCCTTGAAGCGGAACTTGATATCACCCGCGCCGATCCATTCATCGAGCAGGAGGATATCGGGATCGATCATGGTGGAGACGCTGAAGGCGAGGCGCAGGCTCATGCCCGCGCTATAGGTCGAGAGCGGTTGGTGGATGGCCTCGCCGAGTTCGGAAAAGGCGACGACGTCCTCCACGCGGTCGTGGATGTCGGCAATGGACAGGCCCATCTGGAGACCGCGGAGATAGATGTTCTCCACGCCTGTGCCTTCATAGTTCATGCCCAGATTGATGTTGAACAGCCCGCGCGCATCGCCGTTGATGTGCAGGCTGCCGCCATGTGTGGGATAGACGCCGCCGAGCGCGCGCAAGAGCGTGGACTTGCCCGCGCCATTGACGCCGATAATGCCAAGGCGTTCGCCCGGATCGAGTTTGAAGCTGATATCGCGCAGGATGGTCTTGTGCGTGCGCTTGGTGCGGTTGGTGTAAAGGCCCGACAGCATCTGTTTGGGCAGGGTCAGGAGGCGGCGCGATTCCGGCTGGTAATAGGGCACGGTGACGCTGACATTGTCCGCGACGATGAGGGGAGTCGTGACGCGGGTGTCGGCGAGTGTGGAGCCTGTGATGACTGGAGGGTTTACACCCATAGCGGCACCTGTCGTCCGGCGCGGCGGTAGAGAATGGCGGCAAGGCCGAAGCCGATGACTGTGCCCGCAATCACCACGGCCCATGTGAGCGCAAAGATGGGTGTGCCCATGAGGGGGGCGCGCACGACCTCGAGATAATGATAGAACGGGTTGAGCCGCAGATAGGGCCCCATCGCGCCGCCGCCGCCATCGGTCGGCACCCAGATAATCGGTGTGATGAAGAAAAACAGCCGCCCGATGGCCTGATTGATTTCCACGGCGTCGCGAAACCGCGCCCCGATAATCCCCATGACCAGCATGAACCAGAGCGCGTTGAGCACGAGCAGGAACATCCCGACGAGGCTGAGATAGGCATGGGGGCCGGGAGGTTTCTGAAACAGGACGAACACGCCGACAATGACGATGGTGTGGTGGGCAAAGAGCAGCAGAAGCGTGAAAATTTCCGAGAACACCAGATCGGTCAGGCGCATCTGTCCCTGCAAAAGCTCGGAGCGTTTGGACACGAAAATGATCGGCGCGGTGTTGAGCACGCCCACGATAAAGAGCCAGGTGATATAGCCGATGGTCAGATGCGGCACATAGACGTCGCGGGGAATATCCATGACGCGCGAGAACAGAAAGCCGAGCGCAATGACGAAAACGGTGGGCGAGGCGAGGATCCACAGAGGCCCGAATGCCGTCTTCCGATAGCCCAGCCCCATCTTCATCCAGGTCGTATAGGTCCAGTATTCATGGCTGCGGATGGAGGCGAGGAGATGTTGAAGCATGGAAATCTATGTCGCGTGGACTCTGCATCGAGAAAGGATGGCGATAGGTAAAGCGAACGGCGGTGTCCAGCGATAGGCACTGCCGGGCCTTTGCGCGCCCTGACACGACATAGGGGCTTATCCGACACGCTCCAGCGTATCGGCAATCACGGCATTGAGCTTTTCGGCCATCATTTCCACGCTGAACCTGTCCGCCAGTGCGTCGCGATTGGCAAGCGCACGGCGTTTGTAACCATCGAGGTCATCATAGACGGCGCGGAAGGCGCGGGCGGCGTCGTCGATTTCGGGCTCGTAAAGGGTGACGCCCGGTTCGCCGTAACGCTTGACGATGGAGGCGGCGAAGGGATCCTTGATCCCGGCGATTTCCACTTCCCGGGTCTTGACGCGTTCGACCCCCGCCTTGGGCAGCCATTCGCCCATGGCCGTCGAGTCGGGTGCAATGGCCGGGAGGCCGCAAAACAGGCCTTCCCAGAGTGGCATGCACCAGCCCTCGCCGCGCGAGAGCGTAAAGACGGCGTCGTGTTGTTGGTACATACGGCGCATCCACGGAAGGGTCAGCGAGCGCGTGTCCACCGACAGGCGGATGTTGGACGGAAGGCGCCGTGCCCCTGCCAGCAGGATATTGAGGTTGTTGCCGCTCAATCCGGTAAAGCAGTGCAGATGGACGTTTACCGGCGCGCCATCGCCAAAACGCCGTGCGATGCGGTCGATCAGCTTGCCGGCTCCGGACACTTCGAGACCCGGAAAGCCGCGCGCGACGGCATCGCAGATCAGGTCCGTGCCCTTGCGGTATCCGAAACTGCCGACAAACAGGAAAGACGGCCTGTCCGGGCCTTCCTTTCGGTATTCCGGCATGGGCCGCCAGAACCGCGTATCCACGATTTGCGGACAGACGTGAACGTAGTCATTGTGCCGGGCAAAAACCGTGCGGTCGAATTCGCCGGGCACAATGAGCGCGTCCGCAAGCGTGACGCTTTCGGCCCAATCGGTGGGAAGCCCGCCCAGGGCATTCTGGGTATAGAGCACGGTCGGTTTCGGCGTGGGCTTCAGCCCGCCGGGAAAGCCGACGCGGAATATGAGGTCATAGCCCCCGATTTCCGACGGGTGCGGGCAATCATCGAACAGCGCCTGATCGGGAATGCCGTCCGAATAGACCTGGTCTTCGCGGCGGCGCATGGAGATTTGATGATCGGTATGGTTGATCAATGCGCGCATGACGGACCGCGCGAGCTGTCCGTAACCGGTGTTCTGAAAGCGGCGATTGCCGTCTTCGATGAAAATTTTCGCCATGAGCGTCTTTTGAGCGTTTTTTTGGGAGGGTGACGGAAGGTTCAGGAAGACAGTGGAGTGTCAGCAAGGCCGCAGGATGTCGGGAAGACTATAAAGTGTCAGGAAGGTGGGGGGCCCGTGCGTGACAGGATGCGTATGCCCTGCGCCTGCTTGACGGAGGCAACCCGTTCGTCCCGCAGATCGGTTTCGCCGAGCGCAATGAGCTCGGCGGCGTTGGCCGCGATCTCGGCGGCGGTCAGGGTGCTGAGTTTGTCCCGCAAAAGGCGTCCGGCGTCTTCGTAATAGGTGGTCCGGATGTGAAGGGGGTCGGGGAAGAAACGCTCCATCGCTGCCGCGTCATAGCCGTAAACGAAGTGGCCGTGACGTTCCAACGCGCCAGCGCGGCGGCGGGGGTTTCGATTTTCCTCCTCGCTTGCGAACGGAACAAGGCAATAGACATAGTGGCGGGCGGTGTCGCGCATGCGGGCCGCAGCGGTGGCAGCGTTTTCGATATGTTCGAGCACTTCGGTGGAGGCGACCATGTCAAAGCGCCGTGGCGTGGGCTGCAACACGTTCCATACCCCAAAGGAAACATTGTCGATGCCCCATTGCCACGCCACGTCCTGCGCGCCGTCATAGATGGGATAGTTGTCCATGGGGGCATCGGTCAGCGTGAAGTGGATATGAGGGAACTCCGCCGCGAGTGCGACCTCGGCAATGCCGTGGCCCGCGCCGACAATGCCGACGCTGTCGATCTGGTCGGCGACCTCGCGCAGGCTGTCGCGAAGATGGATATAGCGAAGGTAGCGCCAGGTTCCCATCTGGAGAAGTCGCACGCGGAGTTTGGCGACGGCTTTTGCGCCGTCCATGGGCAGGGGGTGCCTGCCTTTGGCGGAATCGGAGTCAAGGCGCGCGGCGACCGCTTTGCTGGAGGCAAGACGTGCGGATGTCTTGAATGCAGATGTCATCTTGGAAAGCGGGGACGTCATGTTTTCAGCCGTTGGTTTTGTCCTTTGCGCGCCAGGCCGGCCCGGCGGGTGACGCAACGATAGGTCGCGAACGGGCGGGTGTCCAGTTTACCTCCACAGACCGGCGCACACACAGATTGGCGCACACACAGATTGGCGCGCACATAAACCGGCGCACACATGGAGGCGTGTTTGGCAGCGATCGCGGCGGAAGGTTCCGGACCCGAACCGGAGGGTTGGGGGTGGAAACCTTGCGCGCGGGGGACTCCCGATTCGAGAGCGGTGTCACGGTGCCTGCGGAAATGTCATATTTCGTGTGGTGGTGAAACGGGGGTTCACCCCTATATTGCGGGTTGGAGATTTGGCGTTTGCGGGCATTCTTATGAAATTGGCTATGGTGGGCAGCGGCTATGTGGGTCTTGTTTCGGGGGCGTGCTTTGCGGATTTCGGGCACGAGGTCGCCTGCATCGATGTGAATGCGGACAAGATTGCGGGCCTTAAGGATGGGGTGATCCCTATCTATGAGCCGGGGCTGGACGCGCTGGTGGCAAGGAATGCAAAAGCCGGGCGGTTGCGGTTTACCACGGATATGGCGGACGGGATGCGCGGCGCGGATGCGGTGTTCATCGGGGTGGGAACGCCGCCGGTCGCAGGTGACGAGATGGGGGACGGAAGACGCGGGAGCGGGCATGCGGACTTAAAGTATGTGTTTGCGGCGACCGATGATATTGCGAAGAATATTGCTAGCTATACCGTGGTCGTGACCAAATCGACCGTGCCGGTGGGGACGGGCGATGCGATCGAGCAACGCCTGCTGGATGCGGGTGTCGCGCGCGACATGTTCGACGTGGTCAGCAATCCGGAATTCCTGCGCGAGGGTGCGGCGATCGATGATTTCAAGCGGCCCGACCGCGTGGTGGTCGGGACAAACTCCCCGCGTGCCAAGGCCGTGATGGAGGCGATCTACCGCCCGCTCAACATCAACAAGACGCCGATCCTGTTCACCGAGCGGCGGACGTCCGAGGTCATAAAATATGCGGGCAATGCGTTCCTCGCGACCAAGATCACCTTCATCAACGAGATGGCGGATCTGTGCGAGGCGGTCGGCGCGGACGTGCAGGATGTGGCGCGCGGGATCGGGCTCGACAAGCGCATCGGGGGCAAGTTCCTCCATGCCGGGCCGGGCTATGGCGGGTCGTGCTTTCCCAAGGACACGACGGCGCTGGTTAAGACCGCCGAGGACAATGGGGTGGAGCTGTCCATCGTCAGTGCGGTTGTGGGCGCAAATGACCGCCGCAAGCTGAGCATGGCCGAAAAGGTCATCAAGGCGGCGGGCGGCAGCGTCGACGGCAAGGTCATTGGCGTGCTGGGCCTGGCGTTCAAACCCAACACGGACGACATGCGGGACGCGCCCTCGCTCTCCATCATCCCGGCCCTCCAGGAAGCGGGCGCGGGAGTGCGGGCCTTCGATCCGGAAGCGATGGGCGAGGCGGGCAAGGCGCTGTCGGGGGTGAGCTTCGCCGATAACGCGGCGGGCGCGGTAAGCGGGGCGGATGTGGTCGTGATCATCACCGAATGGGATGAGTTCCGGGCGCTGTCGCTGGGCGGGCTGGCGGAGTCCATGCGCGGTGATGTGCTGGTGGACCTGCGCAATATCTTCTCGCGCGAGGAAGCGGCGGCGGCGGGCCTGACCTATGTGGGCGTTGGGAAGGGCTAGCAGGCGTCGGAATAACGCTGGAGGATGAGCCCGGCGCGGATGTGCAGGCTGGTGCCGCGGGGGATGGGTTCGGTCGTGTCGCTGAGCGGTTCGGAGGTGAGCACGAGATGGCCGCGCGAGTCGTTCTGCTCGTATAGCCCCGGACCCCGGAAGTCGGCATCGTCTCCGTCCGCCTGGTGCTTGCGGATATCGGAATGCACGAGGATGTCGAGGCCGTCCGAGACGATGACGTTGAACGGGCCGATCGCTGCCATCTCGCAGGCGAAGCGGTGGAAGTCCGGCACGCAGTCGCCAAGGGGCCGGTCGTTCATGAAGTCGGTAAAGCGCAGGAAGGCGATCTCGCTATCGGCGGATCCGATGGCGCAGCCCTTCAGCGCCTCGCCCGTATCCGAGTCCATGAAGTCGGCGACGCTGCCATTGTGGACGAAGACGAGGCGGGAGACGCGGTCGCCGTGACCGACCACACGGCTTATAGGTTGGGTGTTGGCAAGGCTGATCGCGCCGCTGCTGGCCGCGCGGAGATGGGCGATCAGGACGTCGGTTCTGGGCGGATTGGCCGATATGTAGCTTGCGAGCGCCGAGTTCGCGGCGCTTTCGGCTTCGCGGAACTCCTGCGCGTCCCGTCCGCAAAAGGCCGCCAAGCCCCAGCCGTTCGGATTGTCGAAAGGTTGGGCGGCGTGGGTAAGGAACTCCGCGAGCCAGGGATGATCCGCAGTCGGCGCGGGCGCGGAATGAAGGTATAGCTCGCACATTTCGGGCTCAGGCCGCGCGCTTGAGAAAGACATACCACGCGCCGGAGCCGCCATGCTTGATATGGGCGGGCGCATAGGTCGCGATGATCAGGCGGAGCGCGGGCTCGGCTAGCCAGCCCGGAAGCGCGGCGCGAAGTTTGCCCTCGAGCCGGATGCCTTTTCCCGTAATGACAAGGACGCAGCCCTTTCCGCGGTTGTAGGCCCGGATGAGCCCGCGCTCCAGCGCAGGCTTGGCGGCGGCGAGCGTCAGGTCATGCAGGTCGATCCGCGCCTCTACCCGCACCCGACCTCGGCGGACGGCTTTGGCGCGGGTCTCTTCCAGCGGGCCGGGCATGCGCGGGGCGGACGGCGTATCGGTGGCCACCCGCATCATGGCGGCAAAAGCCTCGCGCGTGGGCGCCGATTTCAGCCGCTCCTTGGGCGTGACCGTGCGCGTGACATGTTTCCAGAGTCGCGCGTCGCGATCGGTGAGTTTGCGGTTCACTGTTCACTCATGACGCGGGAGGCGTGCCCGCAATCGCCTTGGGCAAAAGCAGCGTCCAGCGCACGGGATGCTTCATCACGCCCGCCAGATCGCCCGCAGCCTTGCCGGGGCCGAAAAACAAATCCCCCCGCAGCGGGCCTTTGATCGCGCCGCCCGTATCCTGACCCACCACCAGAAGCGTTTCCGGCTTGCCGCGAAAATCACGCGGGGCTTGCGGCAATGTCGTCTCCAGCACGGCGAGCGTCCCATAAGGATGATAGCGCGGATCGAGCGCGATGGAGCCCATATCCGTCAGCGGCACCCGCATCGCGCCCCGCGGGCCGGCCTGACTGCCATCCGCGCGGACGGGAATCGCCTGTTCCTCGAAAAAGATATAGCGCTTGTTCGTGTTCATCAGCTCGGTCGTGCGCGCCCGTCCGGCATTTTCCATCCAGGCCTCGATATTGCCCTTGCTCGCCTTGCCCTTTTCGATCTCGCCCCACGCGATCAGCTTTCGACCGATGGAGCTATAAGGCTGCCCGTTATGGCCCGCAAAGGCGGCGCGCACGGTCAGGCCGCCCTCTTCGTCATCGGTAAATTTGATCCGCCCCGAGCCCTGGATCTGCATGAAGAAGACATCGATGGGACGCCCATACGCAATCACGCGGGCGGTTGAGCTGTTGATCTTTGCGCGCTCTTGAAGGCGCAGGCGGTCCGTTTTCGGCTTGGCGAGCACGGGTTCGGAAAACTCCGCATCGGGCGTGCGGCGCACCGTGAGTTCCGGCTCGTAATAGCCGGTCAGGAGCCCCGTTTCATCATCGGGCGTGGAGAGCTCGACCGGCGCGAAATGCGTCTCGAAAAACGCCCGGGCTTGCGTGGCGGTCTTGCCCGTTTGGTCCGCCGCGCGGCAACTGGGCCGCCAATCCCCGAACGTCCCGTATTGCGGGAGGTTCGGCGAGAGCATGTCCGCATCCTCGGCCCCGCGCCAGATGCGGCAGCTTTCGCGGAAGGCTGCAAAGGCCGGCTCCGCATTCAGCGTGCTCCAGCCCTCCACGCTCGCAAAGGCGCTCGGCGCTTCGACCACGGGCTCGGTCGGGGGAGCCTTGACCGGCGGCGGAGGCCGCGACGCCAGGGGCGGCGGCGGCGGCAGGGCGACGGGTTGCGCCACCACGATGCGTGTCGTCTGGCTCTCGATCGGGGCGGGCGCACTCACGCAACCCACAAGCGCGAGAGCCGCAAGGCCCCCGCAGATTACCTTCAATGCGCTCACTTTGTGTCGGGCGCCGTATCGGGATTTGTATCGGGTTTGGTATCGGGCGCGGGATCGACGGCGAGCTCTTGCCCATCCGTTTCCTCCGGCGCGACATCGGCGAGGAACCATGCCGGATCGGACCCCGCCAGATCGCGCGAGAACGTCCAGACTTCGCGCACGCTCGCCACCATGTCCGGATCGCCCGCGACAGGCTTGCCGTCCGCATCCACCAAGGCGCTCGAGAGCTCGGAGCCGAAGGCGACATCCACCTCGCCGAGATTTTCCTCCACCCGCGCGTCCACAATGTCGACGCTCGCGATCCGCAAGACATCCGTGACCTGCGTCAGCAGCTTCATCTCGCGCTCGGCGATGGCCTCGTTATAGAGCCCCGACATGCGCGGAGTCAGCAGCATTTCCAGCGTGTCGCGGTCGCCCGCGGCAAACGCCTCCAGAACCATGGAATAGGCCGTCGTCGCCTGATCGAGAAACACTTTGGGCGAGAAGTCCGCATCGCGCGCCATCACCGCCGCGACCCCTGTGGGCGTGTCGTCGCCGGCATGGAGCGGCACGACCATCCCGCCATCGGACTTGGCCTCGGGGGTGAAATCGCGCGTCGTGCCGAAAATGTCTTCCGGACTGGCATCCTCGTCCGGGCCGCGTCCCACCTGTCGGCCCAGCACCGAATAGAAGACCACGCAGACAATCACCGCAAGCGTGGCGTAAAGGATGATATCGAAGGCACCGTTCATGCGCTGCATTTGGGCGAAGCCCCCCCCGATTGCAACAGCGCGCATCTGGGACAAACGCGCCCTTCACCCCGACTCCCGCACATGTTAGGCGCGCCGCGAACACATATAACAAGGAGCCCCTGATGGCCCGAAAGACCAAAAAAGAGAAAGAGGCGGAAGCCAAAGCCGCTTCCGAGACTCCGTCCGAGACTTTGGCTGAAACCTCCAGCACGGGCGCGGCCCCGAACACCGAGGCCCCGGCCCCCGCACAATCCGGGCCGATGCTGCGCATCCTCGCCCAGTACACCAAGGATGCGAGCTTCGAGAACCCCAATGCCCCCGGCAGTCTGCGCTCCGACCAGCCCGCCCCCGCCATCAATATCGGCATCGAAATCGGCCGTCAGATGTTCGATGACGACACCGTCGAAGTCACGCTGATGCTGAAAGCCGAAGCCACCCGTGCGAAAGACGGGCGTGAGGCCGAAACCGCCTTCATCTGCGAACTCGAATATGCCGGGCTGTTTGCCTTCCAGAACACCACCATCGAGGACATCCAGCCCCTTATCCTGATCGAATGCCCGCGCCTGCTCTTCCCGTTTGCGCGCCAGATTATCGCCGAGATGACCCAGAATGGCGGCTTCCCCCCCATCATGCTCGAGCCGCCCGACTTCTCCGCCATGTTCCGCGAAGAAATGCTCCGCCGCGCCGCCGCCCAACAGGGTGAGCCGCAAGGCAGGGCATAAGGGTCACTTGCGAGGCTGGCGCGCAGGCGAAAGCCCGCGTGTGAAACACACGCCCTGCATCCAGCGATGTCAGGTTTCAGGCGAAGGCGCATAGCACGGCTCCCGTGTCAGACACGGGACCTCCCGCGTCGCGTGTGTCAGCTCTCTTGGCACCCGATGGAGATCCCGGCTCGGAGGCCGGGAACTTGCGTGCGGCTGAACTTGGTCGCGGCTTGGGCGTCGTCCACCATTCCCGCGCAAACCGCTCCGGCATCACCTCGCAAGGCCAGACGGGGATGGGCGTTTCATATCTCGCAGCCGCTCGAAC
>ENA-ORXU01000211-ORXU01000211.1-marine-metagenome-genome-assembly--contig:-NODE-211-length-74916-cov-4.154826_pt1 | contig 74916 bp, 67 predicted proteins | sample MGYA00237869_ERZ511484 | MGnify/ENA metagenome assembly ERZ511484 | reverse complement strand
GCGGGCGCGTAGCTCAGTGGTAGAGCACACCCTTCACACGGGTGGGGTCGCAAGTTCAATCCTTGCCGCGCCCACCATCTTTTCAACTTTACCGTAACACTTTGCGTTCTGCCGATGCGCCCAAAAGCGCGCTGGACAAGTTGGCTGTCGAAAAGGCATAGGCTGCGGCCATGCATGACCTGCGAATGATCCGTGAGAACCCCGAAGCTTTCGACGCTGCATTGGCGCGGCGCGGGTTGGAGCCTGCTTCTGTAACAATTCTGGCTCTGGATGAGGGACGGCGCGCGCTGACCACGCAGTTGCAGGAAGCACAAAGCCGCCGGAACGAAGCGTCAAAGGCCATTGGCCAAGCTATGGGTCAAGGCGATACGGACAAGGCGGAGGCGCTGAAAGCGGAAGTCGCCGAGATCAAGACCACCATGCCCGCGCTGGAAGAATCCGAACGCGCGCTGGGCGAAGAATTGACAGGTCTGCTGGCCACCATTCCTAACCTTCCGGCCGAAGATGTGCCGCAAGGCACGGATGAAGATGACAATGTCGAAGTCAGCCGCTGGGGTACTCCGCGCGAATTTGCCTTCACGCCCATCGAACACGCCGACCTCGCTCCGGCATTGGGAATGGATTTTGAAACCGGCACCAAACTGTCTGGCGCTCGCTTCACCTTCTTGCGCGGCGACATGGCCCGCCTGCACCGCGCCATCGCGCAATTCATGCTCGACGTGCAGACGCGGGACAATGGATATACCGAATGCAATCCGCCGGTGCTCGTCAATGACGAAGCCATGTATGGTACTGACAAATTGCCGAAATTTGCCGAGGACAGTTTCCGTACGACGGACGATCACTGGCTCATCCCCACGTCCGAAGTCAGCCTGACAGCTTCTGTTGCAGGCGACATCCTGCCCGACCTTTCCCAACCTATCCGCCTTGCCGCGCACACGCTGTGTTTCCGCAGCGAAGCTGGCTCGGCAGGCAAGGACACGCGCGGCTTTATCCGCCAGCATCAGTTTGAAAAGGTGGAGCTGGTCAGCATCTGCGCGCCCGACCAAAGCGATGCCGAGCATGAGCGGATGACCGGGTGCGCGGAAGGCATTTTGCAGGCGCTGGATCTCCCTTACCGCAAGCTGCTGCTGTGCACTGGCGACATGGGCTTTGGTGCGCGCAAAACCTATGATCTGGAAGTCTGGTTGCCGGGTCAGGGCGCGTATCGTGAAATCAGCTCTTGTTCCAACACCGGCGATTTTCAGGCGCGGCGGATGAACACGCGCTTCCGGCCGGAAGCTGGCGGAAAGAAGACCGAATTCGCCCACACATTGAACGGCTCCGGCCTTGCCGTGGGCCGTACGCTGGTGGCGGTTCTGGAGAACTATCAGCAGGAAGACGGCTCCGTTCTGGTGCCAGAGGCCCTGCATAGCTATATGGGCGGTGTGACCAAGTTGACCCCGGCCTGATGCGCATCCTCCTCACCAATGATGACGGCATCCATGCGCCCGGCCTCGCCGTGCTGGAAAAGCTTGCCGCTGAATTGTCTGATGAGGTGTGGGTTTGCGCCCCTGCGGAAGAACAATCGGGCGCTGGCCATTCGCTGACCCTGCACCAGCCGGTGCGCCTGCGCGAACACGGCGAAAGACGCTTTTCGGTCACCGGAACACCAACAGACTCGGTCAACCTCGCGCTGCGCAAACTGTTTGCTGACGGGAAACCCGATCTGGTAATCTCCGGCGTGAATGCAGGCGAAAACCTTGGCGATGACATTACATATTCGGGCACGATTTCGGCTGCGATGGAGGCCGCGCTGGCAGGCATTCCGGCCATCGGGCTGAGCCAGGCTTTCCGCGACAATGGCTCCAGCTTCTCTGCCACCGAAGGCTGGGGCAAGCGTGTGCTGGAACCCTTGATCAATGTCACCATGGCCAAGCGCACCTTGGTCAATGTGAACTTCCCCGCCCTCCCTTCAGACAAGGTGCGTGGCATTCGCGTGGTGCGGCAGGGCTTTCACGATTACAGCCGCGGCTCGCTGGTGCAGGGAGAGGATCCACGCGGGCGGCCCTATTACTGGTTTGGCCTGCAGGATGCCGAACATACGCTCGATCACGGTACCGATCTGGAAGCGGTAGAGGATGGTTTTGTGGCCGTTACTCCATTGCAATTGGACTTGACGCATCACGCGGCCATCGGTGCGCTGGCAGACAGGTTTGCCGAATGAAGCGACCTGTCAAAATGGGTGGTCTGCCCCGTGGCTAAACCGCCCGCAAAGAAAGAACCCATTCGGGTAGGAAAGCGCCGCATGGCGCCGCTGCGCAGGGCGGTGAAAATACCCGTGTGGGGCGATCTGGGTATTCGGTTAAGTCTTGCGCTCTTTCTGATTTTCACCGTGATCATGATCCACTGGTGGGACCGTGATGGACTGGTCGACAATCTGGATGGGCATGTCAGCTTTCTGGATGTCATCTACTTCACGATGATTTCGATCACCACCACTGGCTTTGGCGACATCGCGCCGATCAGTGATCAGGCACGGCTGGTAGAGGCCTTGATCGTGACGCCTGTGCGTTTCGCAGTGCTCTTCATCTTTGTGGGGACGGCCTACAATTTCATAATTAAACGCAGTTGGGAGAATTGGCGCATGGCCAAGATTCAGGACAAGCTGACCGACCATATCGTCGTGCTCGGCTTCGGCATCTCCGGCGCGGAGGCGGTTGGCGAACTTATCGAACGCGGCACGGACCCGGCGCATATTGTTGTCATGGATACGTCTGGGGAACGGCTTGAGCAGGCCGAAGCGATGGGCTGCAACATCATCGAAGCCGATGCCACCCGGGATGACAATCTGGAGGCTGTGCGCATTTCGAAAGCGCAGACCATTCTGGTGTCAGCGGGGCGCGACGATGCCTCCATTCTAATCGTTCTGACCGTACGCCACCTCGCACCGAATGTGCCGATCAGCGTGGTTGTGCGCGCAGCGGACAATGAATTGCTGGCGCGACAGGCCGGCGCGGACAATGTCATCAACCCCGTTCGCTTCACCGGGCTGCTGCTGGCAGGATCGGCGCGCGGCGCGCATATCTCGGACTATATGTCCGACCTCGCATCGGTCACCGGACGGGTGCAGCTGGTTGAACGCGAAGTCATGCCTGAAGAAATCGGCAAACCACTCAGCCAGCTCGCCAGCGGTGGACGCGGCCTGCGCATTTACCGCAATGGCGGTGCCTGCGGCTTCTGGGAACACGAGGCCGATTGCCTGCAGGCAGGTGACATCGTGGTCGAAATTCTGCCGTCCGAAGAAGCAGCCGAAAACGGCGGCGGGGGCTAACCTCTACCCCAGCCAGGCATGGACAGCGCCCATCGCGATATAGAACAGCAGCCAATATCCGGCATCAATGAAGAACAACGCTTTGCTCTTCTGGCTGAACAGATAGTTGGTGCCAATCGCAGGCACGATAAAGCCGAGCGCCACGCCGAAACTCGTCATCACTTTGACGGAAAAGCTCAAGTCCTGCGCATAGCTGGCAAAGGTGTGCGCCAACGTCCAACTGGCCAGCAATGAAAACGCCAGGGCCCCTCCATAAATGGCGCCCATATTGCCGCCTTTGATATCTTCTTCAGTGAAACCGACAGCGCCCATCCACTTCTTGCCCATGATCGGGCCGTACCAAAGCCCGCCGACGACAAAGCCCGCGAGCGCACCCACGACAATTGCGATCCAGTTCACATCAAACAGGTTCATTCCCTCTCTCCCCTTTTCGTCCCGCGCATATCTCTAGCCCAAAGCGGCCATCACGTGTAGGGGCGCGCTCGCAATGGCTACTCAACTTCCAGATCCCAAACGCATCGGCATGGTCAGCCTCGGCTGCCCGAAAGCGCTGGTCGATTCCGAACGCATCCTGACGCGCCTTCGCGCTGACGGTTACGCGATGAGCCCCGATTACGCGGGCGCCGACGTCGTGCTCGTCAACACCTGCGGCTTTCTCGACAGCGCCAAGGAAGAAAGCCTTGAAGCGATTGGCGAGGCCATCAACGAAAACGGCCGCGTCATTGTAACCGGCTGCATGGGCGAAGAAGCGGAGATGATCCGCACCCGCTTCCCGCAGGTTCTCGCGATTACCGGCGCGCATCAGTATGAAGACGTTGTCGAAGCAGTCCATGAAGCAGCGCCGCCTTCGCAAGGCCCCTATATCGACCTTGTTCCGCAACCGTCAGAACATGACATCAAGCTGACACCACGGCACTATTCCTACCTCAAGATTAGCGAGGGGTGTAACCACTCCTGCGCCTTCTGCATCATCCCGCAATTGCGCGGAAAACTCGCCAGCCGCCGGATTGATGCCGTGCTGCGCGAAGCGGAAAAACTGGTTGCGGCAGGGACAAAAGAACTGCTGGTTATCAGTCAGGACACCTCGGCCTACGGCGTCGATACACGGCACGAAACGAAGCTCTGGAAGGGACGTGAGCCGCGCGCCCACATGACCGATCTGGCGCGCGAATTGGGCCAGCTTCGCACCGCAGACGGCCATGCTCCGTGGGTCCGGCTGCACTATGTCTACCCCTACCCGCATGTCGATGCGGTCATCCCGCTGATGGCGGAAGGTCTGCTGACGCCCTATCTCGACATCCCTTTCCAACACGCTGCACCATCCGTGCTGAAAGCCATGCGCCGTCCGGCGAATGAAGCAAAGGTGCTGGAACGCATTCACAAATGGCGCGCCATCGCGCCCGATCTCACCATCCGGTCCAGCTTTGTGGTCGGCTTCCCCGGCGAGACTGAAGACGATTTCAAATATCTGCTCGATTGGCTGGAAGAAGCGCAGCTAGACCGTGTTGGCGGATTCCGGTTTGAGCCTGTCGAAGGCGCCGCCGCAAACGATCTGCCGGGGCCCGTGCCGGAAGAAGTGAAGGAAGAACGCTTCGCACGGCTGATGGAAGTCACCGCGCGCATTTCCGCCGCGAAACTCGCCGCAAAAGTAGGCCGCACCCTGCCCGTCATCATCGACGAAGTGGGCGAACCGGACGAAGATGGCGACATCGGCGCGACCGGACGATCTCAAGCAGACGCGCCGGAAATCGACGGCGCGGTGTATTTGCGCAATGTGCCCGAAACGCTCAGCGCTGGCGATATTGTGGACGTGGAAGTCGAAGAAGCCGACGCGCATGATTTGTTTGGCGTGATCTCTGGGTAATACAGGGTGACGAAGGTTACACCCTGTCACCCTGCAAAAACGCCTTTTTATATCGCAATTACAGAAGGCTAAGCACATTCCGGTAGGGTGACACTCCTGCGGATGAAAAAGCCTTATGGCCGAACGACAATGGGAAAGAGCAGCCGGAGCAAATGGCCCCGGCGCCCGTCTGTAGGAAAGGGCAGCGGTGCCTACCGCACCGACCGGCTTACCACTTCTCCCTCAATCACAACGCCGGTTACGTGGCTTGTGTATTCGAACGGATCGCCGTCAAACATCGCGACATCGCCGTCCTTGCCAACTTCGAGTGAGCCGATGCGCTCTTCCATGCCGATAACACGTGCGGCATCAATGGTGATGCTGGCCAGCGCGTCCATCGGGGCAAGGCCATTGCCGGCGGCAAATCCTGCTTCCCACAGCACCACGCGGGTTTTGGGGACATAGGCTTCATATCCCGATTGCAGCGCGAAGGGTATATCCGCCTCTGCCAGCACGGCAGCAGTCGTGAAGGCGGCGTTTTCGAGCTCCCCTTCATTGCGCGCCATGGTCGGGTGGAGGATGACGCTAACGCCAGCTTCGCGCAGTTCATCCAGCATCATATGCGCGTCCGCCGCACCGTCCAGCACCACGGTGATGCCGAATTCATCGGCCAGTCGCAGCGCGCTTTGCATGTCCTGCATCCGGTTCGCCGTAATCATGAGCGGCGTATCGCCTTCGATGACCTGCACAAAGGCGCTGCGCACCAGATCGCTGACCTCGACTTCGGTGGCGTCACCGCGTGCCGCAGTCAAAGCCTGACGCAGCATCGACATTTGTTTGGCCCGGGTGCCGGGGGAGCTATCCCGGTCCAGCGCCCACGCGCCCAAATTGGCCGCAATCATCGTGCCGTCTTCGATCAGCGCCGCATCCACCGTATTGCCGCGCGTTTTCACGATCATGGTCTGGCCGGACACCAGCGCGCCGGGGCCATGGCCGGTGTGCAATGTGGTGATGCCAAGCTCGCGCACCCACTGCACCAAACGGTCATGCGGATTGTAGGCATCGATGGCGCGCAAATGCGGCTGCACCGGCACGCTATCATCCAGCTGATCCTGATCATCGAACTGGTTGAGATAGCCTGTCAGCCCGACTGTCGAGTGCGCATCAACAAGACCGGGCGTGACGATTGGAGCTTCCAACACTTCCATGCCTTGCGGAATGGCTATGTCGGACGCCGGGCCGATTGCCGTGATAGTGCCACCTTCGATCACCACTACGCCGTCTTCGATCACGCCAGCGGGGCCCATCGTCCAAACTTGCCCGCCGCGCACGGCGACATCCTGCGCCGCAACGGAAACAGGGGCTGTCGTTGAAAGCAGAGCGGCTGTCAGGCCTGCCGCGAGTATTTTTGTCAGAGCGTTCATCGGGCATCCTCCAGCATATGAGCCTCTCTTTCGAGGACGTGAGTATTCATCTGCGGATTGCCCGCGCCATGACCGCCGGTGGCGTGCAGCAGGTCTTCAGGGTTCGTGCTGTCAAACAGCAGCTCGCCAAGCACCCATGTTTCCGAAATATCGGTGTAAACGCTCAGCGGATCGCCGGTCAGGACTAGGAAGTCGGCAAATTTGCCCGGCTCCAAACTGCCCACACGGTCTTCGAGGCCCAATTGCACCGCGCCATTGATCGTCAGCGCCCGCAGCGCGCCATCGCGGGTCATCCCGCCGCGCACGGCAATGCCGGCTTGGCGAAACATCAACCGGCTATCGACAATGTTGTCGTCCGAATGGAGCGAGATGAAAACGCCCGCCTGCTCCAGCGTGGCAGCGGTTTCGATATTCGCTTCTGCCGCTTCCAGCTTGCCGCCGGGGCTATCGACCAGAATGGCCGATACCGGCACGCCTTCAACCGCGATTTCATTCGCCACTCGGCCGCTTTCAATGCCGTGCTGGATCAACATATCAAAACCAAATTCGCGGCGCAGACGCAGCGCGGTCATAATATCATCCGATCGGTGAGTGTGAAAATGGACGAGCCGTGTGCCATCCAGCACTTCGCACATAGCATCCATGCCGATATCGCGCGGAGAACGTTCACCGCTGCAATATTCCTGCGCGGCAATAAAGTGGCTGCGAACCATTGCGGCAGAGCGCGCCCGCGTGCCGGGAAAGCCGGTGGTTTCGCGGATGGGGTTGGTGCCGTTGGCCATTTTCATGCCGCCCAAGATGCTGCCATCATCGCCGGTATGCGCCATCCTCTCGATGGAATTGCCGTCCACCAGATGCATGTAGAAGGTCTGACCGCTCATCAGATATCCGCTGCCGGGCATGATGTTTGCGGTGGTCACGCCGCCCGACCGGGCACGAGAAATCGAGCTGTCGCGCACATTTATGCTGTCGAGCGCGCGCACATCGGGCTGGATTGCCGAGGAACGGTCTGCGCCGGAAACCTGGCCGATATGCGAATGCGTGTCGACAATGCCGGGCATGATCACAAGGCCGGTTGCATCGCGAATCTCCGCGCCGTCAGGGATTGCCGTATCAGCGCCGCCAATCGCAATAATGCGGCCGTTGTGCACAACCAGCGTACCGCTTTCGATGGTGCCCATTCCGCTATTGCCGGTCATCGTGTGGATGGTGGCCCCGGTAAAGGCGATCGGCGTTTCCTGCGCCACGGCCTGCCCGCCCATCACCGCGCCAAATGCGGTTGCTGCAAGCATGGCTGCTTTCATCATTTGCATAGAGTGTCCCTTCCTCTCGTCATGGAACAGACTAGGCCACATGGACCTGCTGGCAAGTCTGTTTTGTCATGCATGATGCAATCCGCCGCAAAGCCTATTTCGCGCTGGGGAAACAGACTGCTTTCCCGCACGTTGTGCAGATATGTCCATAAATATTAAAACCAGCTTCGCCTTCTATCTTGAAGAGCCCACCGATCTGCTGTTGCAGTTTCAGGCAGCGGCCATTCCAGAACAGACAATTATTGAAACCGATACATGGCTGACGAAGGCCGAGCATATCGCCAGCGTGCCGGCGCAGGATGCCATTGGGGAACGCGTATGGGTGCGCGCTCAGGGCCCCTATCAAGTCGATTACACGGCGGAAGTGCAGGTCAATCGGATGGTCTCCGACATCGCCAAGTTGCCGCCGCTCGATCCGCACGATCTGCCGGGTGAATGCGTGGAATACGTATTCGATTCGCGGTACTGTCAGGCCAGCCGTATGCAAAGCTTTGTGGAAGATCGTTTCGGCAAATATACTGGCGGCGCAAGAATTGCTGCCATCAGGGACTGGATTGCGGACAAATTTACCTATGAGCCCGGAATTTCGGATGCCAGCACCACCGCAATCGACAGCTTTGTCGAACGGCGGGGAATTTGCCGGGATTACGCCCACGTGTTGATCAGTCTTGCCCGGGCTTCCACAATTCCGGCGCGCTATGTCAGCTGTTATGCGCCCGGTGTGACGCCGCAGGATTTTCACGCGGTGGCAGAGGTTTTTCTGGCCGATGAAAATACGCCGGGTGGCGGATCATGGCAGATCGTGGATGCAACGGGCATGGCCGACCCTGCAAAGACGGTGAAAATCGGGATTGGCCGCGATGCGGCAGATGTCAGCTTTCTGACCAGCTTCGGATTTGCCGATTTCAAGAACAGCTCGGTAGAAGTAAACGAAGCAAATTGACGCAATAGGCCCGTATAGGGTCACTAGTGATGGTGCCTGCTGCGGCAGCGCAAGGGAGTGAAACTCGGCGATGAATACCAAAGCGGAAACGCTGATCTTGTTCGGAGCGACCGGCGATTTGTCACAGCGCATGTTGCTGCCATCGCTTTGCGCTCTCAGCGCGGACAATCTGCTCAGCGATGACCTGCGCATTATCGGCACCGCCCGCTCAGAATTGAATGACAGCGAATTTCGCAATTTCGCACGCGCGGCGATTGAAAAATATCTGCCCGATCATCGCCGGGGCGGCATGGCCGATTTCCTCAATCGGCTGTCCTATTCCACGCTCGATGTGACCACGCCTGATGGCTATGCCGATCTGGCGGAAATGGTCGGAAAAGACCGAGAGATTGCGATTTTCCTTTCCACCGCGCCCAGCCTGTTTGAACCTACGATCAAAGGACTGGCGAGCCACGGGCTGGCGGACAACAACTCACGCATCTGCCTTGAAAAGCCGCTCGGCACCGATCTTGAAAGCTCTTGCGCTATCAACGACGCGGTTGCCGGTGCTTTCAGCGAAGACCGGATTTTCCGCATTGACCATTATCTGGGCAAGGAAACTGTCCAGAACCTGATCGCCCTGCGCTTTGCCAATATCCTGTTTGAGCCGCTGTGGAATTCGCAGCATATCGACCACATCCAGATTACCGTTGCGGAAACTGTCGGGCTGGAAAGCCGGGTCGATTTCTACGATGGCGCAGGCGCTTTGCGTGACATGGTGCAAAACCACATGCTACAATTGCTCGCGCTGGTAACGATGGAGCCTCCCAGCAGCTTTGATGCAGGCGCTGTGCGCGATGAAAAGGTGAAGGTGCTGCGCGCCCTTCGCAAGATGGACGCAAGCGAAAGCGTGACCGGCCAGTACCGCGGCGGGGCATCCGGCGGTGAAATCGTGCCCGGATATGACGAGGAACTTGGCCGCGAGAGCGACACCGAGACATTCGTCGCGATGAAGGGGCACATCGACAATTGGCGCTGGCAAGGCGTGCCTTTCTACCTGCGCACCGGCAAACGCCTGTCTGAGCGCGTGACCGAAATCATCGTGCAATTCCGCTGCGTGCCGCATTCCATCTTCCCCGGCGCGAAACTGATGCCGAACAAGCTGGTGATCGGTATTCAACCCGAGGAAAACATCACTCTGTCGATGATGGCCAAAGTGCCTGGCATCGAACAAGACGGCATTGCTTTGCGCGAAATGCCGCTGAATATCGCCATGGACGATGCCTTTACCGGTAAGCACAAGCGTATCGCTTATGAGCGCCTGCTGCTCGATTTGATTGGCGGCGACCAGACGCTGTTTGTGCGACGCGACGAAGTGGAAGCGCAGTGGCGCTGGGTTGATGACATCCGCGCCAGCTGGGAAGCGGAAGGGAAGACGCCCAAGACATACAATGCCGGAAGCTGGGGGCCGAGCGCGGCTATCGCTTTGGCTGAACGTGACGGGGTAAGCTGGCATGAGTAATCTGCATTCAACCATCGACCGCGTGACGGACCGCATCATTGAAAAGTCGAAAGACAGCCGCGCTGCTTACCTTGCGCTAATCGCGCGTGAGGCGGAAAACCGGCCGGATCGCGGGCAAGTCAGCTGTTCCAACCTCGCCCATGCTTTTGCTGGCGCGCTGGAGGATCAGGAAGCTCTGAAGGCCAATCGCGGTCCGAATATCGGCGTTGTCACGTCTTACAACGACATGCTGTCCGCGCATCAGCCCTATGGCCGCTATCCCGAACGCCTCAAGATATACGCCCGCGAAGTCGGCGCGACTGCGCAGGTCGCTGGCGGCACGCCCGCCATGTGTGACGGTGTGACGCAGGGCGAAAACGGCATGGAACTCTCGCTGTTCAGCCGCGATGCCATCGCCATGGCCACCGGGATCGCGCTTAGCCATGCGATGTATGACGGGATGCTTTTGCTGGGCATTTGCGACAAGATCGTGCCTGGCCTGCTGATGGGCGCGCTGCGCTTTGGCCATCTGCCCGCGATCTTCGTGCCGAGCGGCCCTATGCCAAGCGGTGTTCCGAACAAGGAAAAACAGCGTGTCCGCCAGCTTTACGCAGAGGGCAAAGCGACCCGCGCCGAATTGCTCGACAGCGAGCTTGGCAGCTATCATTCTCCCGGCACCTGCACATTCTATGGCACCGCCAATTCCAACCAGATGATGATGGAGATGATGGGCCTGCACATTCCGGGCGCCGCCTTTATCCAGCCCGGCACCAAACTGCGTCAGGCATTGGACCGCGAAGCGGTGCATCGCGTTGCCGCAATGAATGCCGATGGCAATGATTACCGCCCGCTGGGCCACTGCGTTGATGAAAAGGCCATTGTGAACGCGATGGTCGGCCTGCTGGCGACCGGCGGATCAACCAACCATGCGATCCACATCCCAGCTTTCGCCCGCGCTGCCGGGGTACAGATCGACTGGACCGACCTATCCGAACTTAGCTCTGCCGTGCCGCTGCTGTGCCGCGTTTATCCCAATGGATCAGGTGATGTGAACCATTTCCACGACGCTGGCGGCATGGGCTTTGTCGTCCGTGAACTGGTCGATACAGGCCTTGCGCATGGCGATGTAATCGGCGTTGGCCGGGATCGCGGCATGGGCCAATACGCGCAGGAACCGGGGCTTGATGACGATGCGCTGGGCTGGCGCGATGTCGGTCCATCCGGCGATGAAGAGATGCTGCGCACGGCTGGTGCGGCATTCCAGCCAGACGGCGGGATGCGCCTCGTCTCGGGCAATCTGGGCCGCGCCTGTTTCAAATCATCCTCGGTCGCGAAAGAACGTTGGACGATCGAAGCGCCGTGCCGCGTGTTCCAGACACAGCACGATGTTCTCGACGCCTTCAAAGCAGGCGAGCTGGAAAAGGACGTGGTTGTCGTCGTGCGTTTTCAGGGGCCGCGCGCCAATGGGATGCCGGAACTTCACAGCCTGACCCCGCCGCTGGGCGTCCTGCAGGATCGCGGGTACCGCGTTGCGCTGGTCACCGATGGCCGCATGTCCGGCGCCAGCGGCAAAGTGCCCGCCGCCATTCACTGTTCGCCGGAAGCACTTGGCGGCGGCCCACTGTCACTGTTGCAGGACGGCGATGTGGTGAAAGTCTGCGCTGAAACAGGTGAACTTTCCACCACAGCGGATTTGTCCACGCGCACGCCCGCCACTGATCCCGTGCCGGAAATCGGCACGGGCCGGGAATTGTTCGCCATGTTCCGGCACTTGGCGGATGAAGCGGAAAAGGGCGGCAGTGCAATGCTGGCCACCGCAGGGCTTTAGGGGAGACAATAATGACCGAAATCGTCACCGTCGATATTGGCGGAACACATGCGCGTTTTGCGATTGCCAGCTGCGATACAGACGGCAAGATCACTATGGACGAACCGGTCACGCTGCACACTGAAGATCACGTCAGCTTTCAAACCGCATGGGAGGATTACCGCACGCAAAAGGGCGGGACCTTGCCGCCGCATGTTGCGATGGCAATCGCCGGTCCGGTTGGCGGGGAAGTTATCCGCTTCACTAACAATCCGTGGATCATCCGCCCCGCGCTGGTGCAGGAAAAGCTGGGCGTAGAAGATTATGTGCTGGTCAATGATTTTGAAGCTGTCGCCCATGCCGTGGCGCGTGCGCAGGATGATGAATTCCTGCATGTGACCGGGCCGGAAGGGTCGCTTCCGGCGACGGGCCGCCTGACTGTTTTGGGGCCGGGCACCGGCCTTGGTGTCGCGCATCTGTACCGCGAAGCTGACGGCACTTACCGCGTTTCCGCAACCGAAGGCGGCCATATCGACTTTGCGCCACTGGATCAGATTGAGGATGCAATCCTTGCCCGCCTGCGCAAGCGTCACAATCGTGTTTCGGTGGAGCGCGTGGTTGCTGGCCCTGCCATTTCCGACATTTATCACACGCTCGCCTTTATGGAGAACAAGAGCGTGGCTGAGCTCGATGATATCGAAATCTGGACCAAGGGCATGAGCGGCGAAGACAGCCTTGCCGCCGCCGCAGTTGATCGCTTTTGCCTGTCGCTCGGCTCCGTCTCGGGCGACATGGCGCTCGCCCACGGGGCCAAGGCCGTGGTTGTTGCAGGCGGGCTCGGCTACCGCTTGCGCGACCATTTGCCCAATTCCGGTTTTGCAGAGCGCTTCCGCGCCAAAGGCCGGTTTGAAACATTGATGGCCGGATTGCCGGTCAAATTGATCACCCATCCCCAGCCCGGCCTGTTTGGCGCGGCGGCTGCCTTCTTCCAGAAATTCGGAGACAAGTAATGAGCGCGCCCGGCGACATTGAAACAATCATGCGAAGCGCGCCGGTAATACCGGTGCTGGTGGTGGACGATATCGGCCAAGCCCGCGAAACGGCAGAGGCGCTGGTTGAAGGCGGGCTGAAAGTCCTCGAAGTCACTCTGCGCACGCCTGACGCAATGAAAGCCATTCAGCGCATGAACCTTGTACCCGGTGCAATCGTTGGCGCTGGCACCGTGCTGAATGACCGGCAATTGGAAGATGTTCTGGCCGTGGGCAGCGAGTTCATCGTATCGCCCGGCCTTACAGAACCGCTGGGACGTGCAGCCATCAAATCCGGCATTCCTTTCCTGCCGGGCATTGCCAATTCGGGCGACATTATGCGCGGGCTCGACCTGGGGCTGACGCATTTCAAATTCTTCCCGGCCATGGCGGCTGGCGGCATTCCTGCGCTCAAAGCGCTCGCAGCGCCGTTCAATAAAGTGAAGTTCTGTCCCACTGGCGGCATTTCGCCAGCGACTGCGCCCGATTGGCTGGCACTGGACCCGGTCCTTTGTGTTGGCGGCAGCTGGGTTGCGCCTGCGGGGGCAGCACCTGAAGATATCGCCCGCCTTGCCCGTGAAGCCAGTGAATTCACCGTATGACCAGCGTTGCCGACCTTACCCAGCGCCTGCAGGATCTGCATCGCACCACAGTCGAAACACCGCTGTTCAATCCGGTATTCCAACTTGCGCATGACCTCTCGCGCCAATTGGAAGCGGGAGAGATTTCGCTCGACGATATTGAGGCCGCGATTGCAGAGCTTGAAGTCAGCGCCTTGCAAGAGCGTTCGCACCGGCTGTCGCGCATGGTCGCTCCGATTGACGAATCCAGCAATGCCGAAGCTTTGAAAGACACATTGCACACAGGCGACTTTGCAGCGTTCAAGGCGCGGTGGGAGCAACCCAACCTCCACGCCGTATTCACAGCGCACCCGACTTTCCTGCTGACGCCGGACCAGACCAAGGCTGTGGCAGCGTCCGCCGTTTCAGGCAGTGATATCAGCACCGATGTTGTTGCCGGAGAGCGTCCGCAAGTCACGCTGATGTATGAACATGGCCGCGCGATGAAGGCCATCGCCCACGCCCAGGAAGCGCGCAACGCTATCGTGGCGCAGGTGCTGACCCATGCGCAGGCAAACTGGCCCGATGCGTGGCATGACCTCACGCCCGTGCCCTTCCGCTTCGCCAGCTGGGTGGGGTATGACATGGATGGCCGGACGGACATCACATGGTCCAATTCCATCGGTTTCCGTTTGTCTGAAAAGGCAGAACATCTGGGAATGTATCTGGCCGAGTTGGAAGCCATCGACGCCGACCACCCATTGCTCGCTGAGCTGCGGCCCGCCGCTCAATATGCAAGTGAACGCGCGAAGGATTTCTCCGCCGATCTGTCCGATCCTGCCGCTCTATCGCTCGCCGCCAACCGGTTGACCGCGAGCGATCCGCGCAAGCTGCTCAGCCTGACACCCGCGATTGAGGCTCTTGATGCAGAGGCAGCGCAAACCAGCGATGCCAAGCGTGCCGTGCAGCTCAAAACGCTGTCCGCAGCGATGCGCGCCGATGGACTGGGCATGGGTTGGATTCACTTCCGCGTGAATGCCAAGCAGCTGCACAACGCCATTCGCCGCCGGATTGACCCGGACGGCAATCTTGACCTCGCCAGCAAGAGCGCAGTCGCACACCTGCGCCGCGCGATCACCGAATTGAAGCCGCGCCGCACCAATTTCGGTGCGCTTGCTATCGAAGCCAGTACTGCCATTCGCCAGTTCCTCGCGATGGCGCAAATCCTCCAGCATATCGATGCCGATGCGCCGATCCGCATGTTGATCGCTGAGTGTGAGGAGCCAGCCACCGTTTTGGCCGCGCTCTATTTCGCAAAGCTGTTCGGCATCGAAGACAAAGTCGATGTCTCTCCGCTATTCGAAACCGAAACCGCGCTGGAACATGGTGGCCGTTTTCTGGACGAATTGCTGGCTGAAAAAGTCTATCAGGATTACGCTCGGAAACGTGGCCGCGTCGCCATTCAGGCTGGCTTTTCCGATGCTGGCCGGTTCGTGGGGCAAGTCCCCGCCAGCCTTGCGATTGAGCGTTTGCAAGGCCGCCTTGCCCAAGCAATGCAGGCGAACGGCCTCACCGATGTCGCCGCGCTTATATTCAACACGCATGGCGAAAGCATGGGCCGCGGGGCGCACCCCAACAACATGGCAGACCGGCTCGACTGGGCGCTGTCTCCATGGGCCAAACGCCGCTTTGCCAGAGCCGGTATAGCGCTGGAGCCCGAAGTCAGCTTCCAGGGCGGGGATGGATATCTGTGGTTCGCGACGCCTGAACTGGCACTCGCTACTCTTACCCGTATCGCTTGCCTTCGCCCGTGTGAAACCGACGCGGATGCGCCGAAGGACAGCTTCTATCAGCGCACCGATCTCAGCCTTGATTTCTACCGCGCTGTAAAAGACCATCAGCAGGATCATCTGGCGAGCGCGACGTACAACCGTGCGATCACTGCATTTGGTCTGGGCTTGCTCAATTCCACGGGCAGCCGCGTCAGCCGCCGGCAAAGCGATCTCAACGCCGACCGCGAGATGAGCTTGCGCCAAATCCGCGCGATTCCGCACAATTCGATCCTGCAACAGCTTGGCTATCCGGTGAATGTCATCGCCGGGATCGGCCAGGCGGCAGAGAACAATTACGAGGAAATGGGCGCACTGCTTGCCGATAGCCCGCGCGGACGCGAAATGATCCGCATGGTGCGCGCCGCCAATGCGCTGGCCAGCGTGAAGACAGTCGCGGCTTATGGAGAATTGTTCAATTCCGCTTATTGGGCCAGCCGCCCTTACCGCGGCACGGAAGGCCATTTGACCGCTGCCTGCGAATCCTTGAGCGAATATCTGGTCAAGGATGACCGGGTTGGCACTTTCCGCCGACTGGCCAGCCGTCTGCGCGTGGACGCGATGAAACTGCACCGTTTGCTCGAACACATTCCTGATGAAGCTCCGACGGAAGGCCGCGAAGACAAGCGCCGGATGATCGGTGTGCTCCAGGCGCTGCGCATTGCCCTGCTGCAATCCATGTTCATTCGCGCGGTCAGCGTGCCGGTGTTCAGCCGGGCAAATGATGTCAGCCGCGATGATGTGCTGGAGATGGTCTTTACCCTGCGTGTGGACGAGGCGCTGGCGCAATTGCGGCGCGCCTATCCGGTCAGCTTCCCGCGTATTTCGCGCTTTGATCTGACCGAACCGACTGACTGGCCCGATGGCTCTGACGAAGGTTACGAAGCGATCCACCGGGACTTTGTCGACCCGATTGAGCGCGCACATAGCTTGTCTCTGCGGGTCTCCACGGCCATTGCCAATATCTTCGGCGCGCATGGGTAACAGAGTTTAGACCGCGCCCCCTGTGCGTCTCGCAACGGGACGGCCCTACCGATATTGTGGAAACTGCAAGGGTTTTCGCCTATAGGTAAGGCATGGACAACGGTATCAAATGGATCGGTGGTGGACTGACGCTGGGCGTCGTTGCACTCGTTGGAGCTGCTTTGCTGTGGGGCAACCCGCTTGAAGCGCAGGACACAAGCGCTGGTTGGCTGACGTCAGATGACGTGCTCGTGGCGGACGACAGCGTAGCCGGCGAAGCGCCTGCGGTCGCTGATACCGAAACCCCCACCCTTGCCGATGGCGACTATTACGCCAACGATCCCGTGTCTGAAGAAGCCCGGCTGGAGTATGCCTCCAATCCCGTGGTGCAGGACATTCCGGCGTACGATGCGGAAAATCCCTTCGTGATCAAACGCGTGCTGCCCATCGAAGGCCCGATCCGTTACGGCGAATGGCACTGGGATGATGAAGGCGTGCCCGATGGCCCGCTGGTCATGACAGTCGATTTGCAGGCCCGCGTCATCAGCGTGTTCCGCGATGGATACGAGATTGGCGCGGCTGCCGCATTGCTCGGCACGGAACGTCATCCGACACCCACGGGCGTGTTCCCGATCCTGACCAAAGAACGGCACAATGTCTCTGAGAAATACAACAATGCGCCAATGCCATGGACGCTGCGCCTGACTTGGGACGGCATCGCCATCCACGGCGGCAGCGAAGTCGAGCTGGGCTATGCCAGCCACGGCTGCATCGGCGTACCGGACGAGTTCGTCAGCCGCCTTTATGACATTGCCCAGATCGGCGATGTAGTGATTATCACTGACGGCGTGCGCACCGGCGTTGGTGGTTCGCTGGATTACAGCGAGAGCTGAGGGTTAGCCCGTTTTGCCCTTCGTTTTTCGGGGCGGCTCGGGACGGAAAACCCATTCGTCGCCTTCGACAGTTACAAGCACTCCGCCGATATTGCCGCCTTCACCGCGCATCAGACTTGTTTGCAACCGGCTAACAGCTTCACCACGTGCCGGTCTGCCTTCGAAGGTGAATACCTGCTGCAAAAATCGAAAGTCTAGCGATGGCATTCCTGTTGGGCGAAAATGCTTTACGCCGTCGACATGTCGCAGGTTTTTGACCACCATTCGAATGTCGATTTCAGTGAGCGCTTCATCTGCACGCGCGATATGCTGTGCGGACCGTGCGACCGCTTCAAAATTGATCCACGAACTTTGTGCTAAGGCCTGCCTTACCCGCACACGGTCATATTTATCATCACTGTTGCTCGGGTCATGCGCAAACGAGACACTTGCTGTTGCAACAATCGCTGCCAATTCCTCACGCCTAAATCCAAGAAGCGGGCGGACCAGCGCAACAATCCAGATTGGATGCGGGACAACGTCACTCTCGCGAATGCAGGCCAAGCCAGAAACGCCGCTTGCGCGGTTAAGTCGCATGAAAAAGGTCTCGACCTGATCATCCAAGTGATGGGCAGTTGCGACAAGATCAAGATCGCGGTCGGTCGCCCAATCGGCAAGCGCCTCGTACCGAGCCTCCCGCGCCTTCGCCTGCACATTCCCCTCGGCAACCTTAACGGTCAGCACCTGACATGGCACCTCGCGTTCCTCACACGCCGCCACAACCAGCGCGCATTCATCCTTGGCTTCGGGGCGCAGGCCGTGGTCCACGGTCGCGACCTCAAAAGCGCCTGGAATTGCCTTTTGCGCCAGCAAAAGCATCGCCATGGAATCCGGACCGCCGCTGACAGCAAGGCCGAGTTTCCCGCCTTCCGGGTTTAGCCGGTCAAGCGCCTTTGCAAAGCGCTCGACCAGAGCCGGATCAATTGCAGTCGACCCGCGCACCGAGGCCTTCATACATGCTCTGCAAACGGCCCACGGCGAGCGCCGGATAGCTGTCGCCAAATTCTGCCAGAGCAATACAGGCGCGGTTGGTGTCGCCGAGCGCGATCATGCTTTCCGACAGATACAGAAGACTGTCTGGCGCGCGGTCGCCCTGCCCGTTGCTGCGGAAATTCTCGAAGAAATGCGTTGCCGCAGCGCGCGGCTCGCCTGCATCGAGAAACGCACGGCCCAACAAGTTGCGCCCGCGAGAATTCAGGCGGTGGCCGGGGTGCTGTTCCAGATACAGCGACAATTGTTGCTGCGCCTCTGGATAGAAACCGGCATCCCACAGGCGGAAGCCGTAGGTGTACTCGTCTTCGCCCTGATCGCCTGTCGCTGGCTTTACGATGGCTTGAACAGCTGCAAGGCGCGCGGCGCTTGGCGAGGATTGTGTTGGCTGCAACGGCGGTGCGGGCAGTTCCACGCGCTCGTCCGGAACGGGTATCGTACCCGTTGGCGCAGGTGAAGGTGCCAGAGTCGGAGCTGAGGCCATGCCGCCTCCTTCAAGCGCGTTTAGACGCCGGTCAATTGTGGAGAGCGCATTTTCATTCACTTCCGTTGCGGCAGTAAGGCGGGCGATCTGTGTTTCCATTGCTTCCAGCCGTGCCAGCACATCTGTCAGCGCCGAAGTTGTGACCTGCGGCGAAGTCGATTGGCCGCTGGTGCGCGCTTCAGGCGTAATTTCAGGCTCAAAGAACCGCTCATCCCCGCCGGGGAAAACTGCCCGCTGGAGCGCGCTAATCTGCTGTTCCAGCCGCTGAATCCGCGACTCTGATTGAGCCGCCACGGGAGTAGCCACCACAATCAGAGCAGCGCCAACCGCGCCGCCAAGGAATTTCGGGGTAAGCGCCCGTGCGCATATCCATTTCATCGCCACATATCCTTCGGACAAATTTCAATCAGCGGGCATTGTGCCATCTTTGCCCAAGATAGAGGATTAACGGCTGAACGAAACCGGGCAATACTGCGTATTCCCCCGCAAATCAGGTCATTCGGTTGCGATGGGCTCGTCAATTGGCTGAGGAGCGCCGCGCGCCAGCAAGGCTTCGGCTGAAACATCAACATCCTGCAAAGTCTGCAGCTCTTCCGAAAGCTTCGGCACGCTGCGGCCACCAATGGTAATCGCCAGAAGGTCAGGCCGCCCGGTGATGATTTTTGGCGCGACTGCGTCCGCAGGAATGGCATAGCTGTCACCTGCCGCCAAAGTCTGTTCGCTCAGCACACGGTTCTGCGCGTCATAGAACCGCACCCAGACTTCTCCTTCGGCGGTGAATACCACACGGCCAGAAGCATCGACCGGCTGTGATGCGCTGGCTTGCTCCGCTTGTTCGGCGCCATCAGCATCCTGCTGCTGCGCATTATCCAGATCGGTCAGCGATGGCAGCTCAGCAGCAGGCGAAAACAAAACGCGCGCTGCAAAGAAAAGGCCGACCAGCAGCAGAACAACCGCGAATAAAGAGAACCACACCAGCTTGCCGCCCGGCGCTCGATTCGGATCGCCCGGTTCAAACGTGCTGCCAGCGGCTACTGGGAGGTTGCGGTCGCTCGAATCCTCAATTTCCAGTTCAGCGCGCACCATGGCAACGACATCGGCCTGGTTCAGCCCGACGACCTTGGCAAGCGTGCGGGAGAACCCGACAGCATAGGTCCGGCCCGGCAGGTCATCGAAATGGCCCAGTTCGATATTTTCGATGTGACGTTTGGAAATTCGCGTTTCGGCCGCGATCTGATCAAGGGTTAGGCCCTTGCTCTCACGCGCCGCACGCAACTGCGCGCCAACGCCTTGCGGCGCCGCATCATCAACTGTCTCATATTCAAATTCTTCGTTTTCGGACATTGGCGCTCCAGCCGAGGGGATGCTGGCACGGTTTGCGAACCCTGCTTTCTTGAATGAAACTGCCGTTGGCCTCCGAAGTCAAGTTAATGTGCAGCGCAATAGCACTTAGTCCATGTCGATACCGCGTTCCTGAGCCCACGACTGCAACGCCTCACGCATGTTTTCAGGGGGTGTCAAAAGCCAGCCGCGCATCGCTTCGCCGATTTCCTTGGTATCAACTTTTCGGACTAACTCTTTGATAGGTCCCACTCCGGCGGGCGTAATCGAGAGGCGGCGAATGCCCAGCCCGATCAAAGCCAGCGCTTCCAGCCTGCGTCCGCCCATTTCACCGCACACGCCAAGATCGACCGGCGAACCAACACAAGATTTTACCACCCGATCAAGGAAGCGCAGGATCGCAGGGCTCAACCAGTCATACCGTTCGGCCAGCATCGGATTCGCTCTGTCCGCGGCGAACAGGAATTGCGTGAGGTCATTTGTGCCGATGGATATGAACGATAGATTCGGCAGCAATTGGTCGAGCATTTCCGCAAGCGAGGGCACTTCCAGCATCGCGCCATAACGGATGGCGCTGGGCAATTGCTGCTTGCGCTTGCGCAGGTAAGCCAATTGCTGCTCGAACACCGCCTTGGCAGCATCGAATTCCCACGGCTCCGAAACCATGGGGAACATCACATTCAGTTCGCGTCCCGCGCATCCTTCCAGCAGCGCCCGCGCCTGCACTTTCATCAAACCTTCGCGTTCCAGCGCCAGCCGCAGTGCGCGCCAGCCCATCGCGGGGTTTTCATCCTGCTTACCGGTTTCGTTGGAAAGATAGGGCAGCGTCTTGTCGCCGCCGATATCGACCGTGCGGAAAATCACGCGCTTGCCTTTCGCAGCGTCAAGCACATCGCGGTAAAGCCTTGCCTGCCGCTCCCTTTGCGGCAGAGCAGAGGACACAAGAAACTGGAATTCGGTGCGGTACAGCCCGATCCCATCGGCACCTGTCATCGCCAGCATGCCGACATCATCGCGCAGACCAGCATTCATCATCACTTCGATCCGCTCCCCATCACGGGTGAACGGTTCAACATCACGCAGCTTTGCGTAAGCTGCCTTTTGTTCGCGAGCGCGGGCGAAGCGCGCTTCGAAAGCGGTGAGCACGCCTTGGCCGGGGCGCAAAGTGACGCTGCCGGCATCGCCATCAACCAGCACTTCGTCGCCTTCGCGCACAAGTCCGCGCAAATTGCGAATGCGGCCAACAACCGGCACGCCCATTGCGCGCGCCACGATCACCACATGTGCGGTCAGCGATCCTTCTTCCAGCACCACCCCTTTTAAGCGGCGCTTGTCATATTCCAGCAATTCGGCCGGGCCGAGATTTTTGGCGACCAGAATGGAATCCTTCGCCAAACCCTTTTGTGCCGCTGTACCAAGCTGGCCGGACACAATGCGGATCAGGCGATTGGCGAGATCTTCCAGATCATGCATCCGATCCTGCAACAACGGATCGGCAATTTCACGCATCCGCATTCTGGTACGCTGCTGCACACGTTCGATGGCCGCTTCAGCGGTAAGGCCGGAATCAATCGCTTCGTTGATACGGCGCGACCAGCCTTCATCGTAAGCAAACATCTTGTAGGTTTCGAGAACCTGCTCATGCTCCCCGCCAACGCCGAATTCGGCTTGGCCGGTCATATTGTCGATCTGTTCGCGCATGCGGTCAAACGCCAGATAGACGCGCTCACGCTCCGCCTCTGTGTCGTCTGCGACGGTCTGTTCGACCTGTACCCGCGGCTGATGGAACACGGCTTCGCCAATGGCGAGGCCTTTGACCAGCTTCAGCCCTTCAAGCCGGTCTTGCCCGGTGCGTGCTTCGGCAAGTCCGCCAACATCCTCTTCATCGACAAGGTTTGCATTGTTGATCAGTTCGGCCAGCACCATGGCGACCGTCTGCAAGGCCTCAACTTCAACCTCTTCATAGCGGCGCGGCTCAACATGCTGCACGGTCAGAACGCCGATAGCGCGTGCCCGCCGCACAATCGGGACACCGGCGAAGGAATGGAATTTTTCTTCGCCGGTTTCCGGGCGATACTGGAATTCTGGATGGGTCGCTGCCTCATCGAGGTTCAGCGTTTCAATGTTCTGCGCGATTGTACCGGTCAGCCCTTCGCCAACGCCCAGCCGAGTGACATGGACCGCGGCCTGATTGAGACCGCGCGTGGCGTAAAGCTCCAGCATCCCGTCGCGCAGCAGATAAATCGTGCAGACTTCGCTGGTCAGCGCTTCACCGATCACTTCGACAACTTGGTTCAGCTTCGCCTGCGCGTGGGTGCGCGCTGCCATCACTTCGTGCAGCGTTGTCAGGATGGAGCGTGCGGCGGAAGCTGCTTTCATAGCTCCCGCCTATAGCACACAGTTTGTTTTGCAAATTGCCCCATTTTCAAAGGGGGCACGGCATCACGCAATCCAGCCGTTCAATGCAGCGCAATTTCTTCCTTGATGCGCAGCTTCTGTTTCTTGATTGCCTGAATTTTCGCTTCGTCGGGAGCGGGCCTGAGCATTTCCTGCTTGAGGCTATCCTCTAGACCCTGATGCTTTGCCTGAAGGGCATTGACGTGCGAAGAATTCATACACTCTCTCCTTGCCAAACGCGGGCGGGACATCCGCCCATGGGGGACGGCCAGGAGGCTAGGATAAAGCCGCGAGGCCGCTATAAGCGGCGACTCGCCAATGCGACGAGTGCCGCGTAATCATGATAAAACCACAATAGTTTTGAATCTCCAAACAGCAACTCGGTGAAATGCCCCAGGCACCCGATGCGCCGCGAAAAATTTTGCCCCATGCGTGGTGAGTGCGAGGAATTTCTAACGTGACCGAAGCGGAAATGAAAAAGCAGCTTGCAGCGTTGCGGTCCGAACACCGTGATCTGGACGTGGCCATTTCCGCTCTGCTGGAAACCGGCGGGGCAGATCAGTTGCAAGTTGCCCGTTTGAAGAAGCGCAAATTGAAACTGCGCGATCAAATCGCGGTTTTCGAAGATTATCTGACGCCCGATATTATCGCCTGAAATCTGCGCGCGTTCAGTATTGCAAGAAAACGTACCTGAGCGGGACAACACAATTCTGTGGCGCATATTAACCATATCTCGGCTGGCAACTTCGCTGCTCGCCAGCTAGTCAATAATCAAGATGCCGCTTCCTGCCACTATAACACCCACAATCGTCGAGACGCTTTATGACGATGCGCTGCATCTGACCGAAGAATCGCGCATGGTGTTTGAGATGGCCGAGGCCGCTCCGCCTGAAGAGGCACGGGAAAGCGCGAAGCGTGTGGCTTTGTCATGCGAGGCGCTGCGGACAACCACAAGGATGATGCATGCCATGGCATGGCTGCTCAATCATCGCGCCTATTTTGCAGGAGACCTCAGCGAATTTCAATTGCGCAGGCACGGCCGCCTGCCGCCCGCGCAGCCCGATGGTGATACGCACCAATTGGCGCTGATTGACCTGTACACGCTCGATCTGATCGACCGGACAAAGGCTTTCTATGCCAGGATCGAACGGCTCGACCGGGCATGGCGCGATCATTATGCAATGCAGCCTGCCGCAGTGCACCGGCTGCGCGACCGGCTCGGTAAAGTTTACTCGACCGGCTAGGTTTGCGTTTTAAACTTGGGCGATGGCCGCATTCCAGCGCTCCAGACGTTCTTTGCGAATATCCTCATCCATTGCTGGCGCAAACATTTGCGTCGCGCCGATCATAGATTCTGCTGCGTCTTCCAGCGACGCATTCCACCCGCAGCCGACAGAAGCCAACATGGCCGCGCCGAGCGCAGTCGTTTCGATGAAGTCTGGGCGAATGACAGACAAGTCCAGAAGGTCGGCGATATCTTGCGCCATCCAGCTGTTTGCGGCCATTCCGCCATCGATCTTGAGCGTGCTCCAATGCGCCCCGTCTGCGGCAAAGGCGGCCGCCAGATCGCGCGTTTGATGCGCCATCGCTTCCAGCGCAGCGCGGGCGATGTGCGCCCGCCCGGTATCGAAGCCGAGGCCTGAAATGATCCCCCGCGCCTCTGGCCGCCAATGCGGCGCGCCAAGGCCAGAAAGCGCAGGCACGATTACCACGCCGCCGCTGTCAGATATTGAGCGGGCAAGCTCCTCAGTCTCAGCCGCGCTTTCAAGCAGGCCGAGCGTGTCGCGCAAATACTTGATCAGGCTGCCCGCCACAAAAACCGCGCCTTCGATTGCGTAATGCCGCTTGCCATCCAGCTGGTGCAGCACAGTGCCCAGCAACCGGTGCTGCGAATGCGGCATCTGCTCACCTGTATTGCCGAGCACAAATGCGCCTGTCCCAAAGGTCGCCTTGGTCTCTCCCGGAGACAGGCAGCCTTGCCCGATCGTTGCCGCTTGCTGATCGCCAGCCATGCCGCAAATCGGAATAGGAGCGCCAAACAGATCAGGGTGAGTCATGCCCAATTCGCCAGCGCAATCGACCACAGCAGGCAGCGCCGCCTGCGGAACGCCCAGCAAATCGCACAGCCGATCGTCCCAACTGGCGCCGTCCAGCGCGAGGAGCAGTGTACGGCTGGCATTACTGGCGTCTGTGATGTGCGTGTTGCCGCCGGTCAATTTCCACACCAGCCAGCTTTCGACGGTGCCCAGCGCCAGCCTGCCGCCGCGCGATGCCTCGGCCACGCCGTCATCATTATCCAGCAGCCAGCGCATTTTGGTGCCAGAGAAATAGGGATCGAGCAGCAGGCCGGTTTTGGCGCGCACCATGTCCTCATGCCCTGCCTGTTTTAGCTGAGCGCAAAAATCAGCCGTCCGCCGGTCTTGCCACACGATGGCGCGCGCCAGCGGTTCACCCCTGGCCTTGTCCCAAGCCACCACGGTTTCACGCTGGTTAGTGATGCCGATGGCCGCGATCCGGCTTGGTCCGCCCGCTTGCTCCACCATGTCGCGGGCACAGGCGAGCGTCTTGTCCCATATCTCGCCCGCATCATGTTCCACCCAGCCAGAGCGGGGATAATGCTGCGTCAGCTCAGCCTGAGCGACGCCGCGCAATGTGCCATCTTGCCCGAACAGCATGGCCCGCGTGCTGGTGGTGCCTTCATCAAGGACGAGAAGTGACTGGTCGATCATTGGCATTCCTCTTGTGGAAGGCCATATTGCGCGGATGATAATCCCCCCGCAACCCTGGCCGACCGGTGATCTTGATCAGATCGAGCCGCTGGTGGCACGCGTGCTCGCGCCAAACGCCTCGCCTTTCACCTATACCGGGACGCAAACCTATCTGGTGGGAAAGACTGATCTGGCAGTAATCGACCCCGGACCGTCGGAAGACGAACACCTTGAAGCGCTGGCCCGCGCCATCGGTGGCCGCAAGGTCGCGGCGATCATGTGCACGCACACGCACCGCGATCATTCACCCGCCGCCATTCCTTTGTCGCAAGCAACTGGCGCGCCCATTATCGGCTGCGCGCCGTTGGTGCTGGAAAGCAGCGCGCCGCGCATGGATGCGCCATTCGACAAAAGCTACGCGCCCGACCGCGTGCTGGAAGATGGCGAAGCGATGACCGGTGCAGGCTGGACTCTACGCGCAGTCGCCACGCCGGGTCATACCTCCAATCACCTCTGCTTCGCGCTGGAAGAAAGTGGCGCGCTGTTCACCGGCGATCACGTGATGGGCTGGTCCACCAGCGTCGTCGTTCCGCCCGATGGCGATATGCGCGATTACATGGCCAGCCTTGCGCGCCTGTACGAACGAGAAGACCGCATTTACTACCCGGCCCATGGCCCGGCGGTGGAAAAGCCCCGCCAACTGGTGCGCGGAATGATGGGCCACCGCCGCGCACGGGAACGGCAGATCATAAAATTGCTGCGGGAAGAGGCCCGCGCCATCGCCGACATGGTCCCCGTGATGTATAAGGGGGTTGATGAACGCCTGTGGCCCGCTGCAGGGCAAAGCGTGCTGGCGCATTTGATTGAGATGGAACGCCGCGGCGAAGTGGGACGTTCTGGTGATGTATGGAAAACCCATTGAACACTGACGATCGCGAGCGCCTGAGCAATACTTTGCAGGCCCAGCCCCGTGTGCAGGGTGAGCTGAGCGCGCAGCGTAGCGGCATAGCCCCGTGGATCATCGTCGCATTGCTCGCTGCCGCACTGGCGTGGCTCGCTTGGGAAAAGTGGGGGCCGCAGGATCAAGGCGACATTGTCGGCAGCGCCATGCTGACCTTTGAAAGGCAGAATTCGCTGACAGTCTTTTCAAGCCGCTTTGATGTGGTGGCCGAAAGCACCAGCACGCCCAGCGTCGGTCCATTGGAATTAGAAGCGCTGGAAACGCGTCAGGCCATGATCGTCCCGGCAACCGTTGAATATCGCCTTGATCTGTCGGGCATGGACCGGGATCAATTCACTTGGGACGAAACAAGCCAGACGCTGTCCGTCGAGCTGCCCGCCCTCAGCATAACAACGCCGAATTTGAACGAAGCGCGGGCGCGCTATTTTACCGATGGGCTGTATGTCAGCCGCGATACCTCCGTGTCGCTCAGCCGCAGCAATTCTGAGATTGCGGAGCGCCGCGCGCGTGACTTTGCCGAGAACCCGGAAGTGATGGGTCTAGCCCGCACCGCCGCCCGCGATGCTGTCCAGCAAAACCTAGCTGTTCCCTTGCAAGTCGCAGGATACGGCGATGTTCGTGTCACCGTGAGTTTCGCCGACGAAAGCTAGGCAAGCTCGCCCAGCGCGTCTCGCAAGTCGCCCAGCCACGGATCGAACTTCTCCCACGCGCCCTGTCCGCTGCGGTTGATCGGTTTGCGCACCTGTTCGCTGCTGGCAGTGCGCACCGCGCGGTTGGTCTGGTGGAAATTGAGGCAAGCTTCCTCGAAATCCAATCCGCAAAAGGCCAGCAGGCGGCGAATTTGTCCCTCGGGATCATCCAGCACATCCTCGTGCTGCACGCGCAGCACTTCGCCCGGCAAAACCGTGTCCCAATGGTCCATCAGCGTGACATAATCGGCGTAGTAACGGCCCACTTCGCGCAAGCCGTAAGTGAACTCCTGCCCTTCGGCGAACAGCTGTTTGAAGCCGGAGAAACAGCAATCCATCGGAGCGCGGCGGGCATCGATAATCTTCGCGTTGGGCAAGATCAGGTGGATCAGGCCGATATGGCGGAAGTTGTTGGGCATCTTGTCGATGAAGAAGGGTGCGCCCTGCCGGTGAATGCGCGTGTTCTCGATAAATTGCGCGCCGAATGTTGCCAATTGCTCGGGCGAGAGGTCGTGCAGCGATTGCGGATATAACGATTGGCCTGCCTTCCGGCCACGCAGACGGTGCGCCAGCGCCAGAATATCAGGCAGCTCCATCGTGCCATCGACAAGGCTATGGCTGGCAAGGATTTGCTCCAACAGCGTTGAGCCAGCGCGCGGCAAGCCAACGATAAAGATCGGATCGGGATCAAGCGCACCGCTTCCGGCATGTTTGGCAAACAATTCTGGTGTGCAATGCTCCCGCTGCTTCGCCAGCTCTTCGCTCATCTGGTCCGCATCATAGCGGGTTTGCGCGCGTTTCAGAGCATTGCCAGCCTCGTAATAACCAAAGCTTGCCTCGAATTGCTTGCGATCCTCATACGCCTTGCCCAGCGCGAAGGAGATATGGACGCGGTCCATGAAAGCCAGATCGGGCCGCGCGGCCTGCGTTTCCATCGCGGCGATCTCTTGATCGGAGAAGCGATAGGTCTTGAGGTTCGCCAGCGCATACCAGGCATCGCCGTGATCAGGCTTTGCCGCGAAAGAAGCGCGGTAGCTTTCTACCGCCTCATCAGTGCGGCCCGTGGTTTTTAAAGCATGACCCCGGCTCGTCAGAGTTGCAGGATCGGACGGCAGTTTTTCCAGCACCTGATCGAACAGCGCAAAAGCACGGTCGAAATCGCCTGTTTGCATGCTTTCGATGGCAAGATGAGACTGGAACATCGGGCTGTCCGGGTCGGTTGCGTAAAGCGCCTCCGCTTCCTCGCGGGCTTTGCCGAATTTCTGCCGCCGCCGCAGCGCATCCATATAATCAAGCCGCACCTGCACATTGGCGGGGTCAAACACCCGAGCGCTTTCCAGCAGAAATTCCGCATCGTCCAGAATGCCCAGCTTAATCCCGATCTGCGCGAGCAGACGCATGCCCTCCACGCTCTTGGGATTGGCGCGCAGAAAGTGCCGGCAAATTTCCTCAGCCCGCAGCAGCCGGCCTTCATGCAGGTGGTTGGTGACCGCGACGAGTTCGCGCGGGAGTGCCGCTATTCTGTCGGCCTGCGCGGTGGCTGCAATGGCAGCGGGGCCAGATTGCAGCTCGGCCAATGCACGCCAACTGGCCTCTAGCGCGGGATTGAAACGGGTGGCTCTGGTAAACGCTGCGATTGCTTCGGCAGTGCGACCTTGCGCCTTGGCGAGGTGGCCAGCCTCCTGCCAGGCACGTCCATATTCGGGCATCGCCGCATGAAGCTGTGCCAGCACCGCGTCAGCTTCATCAAAGAGTCCAAGATAACGCTGCGCGACCGCCGCCATATACAGCGCTTCGCCATCGTCCGGCGCATCGGCCAGCACGGCTTTGGCCCGTGCCAGGCCACCAGCGAAATCGCCTGCCTGCAAGGCCTTTTGCGCCGCTGCCAATTGCTCTTCACGTGTCGCCATCATGCGCCTTTAACAAAGCAAAACGGCGGAAGCGAACTGTCGTTCACTCCCGCCGCCTGTTGTTTCACAAAGAAACGTGGATCAATAGTCGTAAGAAATCCGGAAGCCCACGGTCATTGGACGGTTCACGGAAATCCGCGGACGGTCGTTGACGAAGTTGCCCGAAATCTGTGCGCGCTCGTCGAACAGGTTCTCACCGAACACTTCAAAGCGCCACTCATCCGACACAATACCAGCGGACAAATCGACCACTGAGTAGCTGTCGAGCTCAAGCTTGTTGATCTCGATAATGTCGGTGAACTTCGATGCCGAATGCGTAAGCTGCGGCATCACAAAGGCTTCGAGGCTGCTCGACAGGTCCCATTCGTAACGCACGCGGACGTTACCCTGGAACGAAGGAGCGAAGGCAAGTGGTTCGCCCACGATCACGTCCGTTGTCGGGGTCAGCACCTCTGTGATCTCTGTATCCAGGATCGAGACGGCACCCGCAATCGTCAGGCCGGGAACGGCATAAGGCGCGATTGTGAAGTCAGCTTCCAGACCGTAAATCTCTGCATCGGCCGCATTGTCCGAGAAGAACAGATTGGTAATGCTGGGATCGAAAATCGTGGTCTGCAAGCGGCTGATATCCACATAGAAGGCACTGCCGTTAAAGCGCAGCTGACCGTCAACCAGATCAAGCTTCCAACCCAATTCATAGTTCTTCACTTCGTCAGTGTCGAGTTCGAACGGAACGGTGAAGCCCGCGCCATTGGTTGCGCCACCTGGCCGGTTCAAAAGACCCGGACGGAAACCTTCCGAATAGGTTGCATAGACCAGCGTATCAGGTGTCGGCGTCAGCGTGACGGTGCCCTTGAAAATCGTGCCCGTTGCCGCTGCCACATCAGGCGCGCGAACAGCGTTGAACACTTGCTGGGCCTGCGTTGCAGAAAGACCGGCATTCTGGATGTCTTGCAGACTGTCATTCAGATCAAATGTCTGACGCAAGGCAGCGTTGCACGATCCGATGAAGGTAAATTGACCGTCACCATCATACAGATCGTTGATGTCCGTACCAAAAGCGTTGGCATCCTGCGCCGCGCCGGAGTTACAGAAAGAGCCGTTGGCGCTGCCTTCAAAATCCACTTCGATGTCATAGTACCGCGCACCGCCAGTGATGGTGAGCAGGTCTGGAATGATGTCGAAGCTGACTTCGCCAAAGAAACCGAGCTGTTGGTCGGTGCGGCGGATATCGTTGCGGAAGATTGTCTCAGCCGGGAATGGTCCGGGCTGCGTAGTGAAACCGTCCTGCGGGAAGTTTGGCGCAAAGGCACCAAACGGCTGCGCGAGGACATTGCCGGGATAGGCGAAATCGTTGCGCTCTTCCAGCTGCAAGTCGGAATAGAAACCGCCAGCCTGTGCCCGAACACGCCAGTCAGACGGCGTTGCGAAACGCAGTTCCTGCGTGAACACCGTCGTGTCCGAAGCGGATGTCACATACAGGTTTGGCGCCTGACATGTTCCTGATGGATCGTTGCCTGCGCCGGGATAGCTTACGCCGCCATCACAGATGTAATATGGCAGATATTGGCCGACGAAGAGGTAGTCGGTGTAATCGACGCGCTGGTTCGTCTCGCGATCGGTATACGCACCGGTGTAGACCACATCGAGCATGGCAAGACGGCCTTCGACGGTCCAGCTGGTGTTCGAGAAATTGTCTTCCAGACGATCATCTTCGAAACGCTGGACATCCAGCGCATCCAAACCGCCGGGCAGATCGGGATCGGCGAAGAATACGCCGTCGGATTCAACGCTCTGGCGGGTGTGCGCAACAGTGACGGTCCAATCCTCTGTGATTTCCAACAGCGCCGAAGCACGGAAGCCGGCGTATTGCGTGTCGTTGAAGTTTTCCTCCACGCTGCCCGAATTGTCGGCGTCTAGGAACGTTACGTTCGACAGGTCGGCGCCAGCCTGAAAGCCGCCGCGAAGCGGGCTGACAACAACACCGTTGGAGCGCAATGTTCCAGCAGGACGGAAACGCGCGCTTTCCGAAACATCGCGCGTGCCAGCCACGTTATCAATATAGCCGCCCTGATGGTCGAGATAGACCACGCCGCGAACGGCAAAGCTGTTGGTGACAGGCACGTTCAGCATCATTTCGGCATTGTAGCTCGTATCACCGCCACGGGTGAAAGACACACCAGCAGTAGCACCGGCATCAAATCCGGCGAGGCTTGGCTTGTTGGTGATCAGGCGGACAACACCGGCCTGCGAGCTGGCACCGAACAGTGTGCCTTGCGGACCCGACAGAACTTCGATGCGCGACAAATCGGCAGCGTAAACGTCAAGGTTACGGCCCGGTTGCGCGAGCGGCTGCTCGTCAAGATACAGCGCCACGTTTGGTGCAAGGCCGGCCACGCCAGCAGTCGTCAGGTTTGGCGTGGTGGAGGCGAGACCGCGAATATAGATCGTGGACTGGCCTGGGCCGCTGCCGCCTGCGGTTACGCTGGGCAGTTGATCAAGGTAGTCGTCAAACGTCGCAATCGCGAGTTCCTGCAGGCCTTCTTCGCCAAGCGCCTGAACGCTGATTGGCACATCCTGCAAATCTTCTTCACGCTTCTGCGCGGTGACAACAATGGTGCCGACGCCGCCGGTGCGTTCTTGTGCAGCTTCGGCCTCGCCCGCGTCTTGCGCCATGGCTGGCGTAGCAATTGCGATGGCAAGAGCGCCGATCGACGCGCTGCTGGTAAGTTTCAACATGTAAGAAGTCCCTTGAGATCTCAATTAAGCAATCACGCCGCAAAAATGCGAAAGCGACACGATTTTGATTTGGAAAGGGCGAAAAGAAAATTCACCCCTTGAGGTATAGATAGCGATGGGTGGTAAATCATTCCACAGCTAGCGGGAGGATTTTCCCGACTGTAATTCGTTATGTTGCAGAATAACCACAATCAAATTAAAGCAAAACAACAAATGTAATATCAATTCGATTGTTCTTGTGCTGGCAAGTCCATCATACTTTATTCATATGATTGGCGAGATTTATTTTCTCTTGCCTATAGTCCAAATCAAGTAGTCATATTTCAATAGGCAAATGCCTAATTTTTGACATGATCAGTACTTGGAATGCTACGTGCCCGACTCCCAACCTTCACAGCCCAAGGCAGTAGTCGGCACGCCTTGATGCTTTCGGATCAGGTCAAAACCAATCGCCTTCACGATCGAAACCGCCATAAGCGCAACCACGATGGAAAACGGAAGTGCGCCGATTATCATGGTGATACGGATCGCATCGATCCCGCCAATAATTAGCATGGACCCGACGACAAAGGCCAAAGCCGCACCCCAGAACAGGATGTGATTGCGCCGTTGCCCTTCACTCTCGCCTGCACCGTTTATGGTGTTGACGATCAGGATTGCGCTGTCCGCGCTGGTGATCAAATAAGTCATCAACAGCAGCACGACGAGGCCGGAGACGACAGACGCGACCGCCGGATCAAGCATAACGGCCAATGTGGCAAACAGTTGATCCGAAATTGTCGCGCCGGCGATACTGCCCTGCGCCGCGCCGCTCAGCTCAAGATCAATCGCCGTGCCGCCAACCAGCGCCATCCAGACAAAGCACATCAGCGAAGGCACCAGCAGCACACCCAGCACGTATTCGCGCACCGTGCGGCCGCGCGAGATACGGGCAATAAACATGCCGACAAACGGGGCAAAGGCGATCCACCAGGCCCAATAGAAGACAGACCAGTCAAGCTGCCACTGCACCAGCGCGTCGCCTGTCTCGCTCCCGTCGCTTGAAAACAAAGTCAGCGCGGTTTGCGGCAAAGTGCGCAGGTAATCGTAAATGCCGGTGCCGAGCAGTTCGAGCCCCAGCATTCCAGACCCCACCACGGCAAACAGCGCCAGCAGCGCAAAGGACAGGCCCATATTAAGGCTGGAAAGCCATTTGATACCGCGCCCTACGCCGGACAATGCGCTCAGCGTCGATGCGCCAACCAAAAATACCAGAGAAATGATGATCGCTGCAGGCGTCGCGCTTCCTTCTGCGCTCATCAGCCATTCGCCAAGGCCAAGCCGGTAGAGGCCAGCAACAAACTGCTCCACACCTAGGCCCATCGTGACCGCGACACCTAGAATGGTGGCAACAACTGCAACAATATCCACCACATGACCGGTATTGCCTGACATGACTTTGCCAAACAGCGGCGCAAGCGAAGAGCGGATGGTGAGCGGCAGCCCCCGGCGATAGGCAACATAACCGATTGCAAGGCCGACCAGTCCATATGTGCCCCAAGCGGCAAGGCCCCAATGGAGGAATGTATAAATATAGGCAGGGCGCACCGCCTCCTGCGTCATCGGTTTAATCGTGCCGCGGATGATATCCGGATTGTTGGCAAAGTGAGACATCGGCTCGCCCACCGAATAGGTGAGCATTCCGATGCCGATGCCTGCCCCGAACAGCATGGAGAACCAGCTGAACCGCCCGAACTCTGCCGTCTCGCCCGGATTGCCGATGCGCAGACTGCCGGTTTGCGGGATGATGGCCAGCACCAGAGCCACCAGCATCACTGCTGCAACTAGATAGATATACCAGCCCGAAAATGTGGAGATGATCGAGGTGTTCGCTGCCGAAAGCGTTTCGCTCGCCTGTACCGGAAAGAAAATCGCCCACATGATAATGAGCGCAACAATAATCTTTGACGGTATCGTTACAGACCGGCTGAACCCATCATAAAACCCGCTGTCATGTGTCGCGATAGGCAGATCGACCAATGGCGGATTGATGCGACTATCATCCCCATTCGTTACCGGTACTTGGCTCGTCACGTATTGCTCTCCTGGGCCGCCCGCATCGCGCGGGTCAATGCATCGGCGCGGCGCGGTTAAACGCGCTTTTCAATCAAACCGATGCGGGGATTGCGGGTGACCATACTGGCTTGACCGGCCATTGCAACTTGACCTGATGGCGGTAGGACTGCCGTCCGCAGACCAAGCGCGGCTAGGAACACCCTCGCATCTCGGCGCATTCTGCCTATAAACGCGGCAACACGCCCATTCACGAGAGCCACGACATGAACGACCAGACTGCCATTCCCACCGGAATCGACCTTCGCGAAGAGATCGATCGCCTCCGCACAGAGCGCAATGCGGTGATCCTAGCGCATTATTATCAGAAGCCGGAATTGCAGGATCTGGCTGATTTCGTCGGCGATTCTCTGGAACTTTCAAAGAAGGCCGCTGAAACAGATGCCGATGTCATCGCCTTTTGCGGTGTAAAATTCATGGCGGAAACGGCCAAAATCCTCTCGCCGGAAAAGATCGTGGTGCTGCCCGATATGGACGCAGGCTGTTCGCTGGAAGACAGCTGCCCGCCAGACAAATTCCGCGCCTTTCGGGAACGCCACCCTGATCACATCGCGCTCACATACATCAATTGCTCGACAGAGGTGAAGGCGTTGTCAGACGTGATCGTCACCAGTTCCTCTGCCGAAACGATCCTGTCGCAAATTCCGGAAGACCAGCCGATTATCTTCGGCCCGGACCGCCACTTGGGCGGCTATCTCAACCGCAAATTTGACCGCGAAATGCTACTGTGGCCGGGCGTGTGTATCGTGCATGAGGCCTTTAGCGAGCGCGAGCTGCTGAAGCTGAAAGCGCAGCATCCCGATGCGCCCATTGCCGCGCACCCGGAATGCCCGCCGCACATCATCGACCATGCCGATTATGTCGGATCAACCAGCGGCATTCTGAACTTTGCCAAAACCTTCCCCGGTGACACGCTGATCGTCGCGACAGAACCGCACATCATCCACCAGATGGAAAAGGCTCTGCCGAACAAGACTTTCCTTGGCGCGCCGGGCGCAGACGGCAACTGCAATTGCAATATCTGCCCCTACATGGCGCTCAACAACATGGAAAAGCTGTATCTGTGTCTGCGCGATCTGGAACCACGCATCGAGATAGAAGAGCAATTGCGGTTGGACGCACGCAAGAGCCTCGACAAGATGCTGGAAATGGCAGCAGGCACGATTGGCAAGGGTGATTTGGGCGATCCAAGCGGGGATTGAACATGCTGATCGCGCAACCATTGGTGGTGCGTAGCGTTAGGCAAATATCATGAACGCCAAGAACAAATACCTCACGAAGCGCGTGACCGCCAATTACTGGTTTTTTCCAGCGCTATTTTCTATTCTGGCCGCTCTGCTGGCGCTGACGATGGTTGCACTTGACCGCGCAGGGGCATCTGCTTTCCTTTCAGGGCAGGACTGGCTCGCACCAGCGCGCCCTTCGGGTGCCGCTGACATGCTCGGCGTGATGGCAGGCTCTATGATTGGCATCGCCGCCACGATCTTCTCCATCACCATTGCAGCGGTAGCTTACGCCAGCGGCAATTACGGACCGCGCTTGCTTACCAACTTCATGGAGGATCGCGGCAATCAACTGAGTCTTGCGACCTTTATCGGCACCTTCGTTTACGCATTGATCGTGCTGCGAAGTGTGCGGTCGGTAGAAAAAGCGCCGCTCGATGGAGTGGGTGCTGCGCTCACTGTCCTACCTGAGTTTGCCCCGCAACTTTCGCTGCTGGTCGCCTATCTTCTGATGGCCATTTGTGTCGGCGTTCTGGTCTATTTCCTGAACCATATCCCCTCATCAATACGCATCAATAAGGTGCTCGAAGGCATCGGCAACCGGTTGCTTCGTGCCATTCAGGAAACCTATCCAGTTGAAGACGAAAACGGGGAAGCACCGCAAAGCCAAGGCGGTGACGACTTGGTGGCATGGGACACCGGCTATGTTCAATTGATTGATTTTGAAGTGCTGGAAGAAATCGCCCGTGAGGAAGGTGCGATTATCTCCCTTGTCGTGCGAACTGGCGATTTCGTGCACCGGGATCTGTCTTTGCTGCGGGTCAAGGATGCCGACGTTGATGCGCTGGAAAGCAGACTGCGCGATTGCTTTACCCTCGGCCCAAGCCGCACGCCGGAACAGGACCCGCAGTTCTTGATTGATGAGCTGGTCGAAATCGGGCTGCGCGCGCTTTCACCCGGTATCAACGACCCTTTCACCACTATCACTGCATTACACTGGCTGGGCGCGGCAACGGCAGAAATTGCGCGGCGTGATTTGCGCAAAGATGTTTGCGGGACGGCAGGAGACAACTGCCCTGTAATCCCGCGCGCCGATGACTTTGCGCATTACACTGAACGCGGCTTCGGATCCATCCGCAGCGCAGTCGCCACCAATTTAAGCGCTGCCCAAACTATGCTGGAAGCGTTGGAAAATGCCGCGCTCCCTATTCGCCATCCGCGGCGCAGGGATGGTCTGCGCAGAGAGGCTGACAGGTTAATGGCGCAAGCACGAGAAAGCCTTGCCGGACCCGATCTGGAGGCGGTTGAAGAACGCTATCGCCTGTTCCAACAACGCATTCCCGCTAAGCAGTTGCGCGCGGCGTCGTAGCCTTCGCCAGGACAAGCGCGCTGCCGACAAGCGCTATCCCAAGAAAATCGAGCGGCACCAACACCTCATCAAACCGCCACCAGCCAATGAGCGCCGCGACCGCAGGCTGTGTCAGCAAGGCTATGCCGATGATCAGGGGCGGAAAATGGCGCAGCGCATAGACGAGCAGGCCCTGCCCAACGACTTGACTGGATAGTGCAAGGATCACCAGCGGCGTCCAATCGGTTGGCCACACCGGCTCTCCCAGCACCAACGCCGTGCCCAGCAGTACTGGCGCACTCGCGAGGCCCGCCAAGGTCAGCAACGCCCAGCTGCCCAGTGCCTTGCGCGCGTCCTGTGCCAGCAGCAAATATCCCGCATAGAGCAGGCCTGCGAGAAGGCAGAACAAATCGCCCGTCAGATTGGCCGGTGAAATCTCCAACGACCGCCCCAACAGAATGGCTCCGCCTGCAGCCGCTGCAAAAAAGGCAGGCCATTCGCGCGCAAGCGGCAGGCGGCGTAGCACGACGAAGGCCCAGACCATCAGAATAACGCTGCCAGAATTGCCGAACACCACCGCATTGGCCAGCCGCGTTTCGCCGATGCCAAGATGCCAGCTGGCGATGTCGAAACCGAAAAACACGCCGCTAAGCAGCACCAGAGCAGCGCCGCGCCAGCCCAATCCAGTAAAACGCTGACCATTGGCAAGTGCGATCAGCGCAAGGAACGGCAAGGCCAAGGCTACGCGCCAGAAGCCTGCAGAAACTGGGCCTGTATCGGCCAAACGCACCAGCCACGGGCCTAGTGCCAGAGCGACATTGCCCGCCAGCAATGCGGCCATCGGCAGCACGCGGCTGCGAATCTCTTGCCCGATCTGATCCACAAACATTGTCTAGCGCGCGCGGCCACCATGGCTATAGAAAGCGCAAGCAGTGGAATGGAGAGTACCTTTGTCAATACGGTCTTGGATGTTCGTACCCGGAGACAGCGAACGGAAAATGGCGAAGGCCCCCGGCAGCGGTGCGGATGTCGTCATTTTCGATCTGGAAGACGCAGTTGCGCCCAGCGCAAAGGACACCGCGCGCGAAATGACCCGCGACTGGTTGAAGGCGCGACATGAAGGTGCCGCGAATGAAGCCGGACAAGATGCTCCGCAATATTGGGTCCGTATCAATCCGCTCGACACACCGCTTTGGCAATATGATGTAGAGGCCATTCTGTCTGGCAAACCTGATGGCATCATGGTGCCAAAGGCCGAAGGTCCAACCCAGTTGAAGCGGCTGACAAAGCTGCTGTATGAGCAGGAATCGCGCAATGGCATCGTGCCCGGAGATACAAAACTGCTGCCGCTTGTCAGCGAAACGGCGCAATCGGCCAACAGCATCACCGCCTATGGCAAGCAGAAAAACGCAAGCCGCCGTCTCACTGGTTTAACTTGGGGAGCGGAGGATCTGTCCGCCGCGATCGGTGCCAGCCGCAAGCGCGATGAGTCCGGAGTGTGGACTGACCTTTTCCGTATGGTGCGGGCCCAAACCTTGATTGCCGCACATGCCGCCGGGGTGGCTGCCATTGATACGCTGCACGCCGATTTCAGCGATCTGGAAGGCCTAAAGCGGGTCGCGCGCGAATCCTTTCAGGATGGCTTTGCCGGGATGTTGGCGATCCATCCGGCACAAGTCGCCATCATCAACGCCGCATTTACGCCAAGTGAGGAAGCGCTGGCGGAAGCGCGCGCCATCGTGGAATTGTTTGCTGCCAATCCAGGCGTGGGCGCATTGCAATTGGATGGGCGCATGATCGACCAACCGCATCTGGCTCAGGCGAAAAAGCTTTTGGAGAGCGTTGCCGCAACGCCCAGCGCCTGAGGCTCTATTCGCTTTCGTCTGCCGCTTCTTCAGCTGCAACTGAATCAGCGTCAGAGCTATCGCCGCCATCTTCATCGGCTTCCGGTTCCGCGAGCGGAGCAGTCGAACGCAGCTCATCGAGCGGGATCATATCGTCGCTGATCGTGCCTTCGAGCACCTCTTGGCTCGCCTCTCGCTCGCCTTCTTCGACAGCTGGGGCAGGTTCGTCTCCGCAGGCTGCAAGCAATAGGGTCAAAGTGGCGGCGGGAAGAAGACCATAGGCAGGGCGGAGTTTCATGCGGTTATCCTATCGTGATTTTCCAGCGCACCGAGGAACTGCGGCGCGCGAGCAAGCAATGCCCTATCCCAATCTTCCGGCGCAACCTCTTTCCCAAGTGCAGCCATGCTGGTGACGCCGTATTCGGCAATACCGCAGGGCACGATTCCGTTGAAATGGTTAAGGTCGGGTGAGAGGTTTACGGCAAAGCCGTGCATTGTAACCCAGCGTCGCACACGCACCCCGATAGCGCCGATTTTTGCCTCAGCGCCCGATGCATCATGCGTCCAAATGCCAATGCGATCCGGCACTGCAAAGGCTTGCACGCCAAAATCACGCAAGGTGGCGATGACCCAGTTTTCCAGCGCATGTACGAAATTGCGCAAGTCTTTCTCGCGCCGCGCCAGATCCAGCAGCACATAGGTCACGCGCTGACCCGGCCCATGATAGGTGTAACGTCCGCCGCGTCCGGTGCTCACAACATCGAAACGCGGATCGACAAGTTCTGCCACATCGGCACTGGTGCCTCCTGTATAAACAGGGGGATGCTCCAGTATCCAGACAAGTTCGCCCACCGTACCTTCGGCGATAGCGGTATTCCGCTGTTCCTGCTCTGCCATGGCCGCGCGATAGTCCACCAGTCCATCGGACCGGCGCCATTCGATATCGGGAGGCAGGTTTGCAGAAAGAGTATCAGCGGTTTTCATGGCATTCTTGAGCTTGCAATGGTTGCACAGTCGGCATTGCGCAGCCTATCAGGCGGCACAAGAGACATTCGGGGAATACGCATGGCGATTAAGCTGGATATGGGCAAGGCATGGAACGACGCGGTCGCGATGCTGGGCGCGAACAAGGACGTTGTTTTCATTGTTGCCGGGGTCTTCTTCTTCCTGCCCAATGCCATTGCCACGCTCGCGATGCCGCAGGCGACTGCAGAATTGGAAGCGATGACAGCATCGGGTGCGGAGCCTGATCCGGAAGCGGTGCTGCAAATGTTTTCGACCATGTATTCCGAAATCTGGTGGATGGTGCTGCTGCTGGCGCTGTTTCAGGCGGCCGGTGTGCTCAGCCTGCTTTCCCTGCTGACCGATTCTACCCGCCCTACCGTGGGCGAAGCCTTGGGTTTCGGCGTGAAAGCACTGCTTCCCTATATTGGCGCCCAATTGCTCATCAGCGTGTTGTTGATGCTCGTAATCATCCTGCCAACCGCTCTGGGCGCGCTAATCAGTCCGAGTATCGCCGCTCTGCTCGCGGCAGTCGGCTTCGTGGTCGCAGTCTACGGCTATGTGAAATTCTCTCTCACCTCGCCGGTTATCGCGATTGAGAAGGTGATGAACCCGTTCACCGCGCTTCGCCGTTCGTGGCAGCTGACCAAAGGCAATTCGTTCCGTCTATTCGCATTCTTTCTGCTGCTGATCCTGGTTCTCATCGTGATCTCCGCGATCACCAGCATGGTGTGGGCGATATTCAGCATCATGGGAGAGCAGATCGGCCTGTTCGCGACCGCGATCGGCAGCGCGCTTGTCAGTATGGTGAGTGGCGCGATCTTTATGGCAGTGCTGGCATCGCTTCATCGTCAGCTATCGGGCCGCAGTGAAGTGGTAAGAGATACCTTCGAGTGAATTGCCCGGAAGGTAAGCGTTAGCTTTCCTTGTTGCTCTCTTTCCAGCCCCATGCCAGCACGCAGGGCGGGATGTTCAACCAGACATATCCCGTATCAACGCGCGGGAAATATTTGGCTGTGAGGTCGCGCGCCACGCCTTTGAACTGAGAGGTCAGGAATGCCCCGCCTTCGCGGATAATCCGGTGCGTAGCCGCTGCGATATTGTTGCCAACACCTGCTGGCAGGGTTGAAAACGGCAGGCCGGACAGCACGAAATCGGCGTGATCATGCCCGATAGAGCGCACAATCTCTTCTACATCTTCTGCTGACCCGAGCACGGCATGAAACCGGCTGTCGATAATCGTGCGCTTGAGATAATCGATGAACAGCGGGTTGGTGTCGATCACCAGCAGCTCTCCATCGCGTGGCAGACGATCAAGCACCGGTTGGCAGAAGGTGCCAACGCCAGGCCCGTATTCGACGAACAATTTGCAGCGTTGCCAGTCAACAGGGGCCAGCATGGCATCAATGGTGACGCCCGATGATGGTATGATGGAACCCACCATGCGCGGCTCTTCCAAAAAGCCGCGAAAAAACACACCAGCCGGGCCAAGTGCGCGCGCGATTCTCTGGCGCTGGCCAGGACGGCGCTCGCGCGCTAATTCGTTACCACTCATGCCGCAATCTCGTCCTCGTAACCCAAATTCATCACTACCGTTCGCATTGCCGGAATATCATTGCAAGGTCGCAAAGGCGTTCCCGGCTGCCGACGCTAGAGAATTTCAGCAACTTTTTCCTTGGGACGGCACAGCCTTACGCCCTTTTCCGTTTCGACCAGCGGGCGTTCTATCAGGATCGGCTCTGCTGCCATCGCATCAAGAACAGTATCCGCGTCTGCATCAGGCAGGCCCCGCTCCTTCGCGTCAGTACCATTCAACCGCAGCCCCTTTGCCGGAGTGATCCCCGCATCTGCGAAAAGCTGTGACAGCTTTGCCTTGGCAGGTGGATTCTTGAGATAATGGATCACCTCAACTTCCACGCCTGCTGTATCTTCCAGAATCGCCAACGTGTTGCGCGAAGTCCCGCATTTGGGGTTGTGCCAGATGGTCGCTTTCATCGGTAATGCTCCTTCAACTGTGGCTTAAGCGCCTAGCGCGCGAAAAACTTGCCGCCAAGCGCACTTTACATGTTGCCACTGATAATCATTCTCATTAAGGCTGCTTTTGCAAATCAGTCGCAATAACTGACTTGCGCATTTTTCAGACCGAGGGAATTTTTTATCCGTACCACCGTCATCCGCCTTGCTTTGCTTGCTGGCACAGCCGCCTTGTTGCCAGTTTCTGCGCAGGCAGAAGAAGACGATCCGCAGCGTGTCTATTTGCCTGACGATATTATCGTAACTGGTGAACTTGAAGGTTATGTCGGCGAAGATGGCAGCACTGCCACGCGCACTCCGACTCCGATTATAGATGTGCCGCAAGCCATCACCGTTATCACCGCAGACCAGCTTCAAGATCAGGGCGTTACTCAGCTTGGCGATGCGCTTCGTTTCGTGCCCGGTGTTACGATGGAGACAGGTGAAGGTCACCGCGACGAGGTGTTCATTCGCGGTCAGGAAACCACCGCCGATTTCTATCTCGACGGTCTGCGTGACGATGCCCAATACTACCGTTCACTCTACAATATTGAGCGAGTAGAAATTCTCAAAGGCGCCAACGCATTGATCTTTGGCCGCGGCGCTGGCGGCGGCGCGATCAACCGGGTGAGCAAGATCGCCAATTTCGGAAGCACCGAATATGGCGCATCAGCACAGGTCGATAGCTTTGGAGCATTTTCGCTAACCGGCGATGTCAATGTGCCCACATCGGACACACTCGCCTTCCGCTTGACCGGCACATACGAAGAATTCGCCAACCACCGTGATGCCTATGAAGGCCGGTTTTTTGGCTTCACGCCTACGCTGACAGCACGGCTCGGCCCGAACACTACCGCCACCGCCAGCTATACCCATGACAATGATGAGCGGGTTGTGGACCGCGGCGTGCCAAGCCTCAACGGTCTGCCGTTGATGGGTTTCGACGAAACCTTCTTCGGCGATACCGACTATAACTTCAGCGACGTCGAAGTGAATATCGCTCGCACCCGCATTGATCACGCCTTCAGCGAAAACTGGAGCGTCAATGCGAGCTTTCAATTCGCCGATTACGACAAATTTTACAGTAATATCGTGCCAGGCGGCGCGACGGACACCACTGTATCTCTGTCAGGATATGAAAGCGGGACGGATCGGCAAAACCTGATTGGGCAGGTCAATATTGTCGGGCAGTTTGAAACAGGGGCGATTGGTCACACCTTGCTGCTGGGCGCGGAGGCCACATCGTCAGACACCGATTCCATCCGCAACCGGACCTTGTTCAACAATGGCGCGGACACCAGCGTTACTGTCGCGCTGGAAGACACAATCACCGTTCCCGCCTTCACCCTGACGCCGCAGAGAGCGAGCGCGACGCAGCTTTCGACATTGTCACTCTATGCGCAAGAACAGCTTGATCTGGGCATCGTGCAAGTGATTGCGGGCCTGCGCTATGATCGCTTCGATCTGGAAAGCCGCGATTTCATCGCTGGCTTTGATGGCGCGCGTGTGGATGACCGGGTTAGCCCGCGTCTCGGCGTGATTGTGAAGCCGCAGGAAAATCTCTCGATCTACGCCAGCTATGCCGAAAGCTTTCTGCCATCTGCGGGCAACCAGTTCACCGTACTGAGCCAGCAGGCCGAGGGGCTGGAGCCGGAAGTGTTCGAGAATATCGAGCTCGGCGTGAAATGGGCACCGCATCGCGGTCTTCTGTTCACCGGCGCGATCTTCCAGCTGACCCGCTCCAACACTCCAGCCGTGGACCCGTTGACCAGCCTCACGACTCTCGATGGTGAAAGCCGTGTAGAAGGGTTTGAGCTGGGCCTTGTGGGTGAACCGATTGACGGCCTGTCAGTTAGCCTTGGTTATACCTATCTCGACGGCGAAATCAGCGACAATCCCGACCCTGCGCGCATCGGCACCGTGTTGCAGCAAGTGCCGGAACATCACGTCACCGCATGGGCGCATTACGATGTGACCGACCGCTGGGGCTTTGGGGCAGGCATCATCCATCTGTCTGATCAGTTCGCCAGCAACAGCAACAATGTCGTGCTGCCCGCGCATACGCGCATTGATGCCGCGATCTTCTTTGAAGCGACAGACACGCTGTCGTTTCAGCTGAATATCGAAAACCTGCTGGACGAGGATTACTACGCCTCCGCTCACGGCGACAACAATATCCAGCCCGGCGCTCCGCTGAACGCCAGTTTTGGAGCGCGCCTACGGTTCTGAGGTTTTTTCCGCTGCGGGAGGCGTTCCCCCCTGATTCCCCTCGCCTTCCGGTCCGCGCATAGCGGGTACAGCGCGCGCCGCGTCTGCCGGGTCTATCCCCGGTGCAGGCGCGGCGCTGATGGTTTCACGTCGGCGCGTAACGCGTCCTGCCCGCTGGATGGCCTCGACCAACCGCGGATAGACGCCGCACCGGCACAGATTTGGCACAGCGTCTCGAATGTCTTCTTCACTGGGGTCAGGGTTGCGCTGAACCAAAGCGGCAGCAGCAATGGCAATGCCCGGCGTGCAGAAGCCGCATTGGATGGCCTGCTCTGCCACCAGTGCCTGTTGCACCGGATGTGACCGATCCCGGCTCAGCCCTTCTATGGTCGTGATGAAGCGGCCTTCCGCCTCTGCAATGGTCACAAGGCAACTGCGCAGCGCCTCTCCATCGACCAGCACCATACATGCACCGCAATCCCCCACACCGCAGCCATATTTGCTGCCAGTCAGGTTCGCCGCATCGCGCAAGGCATGAAGCAGCGGGGTTTCCGGGTCCATGTCGAATTCGACCGGCCGTTCGTTCACGGTCATTGCAGGCATGGGGGTTTGTCCGTTGGTTGTGCCAGCTTCACTGAGATGTCCCACCCTTGCGCAAGTTTGGCGCGAAGTCGAGCATCGCAAAGCCTGCCATCACCCGATTGGGCTTTTTGCAGGCGGCGCAGTTGATCGCCACGTCTGGCCGCACTAGGGCGAGGCAATGGCCGATCCGGCTATTCCATATGGAGGCCCATGGCCGAACCTACCTCAAGTAAAGGCAGCAGCGCAAAGCTGGTGACCGGCTCAATCGCGGGTCACCTTGTGCGCCAGACTGCGCCGGGTGTCGTCGGCGTCGCGGCTATCATGTCAGTCGGTATCATTGATGCCTATTTCATCGGCCGGCTTGGCTCTGCAGAACTAGCCGCCATCGCCTTCATCTTCCCGGTTATCACTGCATTGCAAAGCCTTGGCGTGGGCGTGATGGTGGGCATCAACTCGGTCGTCAGCCGTGCTTTGGGCGAAGGCGATAACGACCGCGCTCTGGCCCGCGCCAATCTGGGAATGGTGCTGGGACTAACATCAGGCTTGATCGTCGGCCTCCTCATATTTGCGCTGCGCCAGCCGTTGTTTGTGCTGATGCAAGCCGATGCCGCAATCCTGCCGTTGATAGACGATTACATGGCACCCTTTGCCATCGGCTTCCCCCTGATGATGGCGATGATGGGCATGAATGGCGTGCTGCGCGGACAAGGCGCGGCGAAAAGCAATACGCTTGTGCTGATAGTGTATTCCGCCACGAACTGGGTGCTCGATCCGCTTTTGATTACCGGGGCCTTCGGCATGGAAGGATACGGAGTGGCTGGCGCAGCCTATGCCACGATCGGCGGTTGGAGTGTGGCGATAGTCTTTGCATTTTGGCTGCTGGGAAAACACGATCTTCCCTTCGCGCCAGCCTCCATGCGCAATTGCAATCGGAAAACCCAGCTTTCCGCAATCTGGCGCGTTGCTGGCCCCGCAGCCTTCACCAATTCCATCAATCCGGCGGGCCTCGCGATCCTGACAGCGTTTCTAGCTGCGGAGAGCCAATCCGCCGTCGCTGGTTTTGGCGCTGGTGGGCGCTTGCAAGGGTTTGCACTGGTGCCCCTGCTGGCACTGTCAGGCTCTATCGGAGCGATAGTCGGCCAAAACTGGGGCGCGCAGCAATACGATCGTGCGCGCAGTGCATTGGTCCAAGCAAGCATGGCCGCCGTGGCCTATGGGCTTGGCGCGGGAATAATACTGTTTCTGGCGCGTGACTGGTTTGCCAGCCTGTTCAGCGAAGAGCCGGAAGTGCTGTCTGCAACAACAGAATATCTCGCGATTTCGGTTTGGGGATACGCCGGGTTCGGTGTGCTGATCGTGGTCAATGGAGCGTTGAACGCGATTGACCGGGCATCAAGCGCGATGGCGCTTTCGCTGATCCGCGTGCTGCTGGTGATGGTGCCAATCGCGTGGCTCGCGCGCGCCTATTTCGGCAGCCAGGCCGTTTACATCGCAGAAGTTTCCGCCAACTTGCTGGGCGGACTGGCGGGCGTGGCTATCGCGTGGTGGGTCCTGTGGCGGCGCCCGGACGCCGATGGTCCGGGCACTGCGACAGCTTAGTCGAGCGGGCGGCTGGATCCGAAGAACAGCGCCTGGCTGATCGCGGCGCGAACCGTGTCTTCCTGAAATGGCTTTGTAATCAGATAGGTCGGCTCTGGCCGGTCCCCTGTCAGCAAGCGTTCCGGATAGGCCGTGATGAATATCACCGGAATGCTGTCCATCGCGAGAATATCGTCCACCGCGTCCAGCCCTGATGATCCATCAGCCAATTGGATATCAGCCAGCACAAGACCCGGGGTCTGGTCAGCAACGACTTCTTGCGCCTGCGTGCGGGTGGCCGCAGTGCCGCAAATGTCATGTCCAAGCGATTTGACAAGGTCTTCCAGTTGCATCGAGATAAGCGGCTCGTCTTCGATGATCAGAACGCTGGTCGTATTCTCGCGCTGAATTTCAGCGACAGCCTCACTCACGAGAGAATTTACGGCATCTTCTGTCATATCCATGATCGCCGCAGCGTCTGCAGCGGAAAAATCCTCCACAGTTGTCAGCAACAAAGCCTGACGATTGACCGGAGTTATACGCTTCAACTGGTCTTGTGCAGCGGCTTCGTGCGTGCCGTCAGCTGTTTCGCCATCGGCGACTTCCATATAGGCGCTGGACCACACTTTATTGAATGCTGCATAGAGAGGAACACGCCCGCCGCGCAGCGAATCTGCCAGCGTTTCGTCCGCCAAGGCGGCCTCTAATGTAGCTTGTACGAAAGCATCCCCGGTTGACTGGGAGCCAGTCAGCGCGCGTGCGTATCGACGAAGAAATGGGAGATGAGCTGCAACTTCGGCCCCGATGGACATATGTACCCTTCCAGAGTTTTCTGATCGCCCATGAACGTCCTGTCATGAAAACGGTTCCGCCTTTTATCGCGCTCAACAGCAACCCGCAATTTTCGATTGCAGACATGCGCCAATAAAAAGACAAGAATCTAAGATCGCCGGGAACCGACGAGAGAGGCGGTCATTTAGCTTACATCACCGCCGACACCCCCCTCCCGTCCAACCGGCGGTGATATGATCCCTAAGGCCTCCGTTCAGACGAACGGGGGCCTTTTTCGTTCAGCGGTTCGGTGAAACTCTAAAATCTAGCGTCAGAGCAATTAGCTGAGGAATCGTGCAAACAGGCCTCGCTTACGCCCAGACTGCAATTCAGCGACGAGCAATGCTGGATCATATGGTTTTTCAAAAACTGGCCCCATTTCAGCAATGTCAGCAGGTATGTCTTTGGGCGATCCGGTGGAAAAGGCGATGCCGGGACGGCGCGGACCGAGCAAATCGACCAGCTCGGCAATAGCCCAACCATCGTCACGGTCAGCCAAATGAACATCCAGAACGATGGCATCGGGCCGGGGGCCCTTCTCAAGTTCCTGAACTGTAGCTTTCATGGTCTGGCAGATCACCACTTCGCTGGTGCCTGCATGCAAGAAGGCATCTTCCAAGGCCATCGCCAAGATAGGATCGTCTTCAACCAGCAAAACGCGCGCCAGCGGCTTGTGCGCCGACTGGTCCTTGCCCGGTGCAGCAGTTTTTTCGCTGTTCTTCTTAAACGACGGCGATTTCACTTAGAGTTCCTCCGGATGCACAATTCGCATCTGGGTTTCAAACGCCGTCTGAGCCCATGCGGTTCCCCATCCCCTGCACTTCGCACACTTAGAGAGACTGCTACAAATTTTTGCTGTAAATGCGGTATTCTCGATTGACCTTGGAATCGATGGCATCTGCAATTGCGATCATGCCCTGATTGTCTTCCAGTACCCAACCCACTTCGCCGCGCTGGGCATTGTGCGCCTCCATGGCGTAGCGGCGAATATGCTCGATCATCATGAAGGCCAGCTGGCTGGCAAGGCGCGAATTTTGATATTTGGAAAGCACGCCCATCAGCGGGACACGGAAACCGGCATTGGTCGGTTTGCGCAACCACCACAGCAGTTTTGCCCAGTTGAACGGGAACAGTTTCCCATCAAAATCCTTCAGCTTTTGATTGATGTCGGGCCATGCAATCATGAAGGCAGCAGGCTCACCATCGACTTCCGCGATCAGATTCGCGCCTTCCAAGATCAGCGGCTTGAGCTTTTTGGTGCCGTAGGCGATTTCAGCTTCAGTAAAGGGCACAAAACCCCAGTTCTTCGACCAGGCGTCGTTCAAGATATTGATGCAGATCGCAGCGTCCCGCGCGAATTCGCTCTTGTCCACTGTTCGCAGGTGAATACGCGAGCTGCGCTCTGCCGATGTGACGATGCGGTTGATCAATGGTGAAAAACCCCGCTGGACTTCAAGTTCATAGGTGAGCAGCCGTTTTGCTGTCTCGTATCCTTGACCCTCCACCCAGTCTTCATAGGCGGCATTATGATGGCCGGTCAGCAGCATAGGCGGTTGCTCATGGCCTTTGACAAGCAGGCCTGGCTCTTCCCAAATCGACAGGCTGATCGGGGCCAGAACGCGCGTCATTCCCTGCTCGCGAAGCCAGTCTTCGGCTCGTGCAATCAGCGCCGCCGCGGCATCATCGTCCGCCGCTTCAAACATGCCCCAATTGCCAGTGCCCGGACCCATGCCTTGCTCAGGCGGCTGCGCCAGCGCCAGCTCGTCATAATGGGCAGAAATGCGCCCAACGACTTCGCTGCCGCGCTTGGCCAGAAACAATTGCACCTTGGCATGTTCGTGAAACGGGTTCTTCCCGGGGGTTAGCAGTTCAACCACATCGTCGCGCAAGGGCGGCACCCAATTGGGATCATTTGCATTCAGTCGATAAGCGCAATCGATAAATGCACTAAAGTCGCCCTTGCCGGAAACGGGTACGATATTTATCTGGCTGCTCACGATATTGCCTTTGTGTTCAAGAAGCCTTGTTCATACGGCAGCAGCCCTGCTTGTGCTTGGGGCGGTATGTCAAGCGCGCGGCAAATGCGCTATTGGCCGGAACACGCAGTGGACATGCCATAATTCGGGGCAGTTTGCATAAGGCAGTTTGGAAAGTTTCTGACGCAATGAACGCGACAACCCTTCCTGAAGATACCAACAGCGGCCTCGCCGCTGATGGCCGCCGCGTGCATGCCCAAATTCCTGATGACAAGGCGATGCTCCGCGCCGCGGTTGAACTGACGCGCGACATCAACACGGCGCGGCCTGAAATTTACTGGCCGGACATGTTGATCAGCACCGGCGTTGGCTACAGCGCGCTGGCGGGTGCTATTCTGCTTGAGCCATTATGGCTGGCAGTGCTCAGCGCGATTGTCGCGGTATTCGCGCTGTACCGCGCCCTGCTGTTTATCCACGAAATCAGCCATCTGCACCGCGATGCCCTGCCCGGATTTCGCACCGCGTGGAACATGCTGGTCGGGATGCCAATGCTCACTCCCAGCTTGATGTATGAAGGCCCTCACCGCATTCACCATACGCGCACGCGCTACGGCACGGTCGAAGATCCTGAATATATGCCGCTGGCGCTGATGAAGCCGTGGAGCCTGCCGCTGTTCGTGCTAGTCGCTGCGCTTGCGCCCGTTGCGCTGATCCTGCGCTGGGGCGTGATTGCACCGCTGGGTCTGGTTATTCCGCCGCTGCGCCGGATCGCTTGGGAACGCTTTTCCACCTTGGCAATCAATCCAGAATTCCGCCGCCGTCCGCCAGAGGACAAGGATCGCGGATGGTTCCTGTTCCAGCAGGTGGGTGCCAGCTTTTGGGCGCTACTGCTGATGAGCACCCCGCTGTGGCTCGGGTGGAAACCATTGCTGGTCGCAATGGCGGTGACGGCTGCTGTGGCTGTGTTTAATCAATTGCGCACTCTGGTCGCGCATCTGTGGGAAAATGACGGCGAGGCGATGACCGTGACCGCGCAATATCTCGACAGCGTCAATGTGCCGCGCACGATCGCTGCGATTTGGGCACCCGTTGGCCTGCGCTACCATGCGGTACATCACTTGATCCCATCCATGCCCTATCATTCACTGCATGAAGCGCATCAGCGCATAACCGCGCATCTGGGGACAGGTTCGATTTTCGATGAGGCAAGCCACCGTGGCATGTGGCCGCTTGTCGGGCGGATTGCCAAGAGCACGATGGGCAAGCGCCCGGCTGCCTGATTTGAAAAGCTGCAAAAAAATGGGGCCCCTGCACGGCAGAGACCCCTTTTTAAGAATTGAAATCGCAGCGATCAGTCGACCGCTACTTCGCCGTCCCTGTTGGCGCTGACAGTACGACCACCAACATCGGCGGAAACACCGTCACGATTGATGCGAACACTGTTGTCATTGGCATCTGACGCAGCAACGCCATCGGTGCTGACATCAACGCCCTCGGTTGACGCTTCGTCTGCCATAGCATCGTCCGCCATGGCATCGCCATCAGCCATCGCGCCGTCTTCGGACATCGCATCGCCACCAGCCATTGCGCCATCTTCAGACATCGCATCGCCATCGGCCATCACGCTATCTTCAGACATCGCATCGCCATCGGCCATCGCGCCATCTTCAGCGGTGTCGGCGGCGTCACCGCCGCAAGCGCTCAGAGCAAGCATGGCGGTTGCCGATACAGCGGCAAGAACAGTCTTCTTCATTTAGAATTCCCCTTTGGATCCATGATTCGGATGCGAAAGGTTAACGTGCATTCACCACAATGGCCAAGTCAGACGGTGTAAAATCTCTTCACTCTTCGGTCCTGACAAGCACCGTTTCGCCAACCAGCAGGAACAAGAAGAATGGTGCCCATGCCGCCAGCAGGGGCGGATACCCGCCAAAACTGCCCATTGCCAAGGCGGCATTGTCGACCACGAAATAGGCGAAACCCAATGCCATCCCGATCACTGCGCGGACAAAAAGATTGCCGGAACGCGCAAGGCCAAAGCCCGCAACTGCTCCCAAAAGCGGCATCAGCATAGCCGACAGCGGGCCGGCGATCTTATGCCACCATTTCGCTTCCAGCTCGCTTGTTCGGCGGCCAGACGATTCCAGCGCTTCAATGCTGCGCGACAGCTGTGACAGGGTTTCGGCATCAGGATTGACCCGGCCAAGTTCCACCTGGCCCAGAGTTACACCCGGCGCGACCACCACGTCGCCCACCTCCTGCAACTGCGCGCTCGCTACCGAAAAGGCGCTTGCGCCAACCAATCGCCAACCCGGACCGACAAAGCTGGCAGAACCAGCGCGGAGCTGCCGGACGATCATGTCGTTGTCATCTCGTTCGTAGAAGGTGACTGAAGTGAGCACGGTCTGCTCCCCCCTGCCCGATGCACTGGCCGCCATCAGAATATTGCGGCCATCGCTGAAATAGACATTGCCGCGCGTTGCCGGATCATCCGGAACAGCACCGTAATCAACATTCTCCCACGCCGACAATGTAGCGTTGGCTCTGGTCACCACACGTTCGTTAAAGGCGAAGGAAATCATCGCAACCACCATCCCGCTAAGCAGCAACGGCGCGAGGATTTGATGCGCAGACATTCCGGCTGCCTTCATCGCGATCACTTCGGAATTCTGGTTGAGACCGGCCAGCGTGATGATCGTGGCCAACAGCACTGAATAGGGCAGGAACCGCGCGGCCAATTGCGGCGCACGCAGCGCTGCATACTGCCAGATTTCAGCGTTACCATTGCCGTTTACTGCCAGAATATCCCCCGACTTTCCGAGGAGATCGAGCATGAGCAGCACCAGCACCAGCATTGTCAGAACCGCAATAATGCGCAGCGCGAACATCTTGGCGAGGTAAAGCGTCAGGCGGCGCGAAGGGAGGAAATCAAGCAGCACTGCGCGCCTCCCGCAAGGCAGCTTCAATTGCCTCGCTCGATTGGTCGTCCTCGCCAAACTGGCTTTCCGGGACCACGCCCTTCAGTTTGTCTCGACCAAACAAGCGGCTGATGGCGCGCCCGATCTTGGAATAGAACGTCTCAAGGAAGCCAATAGCCTGTCCCCCTGGGACGTAGGCGATCTGGTAGTACATCCACCCGATCATTGCCGCGAGCACCGCAAATGGCCCCCACAGGGCAAGGAACGGATCAAGCTGGCCAATCGCCGCGACTTCAGATCCGTATTGGTTGACCTTGTGATAAGCGACCACGATCACGATCGACAGAAACACACCCAAAGAGCTGGTCGATCTTTTGGGCGGAATGGCCAGCGCAACGGCCAGCATCGGCAACATGATCATCATCACGACTTCTACCATGCGGTAGTTGAAATTGGCCAAGCTGCCGGCGCGTTCGATATCCGAGCTTTGCGGGCTCCAACCGATTTCCAGAAGTTCGGGCAGAACATATTCGCGCTCATCCTCTCCGCGTTCGCGAAACTCTTCCAGCGCGGGCAAGTCTATCGGCAGGTCATGCTGGCTAAAGCTGAGAACGCGCGGAGGGCCCTCTGCCACTTCATGCACAATGGTGCCGTCCATCAGCCGCAGGACTATCGTATTGCGGTCTTCACGATTGGCCAGAAAGCGCCCTTCACGGGCAGTGATGGAAAGGACTTGGTCATTGTCGTCGGCCAGCCGCGCGAAAATGCCGCGCAATTCGCGCCCCGAATCCGCGCTACCTTCAATACGCAGCGCCATGCGGTCTTGGATAATGTTGAACTCGCCAACCTTGATCGATGCCCCCAGCGCGCCAGAGCGTAGCTCAAATTCCATTTCTTCATAAGCAAAGCGCGATTGCGGCTGAATAAAGCCGACAATGGCAAAATTCAGCGCCATCAATGCTATTGTAATCAGGTAAGGCACGCGGAGCAGCCGGTTGTATGACCAGCCCACCGCTCGCATCACATCAAGCTCACTCGACACGGCAAGTTTGCGAAAGGCGAACAGTATGCCCAGCATCAACCCCAAAGGTATTGCAAGGCCGGCATATTCGGGAATCAAGTTGAGCAGCATTTCAAAGACAACGCCCACCGGCCCGCCTTCCATGCTGACAAATTCAAACAATCGCAGCATCTTTTCCAGCATCAACAGGCTGGCCGCGAGTATGAACACGCCAATCATCGGCACGATGACGAGCCGAAAGATATAACGATCTGTTGCGGTGATAAAGCGGGACAAGGCGATCACATTGTTGCGGAGGCTGTCAGTGCCTTAGCCGCATTTGCAAGGCAGGTCAGCCCCAGTTGAAGGCTTTCCGCCCCGCTTAGGCCTTTTCAAGTGTGCATTGCAGCGGGTGTTGGTTTTCGCGCGCGAAATCCATAACCTGGTTCACCTTGGTTTCGGCAACTTCAAAAGGGAATATCCCGCATACGCCGACGCCCTTTTGGTGGACTTGCAACATCACGCGCGTCGCCTGTTCCAAATCCATCCGGAAATAGCGTTTGAGCACGAGCACAACGAATTCCATCGGTGTGTAATCGTCGTTCAGCATCAGCACCTTATACATGCTGGGCTTCTTCGGCTTTGTGCGGGTTTTTGTGGCGAGGCCGGTCTGGCCCTCGTCATCGTCCCCAACCCCGTCATCGCCTTTACCCGGATCGCCCGGCTCACCCTCGTCCGGACCAGCTATCTCAGCCGCAGCAGAGGCAGTCACAGCCCATCGCGGGGAAGAATCGGAAGGAAGATCGAAGGTCATGAAGTGGGGCAAATATCGTATCGAAAGCGGAAGCTGCAAGGGGTGCTTTGGTCTTTCATCATATTAAGCGCCAAGTGGGCCCGATCCCGCGATCACATTAAAGGCCCAAACACCAAGGGCCGGACAGCTTTCGCTGCCCGGCCCTGGGTGCGTGATCGCAGCCAATAAAGTGGCTCGCAACCGCAGTGTCGTAATGGCTTAGGCGACCTTCGACAGCTTGTCGGTCGCGACGCTTACGCGGCCAGAGATCGGTGCAGCGGCATCGTTAGCAAGCTTCATAGCAGCGTCGGTGCTCTTGGAAGTTGCGGAAATCATTGCGTCAAAATTACGACGCAGGATTTTGCCCTGCAGCTGGAACAGGTCGGTCGGGCTCTTGATTGATGCCATTTCCTGAATGTCCGCAGTTGCGGTTTCGTAAGCGGTCTTGGCTTGCGTCGCATAGGTTTCGCCCATGGACTGAACGCCTTCAGCCAGAAGCTTGCCGCTCTCGACAACTGCTTCAACATTGCCCTTGGCGAAATCAGTTATCTCGGTCATCGCTTCGGTGCTTTTGTCATAAGCGGACTGTGCGCGGGTCTGCATTTCGTTAACAGCACCGGTCATCGTGTCAGTCACAGCAGCGGTGTAATCGGTCGTCTGGGTAGCCATGATTTTTTCCTTAAGTTGAATAACTGTTGATTTGGACTTGGTTGCCGGAGTTGCCTTTGCAGGTTTCGCGGAAGATTTGGTCAGGGTCGCTTTCTTGGCAGCTGGCTTTACACGTGCAGTCTTCTTAGCGACCACTTTTTTCGGCGCCGTTTTGGCAGCTGCGATTTTTTTCACCGGTGCCTTTTTCGCAGGAACTTTTTTCGCCGGTGCCTTCTTTTTGGCAGCTACCGGTTTCGCAGCGACCTTGGCAGGAGTGGAAGTTTTTGGAGCGGCCTTCTTGGCCGGAGCCTTCTTCGCTGCCTGTGCAGTCGTGTTCTCAGCAGCATCCGCCTTCAGTGAATCGACCAAAGGCTTTGTCTTCGCAGGCTGCGTTTCAGCGGCAGCGGCTTCGGCATAAGCCTTGGCAGCACTGTTTTCGCTCTTCACAGCAGGTACGGTTTTCGACTTGGCCATTTGTCCTCACTTTCGCGGTCACTCGGTCACGAGCTCTTGTTGCAGTGCACAAATTAGGGTTGTGCAAGCGCAAAGTCAAGGAAAATGTTGCAGTGCACAAAAAGCGAAAAGGCGCAAGAAAACTGCGCCTTGCAAATGCCTAGCGCATTTTTACGTAACGACCGGGTGCATCCTCAATCGCTGGGTTTGCCTTGCTGCCGGGCTTGCGAACGCCGGTGGCTTTCAAGCGCTTGGGGTCCTGCGCCTCAAGCCAGGCAAGCCAATCAGGCCACCAGCTGCCAGGATGCTCCTGCGCCGCATCTGCAAAGCTTTCCAGCGAATTATGGTCATCCTCGCTGGTCCAGTATTGGTATTTTTTCGCGTCGGGCGGATTGACCACGCCTGCGATGTGACCGCTGCCAGCAAGCACAAAGCGGATCGGGCCTGTGAAGTGATCGGTAAGTTTCCACACGCTTTCGGGCGGCGCGATATGGTCTTCTCGGCCCGCCTGCACATAGCTGGGTGTTTTGACCTTGGTCAGATCAATCGGCGTTCCGTCCGCACTTAGGGCATTGGGCTGCACCAGCAGATTGTCGCGGTACAGATCACGAAGATAGGCCGCGTGCCATTTGGCGGGCAAATTGGTGACATCGCCATTCCAATAAAGCAGATCAAACGCGGGATATTCCTCACCCAGCAGATAGTGATTGACCACATAGTTCCAGATCAGATCGCTGCCGCGCAGCATGTTGAAAGCTGCGGCGAGGTAGCGACCGTCAAGGTAGCCGCCCTTTGACGCCTGACGGATCATCTCCAGCTTCCCGTCATCGATGAACAGCTTCAGATCGCCGGCATGTTCAAAGTCTACCTGGGCTGTAAAGAAGGTGGCGCTCTTGACCTTATCTGCTTCGCCGCGCTCTGCCAGTACGGCCAGCGTGCCCGCCAATGTCGTTCCCGCAACGCAGTATCCAATGGTGTGGACGCTGGGCACTTTCAGCCGTTCGCGCACCACATCAATGGCCTCCATCTGAGCGCAGTAATAATCGTCCCAATCGATATCGGCCATGCTTTCATCGGCAGAACGCCAGCTGACCATCACCACCGTTAGCCCTTGGGCGACGGCCCAGCGCACGAAGCTTTTCTTGGCGTTTAGATCGAGAATGTAGAACCGGTTGATCCACGGCGGGAAGATCACCAGCGGCGTTGCCATCACATCGGGCGTGGTCGGGGAGTACTGGATCAGCTGGAACAGCTGCGTTTCATAAATCACCTTGCCCGGTGTCGCGGCGATATTCTCTCCCACTTCAAACTGGCTGGTGTCCGTGTGCGTCAACTGACCCTTTTCCAGATCGCCGGAAAGCCGCTCCAATCCGCGCATCAAGTTCTCACCGCCGCTTTCAACAGTGCGCTCCAGCACAACGGGATTCATCAGCGGGAAGTTGGCCGGGCTCATCGCGTCGAGCACGTTTTGCGTGGCGAAGCGCAGGTTCTTGCGGTCATCGTCAGACAGACCCTCTGCCGTATCAACGCTTTGGCTCAGCCGTTCGGCGATCAGCAGATACGTCTGGTGTATGAGCGCAAAGACAGGCTGCTCGCGCCACGCCTTGTCCTTGAAGCGGCGGTCTTGACGGGGAAGAGCGGGATCATTTGCGCCTTCTTCTCCATCGTCGCTTGCCGAATATTGCGACAGCACGTTCTGCCACAGATCGAATCCGTCAGCCCACAGCTTTTGCTGCTGCGCCGGGTCCATCATCGGCACGCTTGATGACCATTCCCGCATGGCCTTCATCCAGCTGGCCGGATCAGCAAGCATGGGTGCGGCACGTTCTTCTTCCGGCAAACAGAATTGCAGCCAGGTTTTCTGAAACTCCATCATCGATTCGCCCATGGCGTCTACCGCCGTGCGGTTTGACCCTGAGTTTTGGGTATCTGGGTTTTGGGCATCTGGGTTTTGGACATCTGGACTTTGAGAACTTGGCTCTTGGGCATGTGGCACAACTGCCTGCATCATCTGACGCGCAGCCTCCCCCTGAATGCGCAACATTTCAGTAAAGATGTCGGCGGCATCGCGCCCTTTGTCGGTTCGATCAGTCATAAGACGCGCTTATACCGGGATTTGCGGCAATTGGGAGATAGCCCGGCTTTCAACGTGAAAAGTGATTACCGTTCACCCTGCGCGTTGCGCTGCACCCGCGTTTGCGTCATTTGTGGAGGACTATTTCGTTTTAGCCTGTTCAGAAGGATATCATGGACAACCAGTTCTACCGCATCAAGCGCTTGCCGCCCTATGTCATTGCCGAAGTCAATGCGATGCGAGCGGCTGCGCGAGCGGAAGGGCGCGACATCATCGATCTTGGCATGGGCAATCCCGATCAGCCCCCGCCAGCACACGTCATCGAGAAGCTGTGCGAAGTGGCGCAAAAGCCTGATGCGCATGGCTATTCGCAATCCAAGGGCATTCCCGGCCTGCGCAAAGCTCAGGCCGATTATTACGAGCGCCGCTTTGGCGTAGAGCTCGATCCCGAAAGCGAAGTCATCGTGACGCTTGGATCAAAGGAAGGGCTGGCCAGCCTTGCCACAGCGATTACCGCACCGGGCGATACGATTCTGGCGCCCAACCCAAGCTATCCGATCCATACCTTCGGTTTCATCATTGCAGGCGCATCGATCCGCTCGGTTCCAACGACGCCAGATGAAGATTATTGGAAGGCGTTGGAACAAGCGGTCACATTCACTGTACCGCGCCCAACAGTGCTTGTGGTCAACTTCCCCTCGAACCCGACTGCCGAGGTAGTCGATCTGGAATTTTATGAGCGGCTGGTTGACTGGGCCAAGTTCCATAAGGTCTGGATCCTGTCTGACCTCGCTTATTCAGAGCTCTATTACGACGGCAAACCGACGCCTTCGATTCTTGAGGCGAAGGGAGCGAAAGACGTCGCCATTGAATTTACCAGCCTGTCGAAAACATATGGCATGGCCGGTTGGCGCATGGGTTTTGCCGTGGGCAATCGCACGCTGATTTCAGCACTGACGCGGGTAAAAAGCTATATCGATTATGGCGCTTTTACGCCGATCCAAGCTGCGGCCTGCGCAGCCCTGAACGGGCCGCAAGACTACGTCGCGCAGAACCGAGAGATGTATCACAAGCGGCGCGATGTGATGGTCGAAAGCTTTGGTCGCGCGGGATGGGACATTCCTGCGCCGTCTGCCAGCATGTTCGCCTGGGCTCCGCTACCGCCGGGCTTGAAAGACATGGGCAGTCTGGAATTTTCCAAGCAATTGCTCACGCAAGCCGAAGTGGCTGTCGCACCCGGCGTGGGATATGGCGAAGACGGTGAGGGTTTTGTCCGTATAGCGATGGTTGAGAACGAACAACGGTTACGGCAGGCGGCGCGCAACGTAAAACGTTACCTACAAAGCATGGGGATCAATACGCCTTCAGCCTGATCGCATTCACGCGCCTTAGCCCTGCCGGAATCGAGGGATATTACGCACTTGCGCATGGTGACCGAAACGGCTGACGTGCCCGCAACGGGGTTTGGAGCAGCAGATTGGCATTTTTCGGCTGGATTGCTGATGGCGCGAGCCCGCCTCCACATTGGGATCTGCGCAGCGCGGGTTGGTCGCTTTGCCACGGCATAGGCGGTTGCCGGACTGAATGCCGCCATGTGCTGATTTGTGATACGCGCGTGCTTTCACGAAAGCAGCGCATCGATTTGGCTGAGGCCGACCGGCCAGCGTGGCGGCTGATCTTGCTGGGCGTTGAAAATCCTTCAGAGCGCGCACATTTGCTGACCATGGGCTGCGCAGAAGCGCTGCCAATGGCCACAGACCGTCATGAATTACAGGCCCGGGCACAAAGAGTAAGCGACATGTTCGGCATGCTGCCGCGCTGGCGCAATTGCGGCCCCCTGACGTTGGACCTGTTCCACCGGGATGTTCGCCTTGGCGCGCGCTGGCTGGGCCTCCACCCCCGCGAATTCGGTGTCATCTGGCGGCTTACAGATGCTCCTGGAGAAACCGTCACGCGCCGCCAATTGCTCAAAGATGTCTGGCGTATCAGCCACGATCCCGAAACCAACAGTGTTGAAGTCCATGTGTCGCGTTTGCGATCCAAATTGGCAGACGCTGGCTGTGCAGGTTTGGTCGCCACTGCACCGGAAGGCGGCTACAGACTTGCTGATAGCGTGCCGTTTATGCTGGGTGGGACTCCCCCTGAAAGTGACGCGCTGGATGATTATCTACGCGATTTGGGATGGACGAAAGAGCCTGCGCCCTAGCGCGCCACCAGCGCATTGAACTTGTCGAACACAGTTTCATGCAATGGCTGCTCGAACACGATACCGGCGCGGCCATCCTCAATCCAGATTAGCTCAGCAGGCTGTGCTGAAAGGCCGGGCAGCGTGACCAACAAGCGGTCATTCGCTTTCCCTGTCCAACCGGCTGCTTCAACCATTGCCCCGCCGATGGAAATGTCGAGCACTTCCAGATCAGCGCTCATGCCTCTGCGTGAACGGCATTTGATCCGCAGTTTCTTTGCTTCCTCGATGTCCGCCATGACCATGGAGCGGTTCCTCACAATGCGCGCTTTGAACCTTGCCATACCAGCAAGCCGTTAATTCGAACTGCACTACCGGCGCTAAGAAGATACTCGGATTCGCTCTAAAGTCAGTATTAACCATTTCCACCGGTGCAGAGCGAACTGGCTGTTCCAACCCGCAGCGGTCATCCCAGCGCGTTTGCGCAGGCTTCGCGACATTGTAGATTCGCGTTGGGCCTTAAGAATGCGCGGATCAACGCCTAAGTTATCCAATGGGTTAATTCGAGAAATGCAGTCTTTGGCGTGAAGGCCATTGCACCATCGCTGAACCTGCGTTAATTGGCGCGCCTTCCGGCCCGATGGCGGAGTGGTTGACGCAGCGGTTTGCAAAACCGTGCACGCCGGTTCGATTCCGGCTCGGGCCTCCATTCCCTTGGCAACATGCGTATTGCGACAGCAATAGTGCTTGCCTATGGGGCGAACAGTTGCCGCCTTAGCTCAGCTGGTAGAGCATCGCATTCGTAATGCGGGGGTCACAGGTTCGAGTCCTGTAGGCGGCACCATCCCTTTCAGCAGTATAGATCGAAGCTTGCGGCTGAAAGGCCGTTCGGCTGGTGGCGGTTTGGGTCCTGTTTGGGGCGCTTTGGGAAGGGTTTTCAGCTCATAGCTACTCAAAGGCCGAAATGACTTGGAGGAGCCGTAAGAGGCTCCGGGCGAGTTACAGCGAAAGCACACACCAATGCTGGCGTAACAGACATATTTGTTTGGAGGCAGAACCAAAATAGCGTGTTCAGCAGCTTCAGTTCGCTCGTCTTGAGCCGCTCCAGCGTGCTATTGACGAAAAACCTATTTGGCGTCGCTATCACCGGAAGCACCATCACCGCCTAATCTGGTTGCTCTTTGTCTAAGGTGAACGTGACAAGCCTATCACCATGCAGACTACACAATAATTTAAGGCGGTTCATGACGTCACTGCTAGCCGAGTTAGGTACGACAATGTAGCTCTTGTGAGAAAACAGCTTGCACGCAACTGCTTGGCCGGAAGCGACGACAGTTTGGCCGGGAACGGCTTTTATTTCAGCATTCACGATTTGTGGCTCGAATTCGAAAATGTCTTGGGCTCGTGGCTTCAGTACACCGATCACGTCTGGGGCAATTATATACTTGGGTTAGCAGCATGACGGACCTATCTGATTCGGGACAGGCCGATACTATCGAGATTACGCCCGAGATGGTTGACGCGGAGGTCGCGGCTTTGTGCGGCCATGATTTCGGAGATCTTCACGCGAGTTTCGTGGAGGACATTTATCTAATGATGGAAGTTGAGCGGAGGTCAGAGAGGGATTCTTCCGATAAGGTCTCTTAAATATTTGAAGTATAGCTCTCCAACTTGGCTGGTCTCAAAAGGATCAAGGCGGAGGCCGAGGTGACTTTCGGGAAAAGGAAACTCGTTTCCGCGCTTTGTATCTCGCATGACATCTGGAAGGCGCAGTTTATCCCCAGGTATGATTTCGATCACGCTTTGATCATCCATTGCGGCCAAGAGTTTTGGATGCAAAGTAACTCTGCCGGGAGCGTGGTCTACTAAGCCGCCGGGACCGAACCAATACATCGGCTCAGGACCATCGTTCTTTATCGAAATGTTTTTCAGCGTGATCGCATCCCCAGTTACAGATACGCTGTCTGAGCTTGGTTGATGCTCCGTGATATTCCGAGCCTGATACATGTATTGCAGAAAAGGGGACTTTCTTGCGGCGTTCCTTTCACCACCATACCACTGTCGTCCTTGAGGGCTGCGGTTGCATTCACCTTCAATTGCATGAATAATCCGGCCTGCTGCGAGCAGAAAGGTTTCCCAGTGCAACACCCGGCTGTCTACATCGCTAGAACTTCGGTGAGAGAACAGGGCGCTTTCACATTGCTCCAGAAATCGCAAAGTCTTTTCCAACGCTTTTTTCGAGAAAAGTATCGACATGTCCAATTCTAACTCTGAGCAATATTCCGAGGAAGACACGGAGGCCCGTCGAGAAGCAACGCTCAAGCGGCTTCTCGCCACCCCTCACAAGCCAATGAAGGCTAAGAGCAAGAAGCGCCGAGAGTCGAGTCAGTCAAAGTAGCGTTTGCGCGGTTTTCCGATCTGAACGGATATTTGCGTAGTTATAGGCGGCGAATGCACCAGTCCGCCGATATGTCAGGCGCTTACCTTCGGTTCCGGCAAGGATAACGGCAGCGCGTTTACCATCGCTCAGAGTGCGGGTGTTGTAACGCAGGTCAAATTCAGCGCAGTAGCGGCCAAGGTGGGCTTCGCTCATGTGGTGATAGGTGCTGATCACGCCGCGTTTAAAGTTCGAGAAGAAATTTTCAGCGGTATTGGAGTGCATGAAGCCGCCAGTGCGGACATATTCTTTAGCCGAGTGGTTCACGCTGTAGTGACCGTTCATTTCGCGGCCTACGCTGGTGTAGTTAGGGCTTTCGTCGGTCATTAGCATGGCGTTGCGGTCCACGTTGGTAACAATCAGGCTGCGCACTGTGCTGGCATTTATGTTGGCAACGTGGAAGCTGCGAGCGCGGCCATCACGTTCGACAAGGGCAACAACAGCTTTCTAACTAGCAGGCTTGCGGGTGGCACGGTTGCGAGCCTTGCCGCCAACGTAGGTTTCGTCAGCTTCGACAACGGCATAAGGGCCGCCGCCCATAGGGCCGGTAGGGCTGTCCATAGCTTCGCGAATGCGATGGCAAAGGAACCATGCAGACTTGTAGGTGATGCCAAGCATACGGCCCATCTGAGCGGCGCTCATGCCCTTTTTGGAAGCGGCCATAAGCTGGATAGCTAGAAGCCACTTGTTCAGCGGCAGGTGGCTACGCTCCATCACGGTGCCAGTGCGAACGGTGAACTTGTCGCGGCAGTCATTGCAAAGGAATATTCCGGCCTGCGTCTTGCCAGCCATCCGTCTTACATGAAGCGAACCACAGTGAGGGCAAACAGGCTCGCCATTCCAGCGCGAAGCCTCAATGTGAGCCTCCGCCTTGGCAGCGTCATGAAAGATCGGGTCTGTGATGTTAATGTCCATACCCATTTTATACAGCGATCCGGCTGCTAAGTAAAGTATATGGTTGCCGGAAGGTTTTTGCACTCGCCACGGTCGAGAAGCTTCGCGTGACGCTGCACCGGTCGTACTGGCTGGCCAAGCAGTGGAGCATACCTGGCAGCGACATCAGTCCGGTTGAAGGCATACCCCGCCCCAAATTCAGCAATGCACGGGATCGGTTTCTGTCGGCTGGAGAGGCGCAGCGGTTGTTTGCGGCCTGCGAGAGGACCAGCAATCCTCAGCTACGTTCAATCGTCGCCTTGCTCCTCTACACCGGTGCAAGAAAACGTGAACTGCTGGACGCTCAGTGGCAGCATGTCGATGTCGAGCGGAAGGCTTGGTTCATTCCGGACAGCAAAACGGGTCAGTCTCGCTACGTCCGGTTGTCGGGCCCTGCCCTCGCCGTCATTGATGAGCTGGTGCGGATACTGGGCTGTCCGTACCTTGTGCCCAACCCGCTGACGCTAGAACCTTCCCGCGACATCAAGCGGGCTTGGGATGTAGCACGGCGGAAAGCTGGCCTCAGTGACGTTCATATTCATGACCTGCGCCACTCTGCGGCAAGTTTCATGACCATTGCTGGCGTCGATCTCTACGTCGTCGGACGGGTCTTGGGGCATGCCGACATCAATCAGCGATGCGGTATGCTCACCTCGCCAATGACACCCTGATGGCGGCTGTCGAAGCTGGCGCTGTATCGCTTCAGGGAAGCGGGCGATGACGTTGTCGGACCTGCAAGCGTTCTTGGTCAGCTCCGGCTGCATCAAGCACGAGGCTGCAACCAAATTGGTCCAAGCTTGTCTCGACGAAGGTCCGAAGGACGGAGCCGATCTGCGCAATAAGTTGGTAGGGTTAGACTATCATCGGGAGCACATCCGTAAAGTGATTGAAACCAACGCTGAGTGTTCGCCGAAGCTGAGTAAATGGCAACGGCTTGATGGCGACCTCTATCGATTACTCACCTAACGTATCTCCCCGAACTTGCTTGGCTTTTGCCGGGTGGGTTCGGGGACTTCTTTGCATATTTTTTTGCTGCGGTTTGCGGCTGGTTATGCTTTTGCGTTCGGCGCAATGACTGCTTCGGTCCTGATTTCAGCCAATAGCGGACTGACGGCTAACGACGCAAATACGGACGCTCGAGTTCGGTCTTAGACTGCCTGAAAGCGGACATTTCATGCTACATTTGAAAACTCGTGTTACTTAGGTCAGATTATTGAGCTTCTGTTGTTAATTGAGCAATCAAAGTCCTTCGTTCGTGTCGCGTGTGCCCTGGTGAGAAGCTAAGCTGGCTCTTTCTCAATTCGATCTTGTGACACGTTCTCTATATCGCGCTTAGCAAATTATTCAGGCTTCGAGCCTACCTTCGTCGGGAGATGGAGATCGAAATGCGCAATTACACAAAGGCCATCGTCTTGGCGAGTTCAGTAGGTATCGCAGCGCCAGCATCCGCAGGCGAAATTGGTGGCGGATTTGAAATTCGTACTATGGTTCCGGTAGTTTGCAGCCTTTCAGCTGAAAACGTAGTCTTAGAGGCCCAGACAACTGACGAGATAATCGTATCGGTTTCAGAATTCTGTAATACTAATAGCGGATTTCAAGTCGTTGCCTCGCACCGAGCTTTGGATGCGACCGAAGCGGTTTCCGTTCTCTATGGCAACGATCTGAGTGAGCTTCATCCGGAAGGGATGACATCAATTTCTTTCCGCTCAGGTGCTCGTTTTGGACAGGTTCCAGTGCGGATAAGGCCTCAAGCACTAAACCGGCCAATCTCTGTCAACTTTGCTCTCACCGCGATCTAATGCCGTAGATGCTAAATAGCGGAAAGCATTACATTGACCCGATCGGAATAGTCTCCTGCAATCGAGAAGGTTGGCGGCACGCTGACCAGAAGCGAGTGCAGCTCGCCAAGCGATCCCGTTCCGCTCGAAAAAAGAGTTGGTGTCGATCCGGAAAGATCAACCTCCTGTCCATTCATCGCTAGGACGTAGGGAACGGTATCGCTTCCTCCAGTCCGAAGAAGCGCACCTTGGTTATCGGACTCGAAAGTGATCGAATATGGTCCGGTGCTCAATACCCGGAGCGCGAACGGATCGGAGGTCGAGGTGCGGTCCGAGCTGATATTTCCAAGATTGATCCGGGAAACCGCTCCGGCTCCTGTTGCCCCGACGATCCTGAGCTCAACCGCAGGGAGAATATCCACTGTCACAAGCAAACGCATCGTATCGACAACCAGCCCGGTTTCATTGACTAGGCTGAGGGTCAATTCGCGCGTTTCTATTCCTGACCTGACGCCCCAATTTGCGCCGACCGATGCTTGAAAATTCACTGTAGTTCCGTAACTACCTTGAGGAAGGGAGCCGACTAGAAAGTCGGTGTTACCTGAGCCTGGAGCCGCGTCATTGGACAAAATTTCAAGCACACTGCCGTCAGCAGATAATACGAGCGAAGACTCCTCGGCGCCTACGCTCAGCATGGAATAGGCTGCACGTACCGATACGCTGCATTGACCATCCTCTGCGTTGCGGATCGCGATTTGAAATGTCTCTCCAGCCGTCTGGCCATAGCCGATCTCATCAACGCGGATAGTTACCGATTCACTCTCGTAAACGAATTCGGGAGCGCAATCTTGAGCGAGGGCAGATATCGACCACCCTTGGATGGCAATACCCAGAATGAGCCAATTCAATTTCTGTGTCATTCTTCATCCTCCAAAGGCGGAAGCGTCAAGGTGCCTAAGCGTAATAGGCCGAGATTGTCGGCAGGTACTTCGATAGTAAACGACCGGTTGATATCATTTAGCACAACTTCATATCGATTGCCCGGAGCCAGTCCAATTACAGAAAATCGACCGGCAGAATTGGTGAAGAAATTGACGGGCACGAAATTTTCGTCGTTAGGGTCGCGGACCACACCAGTTGCCAATCTTACGGGTTCTTCCCCAACAAACAGGAAACCCAGCGCGCTGACGAAGTAGTCATTCCCGATCTGGACATTGTACCCACCGCGAAACGGTGGATCGACGCGAACTGTACCATCACCGATATCTATTCCGGGGCGGCCACTCGCCAGGTCATACTGGAGATCTTGTTCGACGTAAGACGTTAGGTCCGACTGGACTGCGCCGCCGAGAACCCCGCTTCTCGCGTGGTACTCGTTGCTGGAGAGGGAGCGGCCCGTAATGACTTCCGATTTTCCAAACGACGGGTGCGGATATACGACTGCAAAGGCGTCGTTTATCGGGCGGCCAACGCCCACCGCACCATCGGCGATTGCGATGGAAGTGCCAATTTGCAATCTGGCGCGCTGTCTATCGCCGATGCCGCCGAAATTTGAGCCGTCACTTGTGAGATTAACTCGAGCATCGAATCTGTTGCCGACATAAGTAGCACCGGCATCCACACTTGCTTGCCCATCGGATCCGAAGACACCTAGATCATAACCAAACGAGCCGACCGTACTGTCGGCTCCATTCGACAAATTCGCTCGGTAGGATGAGGTCCGACTTCTGAAGTCGCCACTAGCGCGCGTTCCGCCACCAATTGACATCGATATCCCGATGCGAACACCGAAATCATTGTCGATAAAGCTACTGGAACCGTATTCGACGCCCGCCGTAAGACGCATGCGATCATTCAGCCGGTATATCGCATCAGCGTAAACCAGCGAGCGATCGGGGAAGGGGCCGCCGCGTCTCAAATGGACTGCACCAGCACTGATCACTGTCTGATCATTCAGCGACCGGGAGTAATTCACACCCAAGTTCATGATGCTAAAGTTAGCTGGGATGGCATCAGCGAGTGCTTGGAAGCGCGCGGATTCGTAGTCGAAGGTCACTGTAAGTTGTTGAGAATTGGCAAATGAGCTGCCGCTACGGAGGCGATAGTTGGCACTGGTGGCAAAACCGAAGCCGAATGTACCGTGGCTTATACCCGTTTCGACCTCCAGGACCCCCGGGACGAATTGTGGAACAACGACGATCTGACTGGCGAGGGTCTGCGTTTCCTCCGAAAGTTCGACGGCACCGCCGAGCAGAAAGTTGTCACTCAGCGCTTTTCGGTAGAAGCCGGTGATTGCAAACTCGTCGGTGTAGTCGGGCTCGAATGTCAGGTTGCGGGCCACCACACCAGCAGCAATTGAGTACTCTACCTCACCCTCGCGCAAATCTAGCGGCTCGAAGAAATAGTCGAGACCGATCGTCTCCGTCCTACCGGTTGAATCGCGGATCACCAATTGGATATCATTTGTGCCCAACCTTAGTGGAAGACCGCTCAAATCATATTGGCCTGCATCGAGTTGAAATGTCTCATACCTCTCGCCATTTAGAAGCACCTCGACGGTTGCCGGATTGTCGAGAAAGATACCACGCGAACCCAGTTGCGAAACAGGGAGAAATGGGTTGAATATCTGTCGGCGTTTTTCGAGCGCGACACCACCGATAAGAGGCGTACGCAGAATCGAAATGCCCGGAACTTCGAGGTCTCCCGCGCTCCACCGGCGCTGCCGCTCAGGCTCGTCGTAAACTGCACGAACAGCGCGACGAAAGAATTGGTATTCCCCGCCCAACTGGCTTGAGAACGCTGCTTCATATTCTATCGCGAAGTTTCCCATGCGCGCAGCACCATTCAGAAAGAGGCTTGGTATTTCAAAATCTGTGTCGGATGCATAATCGACATTGGTAACTAGGTTTAGATAGGCGCTGAAATTAGATGGTGTGATCGTCGCAACCGGGGAAACAGAGAGTTCTCTGGGTCGGCGGCCCAAGGTTTGTACAGGTCTGAATCCGGCAGGCAATTGTTCGATAATGACTGCCAGCTCTCCCAAATCAAAGCGTAGCACGATCCCAATGGCTTCAGTTTCGGACAGACGGATCGTAGGACGTCCGCGAATGACCTCGTCTAATGCCTGTCGGCCATTGTCATTAAGGAGGACGGAGAGTTGTTCCCTCAAAGTGACTGTATCGACTCTTGACTGACCTCCTTCAGCCATCGTTACTACGACCTCACCGAGTACTCCATTGCGATATATAAGCGGTACCGAAAACGTGGCTGACTGGAACGGGTGGGCTGTTTCCTCGGAAGCTGGCGTCTCACTGACCGCTGCAAAAATCTCCGCAGCTGAGCAACTTACGTGAGATGTGAAATCTTTTGCCTCAGCCGCAGATGAAGGTCGGTACGGCAAGAAAACCGCACTCATGGCGATCACGCTTACTGTCGACCGGAAATGAATTCGCCCCAAAGTCATGGCCTACAAATCTATCGATATCTCGATTGATTCGCTGGCAAGAGGTTCCTCTACCGGTACGAAGAATTGCCTATTTCGATAGGGTCCGACTACGCCCACACCGATAATTCGGGAAATTTCTTCACTGGGAAAAGTTCGCCGGTACGGCTCACCGGATAATGTTGTGGCAGTGATGGTCCATTGCGATAGTCCAGCGAGAAAGTAGCGATTTCCCACATTGCCCAGATCGACGGCAATTCCGTTGGTAACCCGCTCTGACATTTGAATGTCGCCATTGGGAAGGCCCTCCCCAACTTCGACACTTCGCCTTTCGAAATTTGCGGTTCGGATATCTGGTTCAGGACGCGCTCCCTGCGGAACTACGTTCACAAGTACGTTGTAGTGAACCAGAACCTGCAATTGAACGGCTCCAGATTCGAAATCCACCGGAACTTGGCGGATAGACATGTAGTAAATTTCGGATTGGTCGAGATCGGGCTCCCCGATATATTGAATGCGGAAGACTTGGCGCGAGTTTGCTTCCACCATAGACTGTGCCGGGAAAACGAGGAAATCCTCGTCCGCTGGCGACATTGACAACTCGCCTTCGTCCGAGATGCTGCCACGCATCACCTGCACTTCGAAAGCTATATCGCGCGATGCGTCGTTTGTAAGCGTCACACGCGCGACAGATCCACGCCCGCTCGGCTCCAATTCCACGATCATCGGTGTCACGCGCGCGGCATGCGCCGCAATTGGACACAGAGCCAATATCAGCGCGCAAAACAGCGCGAAAATCTTTGTCATTATTTTCCCCCAAGAACCGACACTAGAATGCTGATTGCACCGGTGTGCTTAAATCAAGCAAATTCAAAAGAAGTCGATTGCCCCTTCAGAAACATTGGCAAAAAAGGCCGGAGAGTCTCTCGAATCTCCGGCCCTTTCATTTAACAAGGACTTATAGTGGGCCGAGAGCAATCGTCACGCGGTCCACATAAGTTCCGGCAAGTGGCCGATTTGGGTTATCACCGTCGGGGCCCTGGATCACAGTACGGATCTGAGCCAGTTCATGAAACGGCTGCTGCGCCTTGGTGCGATTGCTAGGATTCTGGGCAGTCACGTAGAATACGTCGTCAATGTTCTGCGCTTGGAAGAACACGCGATACTCCAACTCGTCCGTGAAATCGGTAGCGTCAGGACCATTGTTGGTCTGGTCCTGATTTACCAAACCATTGTTCTCGGTCGAGATCGTGATGTTGGTGGGGAAGTTGCAGCTAGCCCAGACATCTTGAAAGCGATTGTCAAAATCTGTGGTCAGCAGAAGGGCGGTCTCACCAGCATCTTCGTCGATGGAAAGTGCGCCGTAGCTGACATCATCAGGATTTTCGAGACTGCACTCTTGTTGAACAGTCGCGCTGATCTCGAACGTGTCAGTATCGTCCTCATCCGCGTAAGCAGCGGTCGATGTCATGGCAATCGCCAAGACAGATGCGCCAATTAACTTTTTCATAGATATTACCCCTTTTTGAGTCGTGTACGAAGTTCAAGTCGAACACCAAAAGAGAGGCATTAATGCCTGAGAATTGCAAAACCCCCACACCCAACCCCCCTCGATTGGTTAACCAACGGTAAACTAAGACTTTCAGTTTTGGGAGTCAAAAACAGGAATATCGGAAATTAACGCGTGAGAGGCCGATAACTCGTTGAAAAGTCGAAGTTGATAATAGTAAATGGTTTAAAATGTATCGCTTTGGCACACCGTTTTGGAAGGAGAGTTGCATTGGCAGTTTAATTGTTTCGACGAGAATTGAAGAGAAAATTGAACTCGCTTCGGAAGCAACCTTTTGCCCTTTCAACGAAGGTTAGCAGATATAACCGATACTTGGTGACGTGACCCTAAATGCTCCAACCATAAGCATTGGTGCTGAGCACGGGGGCAACTTTCACTTCGGAGCGAGCAACCTTCGAGGCCCACGGGCCGCACTGTCGTTGACTTCAACGGCCATGATATAAAAGCTGTACATGCCTTCGCCGATTTTGTCGTCGAAAAGCTTCCAGCCCGGTGGACCACTGAGGAAATCGCAGCGGTACAAGGAGCCTTCCCACTGACAACTGCGACATAGGCACCTGTCCGGCTTGACGCTTGCCTCGTCGAGGAGCCGACACTCCGTAAACCACCCCAATAGTCGCCATTCATGCTAACGACAGAGGCTCTCGGAAGCTGCCTTTGCACTGGATCTTGAGCCGCTTTGACGAGGCACCAGTGGGTCTGGAACGGGTTGCCAATCTATTCCGCACTGAAGTTAAGCGCTTCGAGTAGGAAGTGTGTTGAAACACAGGTCGAAGCGCTCTGGGTCCTCCGTGGATTTAGCCAATCTCAACACCAAAATTCGCCGTAAGGTTCCTGAAAACAAAGACAATTCACCCTCATAGTAAAACGACCTCGTAATGCGGGGGTCACAGGTTCGCGTCCCGTAGGCGGCACCATCACCTCTCTCCGCGTACGCTTCGGAGCTTCCCGCTTGGCCATTGGGCATATAGCTTGCGAGAGCCTGTTGCCAATTGACAGGTCGCCGCGCTAGCAGCTTGAGCGTTGCGCGGCAGGGGTTGCAATTATTGCAACGCATTGCCTGCTGAAATAGGCTAGAGCTGCCGGATGTTTGAACATCTCGACGCGATCATGCTGGCACGTATCCAGTTTGCCTTTACGGTCAGTTTTCATTTCTTCTTTCCGGCGTTTTCCATTGGTCTTGCAAGCTATCTCGCGGTGCTTGAAGGGTTGTGGCTGAAAACCGGGAAGCAGCTGTATCTCGACCTGTTCAAATACTGGCTCAAGATCTTCGCCATTGTTTTTGCCATGGGCGTCGTGTCGGGCATTGTGATGAGCTACCAATTCGGCACGAATTGGTCGGTGTTTTCCGATCTCGCCGGGCCGGTCGTCGGGCCGCTCATGGCGTACGAAGTGCTGACTGCATTCTTTCTGGAGGCCGGTTTTCTCGGCGTCATGCTGTTCGGCATGAACAAGGTTGGCAAGAAGTTGCACTATTTCGCCACGCTGATGGTCGCCATTGGCACATTCGTATCGGCGTTCTGGATTCTGTCAGTCAACAGCTGGATGCAAACACCGGTGGGGTTTGAAATGGCCGCAAATGGTCAATTTCTGCCCGGTGACAGTTGGTGGGACATCGTGTTCAACCCAAGCTTTCCCTACCGTCTGGTCCATACGGTAATGGCAGCTTACCTGACCACGGCCTTTGTCGTTGGCGGCGTTGGCGCTTGGCATCTGCTGAAAGACAAGACCGACGCACACGCGCGCAAGATGTTTTCCATGGCGATGTGGATGGCGGCCATCGTCACACCGGCGCAGATTTTTGCAGGCGACCTGCACGGGCTCAACACGCTGGAGCATCAGCCTGCCAAGGTGATGGCGATGGAAGGCCACTTTGAAAGTCACCCAGATGGCGCTCCGCTGATCCTGTTCGGCATTCCCGATAGCGAGGAAAAGACGGTTCATTATGCGATCCAGATTCCCAAACTTTCCTCGCTCATCCTGAAGCATGATCTGAATGCGCCGTTGGATGGGCTGGATACCATTCCCGATGACGAGGAACCGCCCGTTGGCATGGTTTTCTGGTCTTTCCGTATCATGGTGGGCATCGGATTTGCCATGCTCGGCGTCGGCCTGTGGAGTCTGTTCGCAAGGTTTCGAGGCCGCCTGTATGAATGGCCGTGGCTGCACCGCGCTGCGCTGGTTATGGGGCCGTCTGGCTTTGTCGCCGTGCTTGCCGGATGGATTACGACTGAGGTCGGCCGTCAGCCCTATGTCGTGTATGGCTTGCTGCGCACATCTGATGCCGCCAGCCCGCTTGCCGCGCCTGCAGTCGCTGCATCGCTGCTGTCCTTCATCATAGTCTATTTCGCAGTGTTTGGCGTTGGCGTGTGGTATGTCTTGCGCTTGATGGCCAAGTGCCCATCCACAGGTGAGACCGGCGCAAAACGCGGCGATACCGGACCGATACGAACGGCAGGCATCACTCCCGGCCCGACACAAGACCCGGGATCCGAGGAAACGCTTCCGATAGGAAAGGGAGCCTCATAATGGACCTGACTGTCATCTGGGCCTTCATAATCGCCTTCGCCATTTTCGCCTATGTGGTCATGGACGGTTTCGATCTGGGCATCGGCATTCTCTTCCCCACATTCGCAGTCGGCCGCGAAAGGGATCGCGCGATGAATTCCATCGCGCCTGTCTGGGATGGCAATGAAACATGGCTGGTTCTGGGCGGCGGCGGATTGTTCGCAGCATTTCCACTGGCCTATGCCGTTATCCTGCCAGCGACATATCCGCTGATCATCGCCATGCTTCTGGGGTTGGTGTTTAGAGGCGTCGCCTTCGAATATCGCTGGCGTGATCCGGGGCATCGGCAGCTTTGGGACATGGCCTTCACAGGGGGGTCACTGGTCGCTGCAATGGCGCAGGGGATGACGCTGGGCGCACTGCTGCAAGGGATAGAGGTTGTCGATCGATCCTATGCCGGAAGCTGGTTCGACTGGTTCACCCCTTACACATTGCTGTGCGGGCTTGGCGTGGTGGCAGGCTATGCCCTGCTCGGGAGCACATGGCTGATCTGGAAACTGGACGGCGAAGAACAGGGACATGCCCGCAAACTGGCCTTGCGTTCTGGCATTGCGACATTGGCGCTCATGGGCGTAGTCAGCCTTTACAACATGACGCTCAATCCAGAGTATGCAGCGCACTGGCTCGCTGCGCCACAAATCTACTTCGTCGCTCCGGTGCCGCTTCTGACCGCTGCCATAGCATTCTTCATGTTCCGCGCGATTACGCGGGACGGCAACAGCAAGCCCTTCTGGCTCGCCATAACGCTGTTTTTCTTCGGCATGGCAGGGCTTGGCGTGACCATTTGGCCTTATGCCGTCCCGCCTGACATTTCGATTTGGGATGCCGCAGCGCCAGAGCGCAGCCAGATTTTCATGCTGGTTGGCGTGGCCATCACGATGCCATTGATCATCGGCTATACTGCGTGGGCCTATTGGGTATTTCGCGGCAAAGTGGATCAAGACGGGTATCATTGATGACTGCGCCGGATGAGCCACAGGAACCGTTCTGGAAGCGCCTTGCCTGGATGGTTGCAATCTGGGCCGCGAGTGTTGCCTTTTTGGGCGCCGTGGCCATGATCCTGCGCTATTGGATTTCGCCCTAGCTTCATCGGAATATTTCACATGCAATTGCTCATTCCGCCGCCACTGGTCGCGTTGGCCTGCGCCTTGCTCATGTGGGCCGTCAGCACTCTGACGGGAGAATTGCGCATCGCCTTTCCGCTGCAAGATATGCTGGCCTATGCATTGATCGCAGCGGGGCTGGCATTGGACGTGGTCTCTGTCTTGGCGTTCTTTAAGGCAAAAACGACAATCACGCCGCTCTCGCCAGAGAAAAGCTCGCGGCTTGTGGTTAGCGGGTTCTACCGGATTACCCGCAACCCCATGTATCTGGGCATGCTGTTGATCCTGACCGGCATTGCGCTGCTGCTGGGATCGCCGCTGAACGTGCTGCTGCTGGCCGCCTTCATCGCCTACATTACGGCTTTCCAGATCAAGCCTGAAGAACGGCGTCTCGATACGCTTTTTGGCGAGGAATACGCGGCTTACAAAAACCGTGTGAGGCGCTGGCTCTAAGAGGCGAAGATCGGATCAGTCGCCTGCGCTATTGCTGGCGAACCAGTCCGCGACCCGCGCACGCGCATCGGCATCAAGATGCAGGCCAAGCTTGCTCCGCCGCCAAAGCACATCATCGGGCTGCCGGGCGAATTCTTCGCGGCATAGATATTCCAGCTCTGCCGCATAAAGATCACCGCCCATACGCGCGCCCAGATCATCCAGCGCCTTCGCTTCGCCCAGAATGCGGTCCATCCGTGTGCCATAGGCGCGCGCCAGACGCCGGACGCCAGCCGGTGGAAACCACGGGTAACGCGCGGCGCAATCGGACAAGAAACGATCAAAATTCGCCGCATCCAAATCACCGCCGGGCAGCGGCGCGCCGGCCGTCCAATTCTCTCCGCCAAACAGGCCGAGCTTATGCAGCGCGTGTTCGGCCAGCTTGCGGTAAGTGGTGATCTTTCCGCCGAAAATGGAAAGGATAGGCGCCCCGCCCTCCGCATCCACTTCAAAAACATAATCGCGCGTGACAGTGGAATCGCTGGATGATTTGTCATCGTATAGCGGGCGTACACCCGCATAGCTCCACGCAGCATCATCAGGCGCAACATCCACACGCAAATATTCGTTTATCGCGTTGCAGATGTAGGCGGATTCCTCATCCGAAATATCAATGCCAGAAGGATCGCCGGAGAAGGATTTGTCGGTTGTCCCGCAAAGCGTAAAATCACCTTCATAGGGGATCGCGAACAGAATTCGTCCATCACCATTCTGGAAGATGTAGGCATGATCACCCTCGTAAAGACGCGGAAAAACAAGATGGCTGCCTTTGACCAGTCGCAAATTCTCATGCCGTTTGTCGGGCGCGGATTTGCCCAGCACCGCATCAACCCAAGGCCCGGCGGCATTCACAACGCAGCGCGCTTCGACCGTGCTGGTCCCATCCGGTCCTTGTAATGTAGCGATCCAGCGGTCGCCCTTGCGCTCCAGCCCTGTGCACTGCGTTCGTGTGCGGATGTGTGCGCCGCGTTCCCTTGCATCCATGCAATTGAGCACGACCAGCCGGGAATCCTCTACCCAGCAATCCGAATATTCAAACCCGGTGGTCAGCCGGTCTTCCAAAACAGTGCCGTGCGGCGCCATGCGCAGATCTACCGTGCTGGTTCCGGGCAGCAATTTTCGCCCGCCGATATGATCATACAGGAACAGGCCAAGCCGCAGCATCCACTTGGGACGCAGCCCGGCATCATGCGGCAGAACGAAGCGCAGCGGCCAGATGATATGCGGCGCGATGGCAAGCAACCGCTCCCGCTCTTTCAAGCTTTCGCGGACAAGGCGGAATTCATAGTGTTCCAGATAGCGCAGGCCGCCATGCACCAGTTTCGTGCTGGAAGATGATGTGTGCTGGGCAAGGTCATCCTTCTCCACCAGCAGCACTTTTTCACCGCGCCCCGCGGCATCGCGCGCAATTCCGGCCCCGTTGATGCCTCCGCCGATGACAAGCAGGTCATAAGAAATCGTATCGCTTGAAATGGTCCTATTCCCTCGCTTCATTCAGCCGTTTGGCGGGTGCGCAGGCGATGCGTCAAGCCTGACGGTTTGATCGGCCAGCCGTGCAACTTCGCTGGCCGAATGGCTGACGAGCAGGATCGGTATTGCCAGTTCATCACGGATACGCTCGATCAAGCTGGTCAGCCGCTCGGCGCGTTCCGGGTCGAGCGAGGCAAGCGGTTCGTCCAGCAGCAGGAATTTCGGCGCAGCCAGCAAAGCGCGGGCAATCGCCACACGCCGGGTCTCGCCGCCCGATAGCGTTGCGGGCCAGCGATCCAGCAAGCCTCCAATCTCAAGAAGATCACAGACTTCATCTTGCGTGATCCAGCGATCAGCGGACCGAGCCAGTTTCTCTCCGTAGGCAAGGTTGGCGCTAACTCGCCGATGGGGGAACAGGCGCGCATCTTGAAACACATATCCGGCACGCCGCGTTTCTGGTGCAATGTCGACACCTGCCGCGCTGTCGAACAGAACTTCGCCTGCAACGGTCACGCGGCCGCATCGGGGTTTGAGCAGACCTGAAATCGCGTTGAGCACGCTGGTCTTGCCTGCTCCCGAAGGCCCGACAAGCGCCGTCAGTCTAGCATCAGATGCAAATGCGGTGGCAATGCTCCATTCGCCCCGCATCATTTCCAGATCGACATCAAAGGACATGCGCAC
>ENA-ORXU01000208-ORXU01000208.1-marine-metagenome-genome-assembly--contig:-NODE-208-length-75658-cov-5.735529_pt1 | contig 75658 bp, 73 predicted proteins | sample MGYA00237869_ERZ511484 | MGnify/ENA metagenome assembly ERZ511484 | reverse complement strand
TCGCCCCTGCGACGGGCGCAGGAGTCCGCGCAGATGGCCCTCGAAGCGGGAAAGGGTCGCGCGCCGGATGTGACCCTGCCGGATATGGTGGAGGCGCCCCTGCCCCCGCCGGGACTGGGCCCGCTGAAGTTCCGGCCCCTGACCTGGGGCACGCTGTCGCGGATCTTGTGGCTGGGCGGGCGCGCAAGCGGGGGCGAAAGCGTGGGGCAGGCGCGCAAGCGAGCCGTACGCGCGGCCCAACAGCTGGAAGGCCTGCTGGAGGGTTCGCCCCCGGACGGGTGCGCGGTGATATTCGCCCATGGCTGGTTCAACCGTATGGTGGGGGTCGCACTGCGCCGGCGGGGATGGAGGCTGGTCGAAGGCCGCGGCGACGGCTATTGGAGCTTTCGCCGCTATGTGAAGGATTGAGAATGGCCGAAGCAGACATCAAGACACTGAGCTTCGAGGACGCGTTGCGCGAGCTGGAGACGATCGTGGGCCGTCTGGAAAAGGGCGATGCGGCGCTGGAGGATTCGATCGCGATCTATCAGCGGGGCGCGGCGCTGAAAGCCCATTGTGAGGGCAAGTTGCGGGACGCGCAGCTGAAGGTGGACAAGATCGTGCTGGGCCCGGATGGGAGTGTGGGCGTGGAGCCGTTCGAGACGTAAGGCAAATGGATCCGACGACGTTCAGAGCGAGACTGGCTACGGATGCCGCGCGTGTGGAAGCCGTGCTGGAAGCGCGCCTGCCTACGCCTCCGAAATCAGGGGCGTGCCATCAGGCGCGGGTCATGGAGGCGATGCGCTATTCGGCCCTGGCGGGTGGCAAACGCTTGCGGCCTTTCCTGGTGATCGAGGCGGCGCGCCTGTTCGGGGTCACCAATGATGCGCCGGTCGTGGCGGGGGCGGCGCTGGAATGCGTGCATGCCTACTCGCTCGTGCATGACGACCTGCCCTGCATGGACGATGACGACCTGCGCCGCGGCAAGCCGACCGTGCATGTGGTGTGGGACGAAGCGATCGGGGTGCTGGCAGGCGACGGGCTGCTGACATTCGCGTTCGAGCTGATGAGCGGGGTGGACGCATCGGCGGAGGTGCGGCTGGCGCTGATGCGGGAGCTGGCGGTGGCAAGCGGGACGCTCGGCATGATCGGCGGGCAGGTGGTGGATATGACGGTCGAAGAGGGCGAGCGCGATCTCGATCTGATTACATCGCTACAGGACATGAAGACGGGGGCGTTGATCCGGTTCGGGGCGCGGGCGGGCGCAATGATCGGCGGGGCGAGCGCGGAGGAGACGGCGCACCTTGACGGATACGCCAAGGCGTTGGGATTGCTGTTTCAGATCACGGATGACTTGCTGGATGTGGAGGGCACGCTTGAGGCCGTCGGCAAGGCGGTCGGCAAGGATGCGGGCCTGGGAAAGGCCACATTCGTGTCATCGCTTGGCCTTGCAGGGGCGAAAGAGCGGGCGCGACAGATGCGGGACGTGGCGATTGCCCATCTTGACGGCTTCGGGCCTGAGGGGGATGTCTTGCGGGCCTGCGTGGATTTTGTATTGAACAGGGACAGGTAAGGCTGCGAACGCCGCCACCTCTACTCGACGAATTGGGAGCCTCTCTTGGCGAACACACCGCTACTGGACACCGTATCCACCCCGGATGACATGAAGGGGATGAACCGCGACCAGCTGAAACAACTGGCCGGGGAACTGCGCGCGGAAGTCATCGACGCCGTTAGTGTAACGGGCGGGCATTTGGGCGCAGGCCTGGGCGTCGTGGAGCTGACCGTGGCGATCCATGCGGTGTTCGACACGCCCGACGACAAGCTGATCTGGGATGTGGGGCATCAATGCTATCCTCACAAGGTGCTGACGGGGCGGCGTGACCGCATCCGCACGCTGCGCAAGGGCGGCGGGCTATCGGGTTTCACCAAGCGGGCGGAGTCGGAATACGATCCGTTCGGGGCGGCGCATAGCTCCACCTCGATCTCGGCGGGCATGGGCTTTGCGGCGGCGCGCGATCTGGACGGGCGGAGCAACCACGTCATCAGCGTCATCGGCGACGGCTCCATCACGGCGGGCATGGCCTATGAAGCGATGAACAATGCGGGCGCGACCGACAGTCGCCAGATCGTGATCCTGAACGACAACGATATGAGCATCGCCCCGCCCGTGGGCGCGATGAGCCATTTGCTGTCGCGCACAGTGTCGAGTGGCGGCTATCAAAAGCTGCGCAGTGTCGCGAAATCCGCCATCGCCAATGCGCCCCGTCCCATCCGTACCACAGCTCAGCGGGCGGAAGAGTATTCGCGCGGCATGTTCATGGGCGGGACGTGGTTCGAGGAGCTGGGCTTTTATTATGTCGGGCCGGTGGACGGTCACGATCTGGACGCGCTCCTGCCGGTTCTGGAAAACGTCAAGGCCATGAAGGACGGACCCGTGCTGATCCATGTGGTCACGCAAAAGGGCAAGGGCTACGCGCCCGCCGAAAACTCCGCCGACAAATATCACGGCGTGAGCAAGTTCAATGTGGTCACGGGCGAGCAGAGCAAATCCAAGCCGAATGCGCCGAGCTATACGAGCGTGTTTGCACAGGCCCTGATCACGGAAGCGCATGAGGATGAGCGCGTTGTCGGCATTACCGCCGCCATGCCGGGCGGAACAGGTCTGAAAGCCTTTGGCGAGGTGTTTCCCAAGCGCATGTTCGATGTCGGCATTGCCGAGCAACACGCGGTAACCTTTGCGGGCGGCCTTGCGGCGGACGGGTTCAAGCCGTTTTGTGCGATCTATTCCACCTTCCTGCAGCGGGGTTATGATCAGGTGGTGCATGATATCTGTATCCAGAACCTGCCCGTGCGGTTCGCGATGGACCGGGCGGGACTGGTGGGCGCTGACGGGCCGACCCATGCGGGCGCGTTCGACATCGCCTATCTGGGGTGCTTGCCGAACATGGTCCTGATGGCCGCCGCCGACGAGCTGGAACTCTGCCGCATGGTCAAGACGGCGGCGAATTACGATGAGGGGCCAATCGGGTTCCGCTATGCGCGCGGTGAGGCGACGGGGCTGGAGATTCCCGCACACTATGATGCGCTGGAAATCGGCAAAGGTCGCGTGGTCAAGGAAGGCACGAAAATCGCGCTATTGTCTTACGGCACGCGGCTGGGCGAGGCGCTGATCGCGGCGGAGCGGCTGGACGCGCTGGGTCTATCGACCACGGTCGCGGATGCACGCTTTGCCAAGCCGATCGATGCGGAACTGGTCAACCGTCTGGCGGATGAGCACGAGGTACTGGTCACGGTGGAGGAAGGCAGTGTCGGCGGATTTGGCGCCTTCGTTCTGCACCATCTAAGTGCGGCGGGGCGGCTGGATAACGGCCTGAAAATCCGCACCATGACCCTGCCCGACAGTTTTATCGACCACGACACACCCACCAGGATGTACGCGCAGGCAGGGCTGGACGCGGACGGGATCGTGGAGACGGTGTTCCGCGCGCTGGGAAGAGATATGCTCGATGGGCAGGTTCCGGCGAATTTGGCTTAAGGGCTGTCAGGACATGTGCGTCGCTATCGGTCTCAGAAAATCCCTTTCCTGCAGGATCACATCGGGCGCAACTTGGGATGATACGGGAAAGGCTTGACCAGCCGCCTATGACCTCCCGTTCAGACTGGGCATCAACGTGTTACTGAAAGCTGTGTTGGGGACTGCCGTTCGTGTATTAGGCCGTACCCAGTGAACGACAATACCGGCGAATTCGCTGTCGTCGGCGGGCTATACCGTGCGCGTCGAGCCGCTGCTCCTTCAGGGATTTGCGCAAGGCAGGGCTTTGGCCAAACACTGCGGATCCGGCGTTCGCTGTCTGGGCCGGGATATCCGCGACGAAGCCATTCGCCAAGAAAAGATGCCGTGGCGCGCGGGCGGAGAAATGGGAAACGCCTTTCTCGACTCCCAAAAGCAGTGGAACCTGTCGAGCTCTGGCGCGCGCGATTACGACGGCCGCCTGCATGAATTGGAAGGGCGCTCATGTCTCATGTGTCGGGCGCGAGATCGTGTGAGGCTGGCCGGGGATGCCTCCAGAGGACGGTGGCTACACCCGACAGCACCAGGGCCATGCCGATGGCCAGCGGCAGGGTGAACGCTTCGCGCAGGAAAACGACCGCGCCCAGCACACCGATTACCGTGGTCATCAGGCCGCTCGGCGCGACGGTGGAGATCGGCAGGCGCTGGAGCAGCCAGTAATAGGATCCGTGGGCGAGGATGCTGACAAGGCCCACGGTGTAGAGCAGAGCGAGGGCGAGCAGGCCGGGCCGGGAAAAGGCCGTGGCGTAGCCGTTCGGCTCGAGAATAAAGGAGAGCGGAGCAAGGATCAGCGCGCCGACCACGCCGAACCAGGCCAGGAGTTGCGCGGGCGAAATACCTTTCAGTGCCTTGACGAAAATCGCGCCCACGGCCTCGCTCATCGCGCCGCAAGCGATCAGGATGAGGCCGAGCACATGGTTGGGCGCGACGCCTGCATCGGGCTTGCCGGAGGCGATGATCATCACGCCCGCAAGCGCGAGGGCGATTCCCGCGAGCTTGCGCAGGCCCGGGCGATCGCCGAGGAAGATTATGCCAAGGATAATCGAAAACGGCACGTAAAGTTCGATTGCCACCGCCCCCGCACTCGCCGTCGTCAGCCCCATGGCCGGAAACATGAACGCATAATTCAGTGCCCCGAAGCACAACCCCGCGAGCAGGAGCGGACGCATCCGCCCTTTGTGCCAGCGAAGCCATGGCGACATCATCACGGCCACAAGGCCCATGCGGATCGCGGCATAGGCGAGCGGCGGAATGCCCGCACTGATCACGGACTTCATGACCGGAAAGTGCAGGCCCCAGATCGTGCAGATCATCAGGAGGACGAGAAATTCACGCGCGCTCATGACCAGCTGTCGGCACGCGGTCGCAATTAAATCACCTGAACCTCGACCTCTGGCGCGTGGGGATCGAAGTGGCCTTTTTCGGCCGGAAACTTCACGTCGATCATGGACTGCACCGCCCGCAAAGCACGAACGCGCATGTCTTCGGGCACGAAGATTTCGTGCACCTCGTCGCGCAGGGACTCATAGATTCCCTCCAGCGTGATCCGCTTCATATGCGGACAGAGATTGCAGGGCCGCACGAAATCGACATCCGGGTTTGCCGCCGCCACATTATCGCTCATGGAGCATTCGGTCAGCAGGATGACATTGTCGGGTTTCCGCTCGCCGACATAATCGCTCATGGCCTTGGTGGAGCCGGTGAAGTCCGATTCCGCGACCACGTCGGGCGGGCATTCGGGATGGGCGAGCACGACCACGCCGGGATTTGCGGCACGCATTTCGCGCACGTCCTCAGCCGAAAAGCGCGCATGCACTTCGCAGCGTCCGTGCCAGGCGATGACCTTGATCCCCGCACCCCGGACTGCAAGCTGCTGGGCCACGTTCTTGGCGAGGAATTCATCCGGCAGCATGATGACTTCATCGACCCCGCGTTCGGCGGCAATGTGTTCGACGATCGCGACCGCATTGGAGGACGTGCAGCAGATATCGCTCTCGGCCTTCACATCGGCGGAGGTGTTCACATAAGTCACGATGGGCACGCCGGGATAGCGCTCCTTGATTAACTTCACATCCTCGCCGGTTATCGAGGAGGCAAGCGAACAGCCCGCGCGCATGGAGGGAATGATGACGCGCTTTTCCGGCGAGAGGATCTTCGACGTCTCGGCCATGAAATGCACGCCGCCCTGAATGATCATGTCGGCGTCGGTCTTGGTCGCCTCGATAGCCAGGCCGAGCGAGTCGCCCACATAATCGCCGACCAGATTAAAGATGTCCGGCGTCATGTAATTATGCGCCAGCACGACCGCGTTTTTCTGTTTTTTCAGCAGATTGACCGCATGAACCAAGGGCGCATAGGCCGGCCATTCGAACTCCGGAATGAACTCCGCGACGCGGGGGTAGAGGTGATCCGTTGCCTCCTTGACCTCGCGGGTATAGGGCAGTTTCGCCTCGTCCGGATCCATGCGGCCCGGAACGGCGCAGACGCCGTTTTCGACCTCCAGCGTTTGCCCAATCCATTGACCGTCCTGCCAATCCAGAAGTGTGCGCGGCTCGCTCATGATCTCTCCTTCAAACTCACGGTCTATGTGGGGTCAATGCCGTGCCATCGCAAGCGCGGGAGCCCGCGGCAAAGCTCGGCATCGCCAGTATATTGGGGGGTCCGCAAACGGTACACGGGCCACTCCATCCCAAACCCCTTTCAATTAATTGCCGTGCAGCTCGGCAAAGCGCGCCAGAAAGGCCACTTCCGCCTCCACGACCGCCAGCGGCGAGATCACAAGCGCGACACCTTCTGGCGGCGGGACAAAAAAGTCATTGGATTCCGCGACCGTAAAGCCCGCGATCTGCGTCGCCTCGAACCAGGCGCACATGCCGTCGCAGCGCTTGATCCGGCGATGCAACGCGACCGGCATATCCGCGGGCAATCCGAACCGCACATGTATCGCCTCCTCCAGCCGCGCCTCGAAAGCCTTGTAATCCATACCGAGCGCCGTTTTGAAAGGGCTGATCATATCCCCGATCACGTATTCCGCCGCGTCGTGCAAAAGCGCCGTCAGCCGTTCCGCGTCGCTCGCCCCGGGATAAAGCGTCGAATACAGCGCCTCCACCAGCACTGAATGCTCGGCGACGGAAAAGGCATGATCGCCCGTCGTCTGCCCGTTCCAGCGCGCCACCCGCGCCAGCCCCCGCGCAATGTCCTCGATCTCCACATCCAGCGGCGACGGATCCAGCAGGTCGAGACGCCGCCCGCTCACCATGCGCTGCCAGGCGCGAGCGGGTTTGGCAGGAGAGGATTTGGCGTGCCCCACCAATTATCTTGACCAGTCCGCCTGCCCAAGCAGGTGAACATACTCCCCGGTCACGTCCGCCTCCATCATCAGCCATTGCAAGACCATGGCGGTGTGGTCGTTTCCGATCTCCATCATACCTTGCGCACAAACACGGCGCCCGCCGAATAACCCGCGCCGAAGGAACAGATCAGGCCCAGTTCACCCACGTTGAAATCATCCGAATGCTGGTGAAAGGCGATGATGCTGCCGGCGCTGGAGGTATTGGCATATTCATCCAGCACGACCGGCGCCTGTTCGATCGCCACATCCTTGCCCATGACCTTCTTGGCGATCAGCACGTTCATGTTGAGGTTCGCCTGATGCAGCCACATCCGCTTGAGCTCGCCCTTGTCCACGCCCAGCCGCGCGACCTCTTCGTTGATCATCGCGGCGACCATGGGCACGACTTCCTTGAACACGCTACGCCCGTTTTGCACGAACAGCTTGTCCGTCAGGCCTTGCGCCCCGCGTTTGCCGTGAAAGCCGTCATCACCCGGCGCGGTGTGGTTGAGGAAGCCGAAATTGTTCCGGATATTGTTGGAAAACTGCGTCACCAGTTTCGAGCCCACAATTTCCCAGTGTGCCTTGGGCGCGACCGATCGGTCTTCCACCAGAATTGCCGTCGCCACATCGCCGAAGATGAAATGCGCATCGCGGTCGCGAAAGTTCAGATGCGCCGTGCAGATTTCCGGATTCACCACCAGCACGCTTTTGGCCTGCCCGCCCAAGATCAATCCCCGCGCCGCCTCCAGCCCAAAGGTCGCCGAGCTGCACGCCACATTCATGTCGAACGCAAATCCTGATGTGCCAAGGTAATGCTGGATCTCGACCGCTACCGCCGGATAACCCCGCTGCAGGTTCGAGCACGCCACGATTACCGCGCCCACATCCTCAGGCGCTCGTCCCGCCCGCTCCAAGGCGTCGCGCGCCGCCTTCACCCCGATTTCCGCGAGGATCGAGATCTCGTCATTGTCACGCGCCGGGATGCGCGGGGCCATCACATCCGGGTCGAGGATCGGGGCCTTGGACAGCACATAGCGCGATTTGATGCCGGACGCCTTCTCGATGAACTCCACCGAACTCGGCCCCTTCTCCTCTGCCTCGCCCGCCGCGATCCGCCCCGCATTGGCCGCGTTCCAGCGGATCGCGTATTCATTATAGGCCGCAACCAGCTCCGCATTGGAAATAGACTCTTCGGGCGTAAACAGGCCCGTCGCCGAGATCACAGGGACACTCGCTTCAGGCGCAGTCTCTTTCGACGCAGGTGATTTCGACGCAGAATCTTTCGACGCAGGTGCTTCCGGAACAGTCGTGTCGTCGCTCATCGTGTCACCCCATCTGGAAATCATCGCGACCATACCCAACACCCACGCCGCTGCCCACCCCACATTCACCACGTCGAGTCCCGCCCAGCCGAACACCCCCGCCCACCCCAAAGGCATGACCGCCACGCACCCAACCATGTCGCTCAGACAATGCATCGAGATACCACGGCTCCCGCACTTGCATGGCGTTGTGCAGCAACGGAACCTCCCACGTCAGAGCATTTCTTTTCATTTCCACGCATCCCCGGCCACAAGCCGGGGTCGCGAGCCCTCGCGCCATACCCATAAGGCTTTCCCTCCCGCGATCCCGGATAAACCGCAGAGCGGTTTTCCGGGAATGCGTCTTCGCATGTATTTGTTTTGCTTTGCCCCTCCGGCGCAGCCTTCCACCACTCCCTCTCAAACCGCTCCGGCATCACTTCGCAAGGCCACACCGGGATCGGCGTCTCATATCTCGGCGCCGCTCGAACACTCCGCGTCGTCACTTTTCGTGTGCCCGCGCTCGGCAGCCTCGCGAGTGCAAACTCCCGCACGCCTTCCGGAGACCCCGGCCTTCGTTGGGGTGACGAAGCGGTCCCACAGGGAACATCCGATCGTCGATCGGATGTAGCGGAGGAACCAGCACGACAGTGCTGGCTCTGAGCAAGCGCCACTCTCGCCCTCTCCTCCCACCTCTCCAGCGCCTCAACCCCACCCAGCCGATCACACATGTTCATCCGCAGAGCCTCGCTCGCCAGCAACTCCCGCTTCCGCTTCGCCCGCCGAGCCCACCGCTCCGCCACCCCGATGCGCTTCTGTAGAATGGCCATCCATCCCACGATCAAGGAGAGCAACCCGAACCCCGCATCCCCCTCATCCTCCACCACGCGCAGCGCCAAGCCCTCCACCCGCGCCATCTTCGCAAACAGCGGAGCCGTGTTTTCGGTCTTCTCTTCTGGTGGTGTTTTCCAAGAACTCATGCGCCCAGCATAAGCGCACTCCGCTAGGGGGTGGATATATCTCCCGATATTTCCGCAAGCGCCTGAAAGCGCACAGCTTTCCCAAGACCCTAAGCGCGGATATATCTCACACCCCGCGCGACCCCTGCTCTCTGGCCCTCCCTTTTCACACCGCCAGCCCTGCGCTACACCCCACCCAAAGGGGACATCATATGCGGACTTTATCCATCCTTCTCGGCACGGTGGCCTATCTCGGCGCGTGTCAGGCGGAAGACGCCACGGCCCCCACGGACACGACGGTCGCCGCGCCTTCGCCAAATTCTGCGGCGTCTCCATCCGCCGCCTCATCGACCGCCATCAAGGACGTCTATTGGGGCGATACGCACCTTCACACGTCCGACTCGCCGGACGCGTTCTTTTTCGGAACGCGCCTGTCGCCCGAGGATGCGCTGCGCTTTGCGCGCGGGGATACGGTCACGGCGACCGGCGGGCTGGAGACCACGCTCGCGCGGCCGCTGGATTTCCTCGTCATCGCCGATCACGCGGTCGGGCTTGGCCTGATGCAGCAGGTCTATGACGGCAATCCCGACCTCGTCTCCGATCCGGTCGTGGCGCAGTGGTCCGAAGACCTCCGCGCGGGCGGTGACCAGGCATCCGGCGCGATCCGCGACATCATCGTCGGGCACAGCATGGGTACCAACCCGCCCGCCATCAGCGATCCGGCCCTGATGCAGCCTATCGTGCGCGATGTCTGGACGCGGCGCGGCGACGTGATCGAGAAATATAACGATCCCGGCACCTTCACCGCCTTCGTCGGCTATGAGTGGACGCCGGGGCCCGGCGGGGACAATTTGCACCGTGTCGTGCTCTTTCGCGATGGGCCGGAGCTGACCAATACGATCCTGCCGTTTTCCTCGACCATGAGCGAAGACCCCGAAGACCTGTGGGCGTGGATGGGCAATTACGAGACGAGTCTCGGCGGGCAGGTATTTGCCATTCCGCACAATTCCAACCTGTCGGGCGGGCTGATGTTTGCCATGCAGGACATGGAGGGCAATGCCATCGACACGGCCTATGCCCGCTCGCGCGCGACGTGGGAGCCGATCGTCGAGGTCACGCAGTATAAGGGCGACTCCGAAACGACGACCACGCTGTCGCCGGACGATCAGTTCGCGGCCTTTGGCGATGCGGGCTGGGAGGACACAAACCTCGTCGGCATTCCGCGCGGGCCGGAAACGCATGGCGGGTCTTACGCGCGCGAGGCGCTCAAACGCGGACTGAAGCTTGAGGCCGAGACCGGCACCAACCCGTTCAAGTTTGGGATGATCGGCTCGACGGATTCCCACACCGGACTCGCCACCACCGATCCGGACAATTTCTTCGGCAAGTTCACCATACACGAGCCCGCCGCGAACCGCGCCGCGCAGCCCGAAGCCCTGAACGATTCCCAGCGTTTCGTCTGGCAATATCTCGCCTCGGGCCTCGCCGCCGTCTGGGCCGAGGACAATACCCGCGAGGCCCTGTTCGACGCCATGGAGCGCAAGGAAGTCTATGCCACGACCGGCCCGCGCATGCGCGTGCGCCTGTTCGCGGGCGCGGGACTGACGGCGGACGATCTGGGCAATGCGGCGGCGGGCTATGCGCGCGGCATCCCGATGGGCGGCGACCTGCCGCGATCCGACACCGCGCCGACGCTGCTGGTGACCGCCGACCGCGACCCGGAAGGCGCGAACCTCGACCGCATCCAGATCGTCAAGGGCGAGCTGGTGGACGGCGAGATGCGCGAGACCGTTTATGACGCGATCGGGGCATTACGCGCGCCGCCCACTCTCGAAGGGCAGGACGGCGGGCTCGGCCCCATCGGCGAGGCCCCCGGAGAGCCCACGCTCTCGGTCGCCTGGACCGACCCGGATTTCGATCCTGCCAGCGCCGCCTTCTATTACGCCCGCGTATTGGAAATCCCGACCCCGCACTGGTCGCAATATGATGTCGCGCAATATGGCGGGGCTGCGCCGGAGGCCGCGCCCGTCACCATCCAGAACCGCGCCTACACCAGCCCCGTCTGGTACACGCCCTGATGACGTCGTGGCTGCGCGAGCCCTTGCTCCACTTTGCGGTGGCAGGGGTCTTTCTTCTGGGCGTGTCTTATGCGTTTAACGGAAACGGGTCCGAGCCACCGCGCGGCACGATCGTCGTCAGCGAGTCCGATACCGCACGGCTCGCGGACGGCTTTGCCCGCCTGTTCAACCGCGCGCCCACCGCGACCGAGCGCCAGAACCTGATCGCCGAATATATCCGCGAGGAAGTCTATGTCCGCGAAGCCTTGCGTCTGGGTCTGGATCAGGACGACCCGGTCATCCGCAACCGCCTGGTCCAGAAGATGGGCATTCTCGCCGACGACCTGTCCGCGCGCGCGCCGACGGAGGCGGAATTGCAGGCCCATCTCGACGCCAATCTCGACGCCTATACCGGACAGCCCCTGTTGAGCTTTGACCAGGCGCTTCTGGACGATCCGGCAGCCGTGATCGCGAGCGGGGCCGACCCCCTCGCGGCGGCCACGCCCTCCACCCTGCCGCCGACCCTGACGGACGTCTCCAAGGCCCAGGTCGCGGCGCGTTTTGGGTCAGAGTTCGCCGACACCCTCTCGCAAATGGAGTCGGACGGTGCCTGGGCCGGGCCTGTGCCGTCCAGCCTTGGCCGCCATGCCGTGCGCCTGCGCGAGCTGAGCCTGCCTAAGCCCCCGACGCTGGATCGCCTGCGCCCGCGCCTGGTCACCGACGTGACCCGCATCCGCACGAGCCAGGCCAAAGCGCGCGCCTTCGAGACCCTGCGCGAGCGTTACACTATCGAGATCGCTGAGTGATCCGCGCCCTTCTTGTACTCCTGGCGCTGATACTGTCCGGCACGGCGCAGGCGCATGAGATCAAACCCGCCCTGCTGCAGATCAACGGGATCGACGTCAGCCCCGCCACGACGCCCTCTCCCACTGTGTATCAAGTCAGGTGGCGCGCGCCCACGCGCTATGACACGCCACTGCCCGTGCGGCCCGTCTTTCCCGCGGATTGCACCGCGTCCGGGACCACGCGCACGCGCACCGACTCCGCCACGGTGGACAGTTTCAATCTCGAATGCGCAGAGCCCCTAACGGCGCGCGAGCTGGGTTTTGACGGCCTGCGCGCAACGCCCACCGATGTGCTGGTGACTTATCGACCGTACGGCTCCAACGCCATCACACTGCGGGCCACGGCACGCGCGCCGACGCTGATCCTGCCCGCAAAAGACGATGTCTTTTCGACCGCGCGACAGTATTTTGCCTTGGGGTTGGAGCATATCCTCGAAGGCCTCGACCATCTTGCCTTTGTCCTCGCCCTGCTGCTGTTGATCGGGAGCGGGATTCAATTGATCAAGGCCATCACCGCGTTCACTCTCGCGCACTCCCTCACGCTGGCTGCGGTCAGTCTGGGGTTTGCGGGCCTGCCGTCGCGGCCCGTCGAAATCCTGATTGCCTTTTCCATCGCGCTGCTCGCCGCCGAAGTCATCCGCGCCTATTCACCCGACAGCACAAGGACGCTGACCCGTCGAAAGCCCTGGCTCGCGGCGTTCGCGTTCGGCCTCTTGCACGGGTTCGGATTTGCGGGCGCGTTGTCGGAGATCGGATTGCCGCAAGGCCAGATCGTGCCGGCGCTGCTGGCATTCAATGTCGGGATCGAGGCCGGGCAGCTCCTGTTCGTGGCCGCCGCGAGTGTTGTCCTCTGGGCACTCGGCACGTTCAGGATCCGCACGCAGGCATCCAGGGTCGCCGCCTATGTCGTCGGTGCGGTGGCGATGAGCTGGACGCTGTCTCGCCTGATAGGGATCTAGGCCGCACCTGTTAGGGATCTAGGCGGCGGTGCTCACGGGCGCCACGGCCGGGCTGTTCGCAACTCTTGGGCCGTCTGCGACTGCCATCACGATTTCCACCGCGAAAACACTCCCGCGTCCGGGGTCGGATTTCAAGGTGATTGCGCCGCCCATCAACGCCACCAGTTCCGCGACGATGGCAAGGCCCAGCCCTGTGCCGCCAGCGCCCTGTCGCGCGCCGGATTCGGATTGTCCGAAGCGTTCGAAAATCCTGTTTTGCGCCGATTCCTCGATGCCTACGCCGGTATCCTGCACATAGACCTGCAGGCGAACGCCGCCGGAGACGGCGACACCACGCGCACCGATGCGCACGCCGCCGTGTTCGGTGAACTTCACGGCATTGCTGACAAGATTACCCACGACCTGTTGCCAGCGCTTGGCATCGCCTATGACGTGTTTTGCGAGCCCGTCCTGCCAGTCGAACCCGATCCACAGGCCCGCGCGTTCGGCGCGCAGTCGGTTGAGTTCCACGACATCGTGGAGGACTTTATGCAGGTCGAACGGCTCGTGCACGATGTTCATCTGGCCGGCGTCCAACCGTTCGCCGTCCAGCACGTCATTGACGATACCGAGCAGTTGATCCGAGGCGGAATTGACGATTTCCGCCTGTCTGCGCGCGCTTTCGGGCAAGTCCTGTTTCAGGAGGAGGTCACTCATCGCGATGATGCCGTTGAGCGGTGTACGCACTTCATGGCTCATCCGCGCGAGAAATTCGCCCTTTGTCATCTCCGCACGCCGCGCTGTGACGACAGCGTCTTCCAGTTCGTCGAACAGGCAGAAGAGCTTGTGCCCGAACGGCGCACCGATAAGGCTCGTCAACCAGACGGCGACCATGGCCTGCACATAGCGCTGGCTCTGGCTGGCATTCATGCCCGAGATCAAATCGATCGTCTGCACCGTCGAGAGCGCCGCTACATTGTCGGCCAACACGCCCTGTGACCGGAAATAGAGCCAGGTGAGGACTCCGGATGCCAGGACGCAATAAGCGGCCACGGCCTGCCAGCAAGAGGTCAGCGCCAACAGCAAGGCCCCCGCCACCATCAAGGGCAGGAGCGGGCTATTGATACCACCGGCGATTGCTGGATGATTTGCAAAAAGCGTGGCTAGGACCACCGCCACCAGGATCGCCGCGCTATAGCCGATTCCGACCACCGTTGGCGAACGCAACCATCGCAGGGACAGCATCAGACCGATCAGCACCCCACAGGCCGCCACCGAGATGAAGTGCTGAACATTCAGCCCCCCGTAATTCTGGTACATGGTCACCCAGTTCACGACCTGCAGCAACACAAAGATCAAGGCCACCCCGCAGACCACGCGAGCGCGCAAGCGCTCACTGACGCTGTAGGTGTCGTCGATACGCAAGAAGCGCTCGAAGCGTGCGTGCAGCTTTGTTACGTTCACTCTTTTCCTATCTTATCCGCAGCGATATTTGCCCGGACATAATCCGCCCGTTTCTACCGGGTCTTTGTCGGTAAACCGCGAGTATGTTCCTGCACCGATCGTCCTGAAAACCCAAAGGCCCGGAAGGTTTTCGGCTTTCGGTCCCACATCCCGAGACCTTAAGGGGAAACCCTTTTACTTGGGTTAAAAACCGCCGGTTATTCGCGCGGAGGTCGCAAAACTCCGGTCGATATGGTTGCCAGGGTCTTAACCCATTTTTCCCCGCCAGAGCGATATATACAGTCCCTGCACCCGCGCGCGCTGGACGCCTGCACGTCTGACCCCATATTGAGGCCGAGCGGCGGAGCGACCTCTTTGCATTACGACACCCATATCGACCGGGATCTGAACCCTGCCACGGTGACGGCCATTCTGGGCCCGACCAATACGGGCAAGACCCATTACGCGGTCGAGCGCATGCTGGGCCGGGCCACGGGCGTGATCGGTCTGCCGCTGCGCCTGCTGGCGCGGGAAGTCTATGACAAGATCGTCGCCCAGACCTCGCCCGCCCAGGTCGCGCTGATGACGGGCGAGGAAAAGATCGTCCCCAAACATGCGCGCTATTTCGTCTGCACGGTCGAAGCCATGCCGGTTGAGAGAGAGTTTGCCTTTCTCGCCGTGGATGAAGTCCAGCTGATGGAGCATCCCGAGCGCGGACACGTCTTCACCGACCGCGTCCTGCATACACGCGGCACGGAAGAGACATTGCTGCTGGGTTCCGACACGGCGCGCTCGCTCATCCATCACCTCTTGGGAAAAGAGGTGCGCTTCGAGCGCCGCGAGCGGTTTTCCACCTTGTCCCATGCCGGGCCGATGCGCCTGACGCGCCTGCCCAAGCGGAGTGTGATCGTCGCGTTCTCGGCCTCCGAAGTCTATGCGATTGCCGAACTCATCCGCCGCTATCGGGGCGGGGCGGCGGTCGTGATGGGCGGGCTCAGCCCCCGCACCCGCAACGCCCAGGCCGAGCTCTATCAAAGCGGCGAGGTCGATTTCCTGGTCGCGACGGATGCCGTCGGGATGGGGCTGAACCTCGATTGCGATCATGTGGCGTTTGCGAGCCTGCGCAAGTTCGATGGCCGCCGCAAACGCTGGCTGACCCATATGGAGGCCGCCCAGATAGCGGGACGCGCGGGCCGTTTCCGCCGCCACGGAACATTCGGCACCACGGCGGATGCCCCCACCATGGACGAGGTCATGGTCGACTCTATCACCACCCACCGCTTCGAGACCATCGGCCGGGCGGAGTGGCGCAATTCCGACCTCGACTTCACCTCCGTCGAGGCCCTGCGCGACTCGCTCTACGCCAAGCCGCCGCTCCGCCGTCTCAAGCGCGTCAAACCCGCCAGCGACGAACTGGCGCTGGACCGCATGATCGCCATCCCCGAGGTCGCCGAACATATCGGGGCTGCGACCACAGCTTCTGAGCGTGCAAAAAGGGTCAAGGCGCTCTGGGACATCTGTCAGATTCCGGATTTTCGCGACCTGACCATCGACGCCCATGTGCGGATGCTTGGCGATATTCACGACGTGATGCTCGCCAATCGCGGTCGCATCCCGCACGATTTCCTGCAGAGGCGCATCGCCTTTCTCGACGGAAATCCCGAAGAGCTCCGCCTGATGGGTGTGGACGCGCTGTCAGCCCGGCTCGCGCGCATCCGCACCTGGACCTATTGCGCCAACACGCCCGCCTGGATGTTTGACCCAGGCCATTGGCAGACGGCCACGCGCGCCGTAGAAGACCGCTTATCGGACGCCCTGCACGACAGCCTCATCGCGCGCTTCGTGGACCGTCGCACATCCGCCCTGATGAAGGGCATGGGAGCCAATGCCGCCATGACAGCCAGCATTAAAGACAATGGTGACGTCTGGGTGGACGACCACCTGATCGGGCAACTGGACGGCCTGAAGTTCACGCCCGCCGAGACCACCGGAGAGCTGGAAGCCAAGGCACTGACGGCGGCCGCCACCAAGGCGGTCGCGCCCGAGATCGACCGCCGCCTGACCTCCATGAGCGGCGCGCAGCACGCCGTTTTCACGCTGTCCGATGAGGGCGACATCCTCTGGGGCGGCAAGACGGTGGGCCGCATCAGCCCGTCCGGCAGCGTCTTCAATCCCGGCGCGGACATTGTCGGCGGCGAATACGGCAATCCGCAACTCGTCGCCATGGCGAGCGAGCGCATGCGTCAATACCTCCACGCCGAAGTCTCAGACAAGCTTGTCCCGCTCATCGCACTGAAAGCTCTGGCCGATGCCCCCAGCACAGGCGACAACGCGGCCAAGCCCGCCGTTAAGGGCTTTGCCTTCCAGATGGGCGAGCATTTCGGCAGCCTGCCGCGCGAGCGGTTTTCCCGCGACATCCGCGATCTCGACCGCGACGCGCGCTCCGATCTCTGGGCGGTCGGCACGGTGTTCGGCCAGTATGACGTCTTCCTGCGCGAGATGGTCAAGCCCAAGCCCGCCAAGCTCCTCTCCCTCCTCGTCGCTTACGGCGCGGGCGGTGATCGCAAGCCCTACATCCCGTTCGCGGGCATGACCTCCATCCCGGACCCGGACGGCTCCATCGCGACCAGCCATTCCACCGACGCCATCCGCCGCGCCGGCTACCGCGCCTGCGGGCCACGCATTGTGCGGTTCGACATATTGGAACGCCTCGCCCGCATGATCCGCCAAGCCCAGCAAGAGGACGGGAAAGGCCGCGGCCCGCAATCCTTTCAGATCATGCAGGAAATGCTCGCCCTGCTCGGCTGCACCTATGAGGAAGTCCAGGGCGTGCTGAACAGCCTTGGCTATAAGAGCGAAGTGCGCGAGCCTGCGCCTAAAATTGAAACTGCGCCGGAAGCACAAGTCGAGGCTCCCCCTTCCGAAGTCCCCGGACTTGATCCGGGGCCTCCCACGTCGGACAACACCCTTGCGACCGAGCAAACCCCCACGACCGATGGAGGTCCCGGATCAAGTCCGGGGACTGTCAGCGGTGCAGAACCTGTGGCTGCCAAAGCCGTCACTCCAACCCCCGCCCCCAAACGCCGCAAGGGTGCGCCGCCTTCCGAGCTCCACGTCTTCAACAACCGCGAGACGCTGCCCGACGGCACGACCGTGGAGCATCCCAATCACGAGCACTGGATCTGGGGACGCCAGCCCCATAACCGCCGCAAGCCCGGCGGCGCGCCATCGCACCGCAAGACAGACGCCAAACACAAGGGCAACAGGGATCGAAAGCCCCGCGGCAAGGGCGGCAATCGCGGCGGAAGCAACCGCGGCGGCGGAAAGCCCGACTACACGCCCAAAAAGGATCAGCGCCGCACCGAGGATTCCCCCTTCGCCGCGCTCGCCGGGCTTAACCTCAAAAAGGACGACTCCTGAATACCGAAACCGAAAGCCTGCGGCTCGACACGCTCAGGCTGGATGTGTGGCTTCACCGCACGCGCCTGTTCAAGACGCGCGGACTCGCGGCCCGCCAGATCGGCCTCGGCCGCGTCCGCCTGACACGCGGCCCGGCCACCACGCGCATCACCAAGGCGCATTTCCAGCTCCGCCCCGGCGACCAGCTGACCCTGACGCGGGACCGCCAGCTTATACAGCTCACGGTCCTCGCCATTCCCCACCGCCGCGGCCCTGCGACCGAGGCGCAAAGCTGCTATGAGCGCGGGGACGGCTGAGGCGGGGTCGTCCGTGTTCAGGCGTTCGCCTTTGCGCCTGCTTGCACTGGCCGTCGCGACATTGGCTCTTGCTTGGGTCGTCACGCTCGCTTGGTCGGGCCTACCCTCCCCCGTCTTCGGCGACGACAGTCCCGGCGGCGAGCGTCCCGTCGCGTTGCGCCATCTATTGACCCACACATCCGGCGCACACCGGAGCGGCTTTCCCGGCCGAAGGCGCCACAGCATCACCGGGGTCGGTCATAGCGGCGCGAACACGGAATACCGCGCGCTCTATGCCGCGTGGCCGGAGGCCGACCTCATGATGGTCGCCATGAGCGCCGAGCCCGTCGGGGCACAGTTTCACGCAGAAATCCGGGACGCCCTCGCGCCCAGTCACAAGGGGTCGCCTGCGCCCATCCCACATGCCGCACACCCCCGCGATTGACGCGCCCGCTCACCCCGCTATTGGCCTGCGCATGACCTATATCGTCCCCTCATGCGCAAGGATTTGCGCATGACCTATATCGTCAAAGATGAGTGCATTCGCTGCAAGTTCATGGACTGCGTCGAAGTCTGTCCCGTGGACTGTTTCTACGAGGGTGAGAACATGCTCGTCATCCATCCGGACGAGTGCATCGATTGCGGCGTGTGCGAGCCGGAATGTCCCGTCGATGCCATCGTGCCCGATACCGAGGACGATCCGGACGGAAAGTGGCTCGCCATCAATGCGAAATACGCCGAGGTCTGGCCCGTCATCACTCTCAAGAAGGAGCCACCCGCCGACCGCGAGGAATTCGAGGATGTCACGGGCAAGTTCGAAAAATACTTCAGCGAGAAGGCTGGCACAGGCGATTAGGGTTAGAGGTTGCGACCATTGACCCAGCGGGGTGTTCGGCACCTGCCTGCTTCCGGGAACCCCTACCGTCCTGTCGCGCTTCATCCCTATAGACTTTGGCTGACCCGGACCCTGACATGACCCGTACCCTTCTCGCGTTTACCGCGCTCTCGCTCGTGGCTCTGCCCCTTTCGGGTTGCGCGTCGTCTGCCTCAGCGGATGATGAGCTCCGCAACGGTTCTATTTCCGACACCATTCAGTCCTATGGCAATATGTCCAAGGAGCACGCGAAGGCCGTCAAGACCGCCGCGGATGCGCGCAAGGATATCCGCGATGCCGAGAAGGATCTCAAGGATGCCCGTAAAGAGACCTCCAAAGCCGAAAAGGATATGCGCGACGCCCGCGACGACCTCGAAAAAGCCCGCCGCAAGTTGCGTACCGCCGAGGACACCCGCCAGCGCATCGAGCGTACCTATGAACGATCGCTCGCGCCCACCACCCGCTAGCTTTCGGCCTCAGGGTTCGGCGTCAGGGTTCGGCGTTAGGCGAAAGGGAGGCCGCGTCCGCCAACCGCGGACACGGCGACCGTCTTAGGAACGGTTCCGGTTTCCGGTCAATGCTTCGGTAAGACCACTGGGCCTTACCGGAGACGACCATGACTCAGTCCCTGCGCCTGCGCGCACTCATTACCACCCCCACCATCGCGCTCACTGCGCCCGCTGCCTACGGCCAATGCGTCGTGGACGGGAATATGATGGCCGACGCCTCCAATCCCGAAAGCGGCCAGACCATCACCTGTGAAGACAACCTCGACAATGACGGTGTGCCCGATCGCCAGGCCGATGATGTCACCGTCAATATCAACGCGCCCGCCGGCGGCATCAGCGTCACCGGAAAACCCGGTATTGCTCTTGGCAACGGCGCGACCATTACGGGCAGCGGCATGAGCGACGCCAATTCCGTGGGCGTATAATTCCACCAAAAACGTCGCCTCAGACGCGGTCATGACCACCTCGTTGGGCAAGTCCAACCCCGTGCTCGTGCGCGGGATCATGGCCACGGTCAACGTCTCGGGCGTCGTGCGCTCCTTGTCGGGCAACGCCACCGCCATCCTGCTTGAAGGTGATATGGCGACGGTTACGGTCGAGGACAGTGGTTTGTTGACCGCAATCCCGCTTTCGACGCGGGCCTCGGTACGACCGCCAACGCCTTTGCCGTCAGCCAGCAGGTCGCGGACAAGGATCGCCTTCATACGGGCGGCCGGATCGGGATGGAAATCAACGACTCCTTCGACCTTGGGCTGCGCTATGACGGACGCTTTGGCAGCAACGTCACCGACCACCGCGGCAGCCTTCGCCTGACGGGTCGCTTCTAGAGAAACGATCACGCCAGTGGGCTCAGCCCACTCGACACACGTCTCTCGACACACGTCTCTCGACACTTGGGCGGCAGGGACTACCCTGTCGCCATGTCCACACCTGACGACACCTATGGCCCAACACGCCCAACTGCCCCGCCCGACCGGAAAAGGCGAAGTCGCCGCAAATCCATCCTCCTCGCCATTGCCGGCCTTGTCGCTGCGCCTCATATCTACCTGTTGGCGCTCAGTGTCCTTCCGCCGCCGATCACGTTGAACCAAGCCCTCGACTCCCGCCCGCTCAAGCGCGACTGGCAGCCCCTCAGGTCTATCTCCCCGCACCTCGTCCATGCCGTGGTCGCGGCGGAAGACTCCCGCTTCTGCACCCATTCCGGCATCGACTGGGACGCCACGCGCGAACAGCTCGACAGTGAGGGCGGGCCGGCACGCGGCGCGTCCACCCTGACACAGCAGACCGCCAAGAACGTCTTTTTCTGGAATGGCGGCGGCTATGTGCGCAAGGCGGGCGAGGCGTGGTTTGCCCTGCTCGGCGACGCTGTCTGGGGCAAGCGGCGGACGCTGGAGCTCTATCTCAATGTCGCCGAATGGGGCGCGGGCACCTATGGCGCGGAAGCGGCCGCCCGCCATTATTTCAACGTCTCCGCCGCAGAGCTCTCCCCACTTCAGGCCGCCCGCCTCGCCGCCGTCCTGCCCAGTCCCAATAAATGGAGCGCCGATGCCCCTGGGCCTTATGTCCAAAAGCGCACCGCGACCCTGCAAGCCAGAGCCGCGGTCATACGAACGCAGGGCCATGCGGAGTGCGTGACGCATTAATTATCCAGCCGGTTCACCAATGCCGCCGCGAATGCTCGCGCCCCCGCATTCTCCCCGCCCTCGCCGTCGCTCAGCCCGAAATAGAGATACGGCTCCACCATCTCGCACTCGATCAGTCGCCACGATCCATCGCCGTTTTCGGCATTGCCGCGCAGCACATCCACCCGCGCATAGAGCGGCAGCGCCCCGAACCGCGCCTGCATTTGCGCCAGCGCCCCGTCTGCAATCGCGATCATGTCGGGCGTCGCCACGACCGCCTCTTCGCGCCCGCCATAAAGCGACTGGATCCGGTAATCGCCGGGTTTGGGCGTCTTGCGCAAAGCATGGCTCAGCACCCCGTCGAAAAACAGCATGGAGATCTCGCCTTCCGTCTCCACCGCTTTCAGAAACGGCTGGATCATCGCGCGTCCCGACGGCATCTCGCCCGCATCCGGCAGAGCCTCGCCCCGACGCACACTCACCTGCCGCCATGCCCCCGCGCCCACTTGCGGCTTGATCACCAGCCGGTCCGTGCCGAAGCGATCGAAAGCCCTCGCGACGGCGTCTGAATCAATTCGTTCCACGACCTCCGTCTCGATAATCGGCGCGCCTCGCAGGTTAGCCGTGCCAGCCCCCAATTCCTCCAGATAACGCTTATCCGTATTCCAGCGCAGCAACTCCACCCCGTTCAGCACGCGCGTCGTCTTCGCCGCCCGCTCCAGCACGGTTAGAAACGCCTCGCGCTCGTCCCAGTAATCCCAGCACAAAAGCGGCAGCACGGCGTCATAGTCGCCCGCACGCTCCGCCGCCTCCCGCCAGCGTAACAGCGCGCAATCCACGCCCAGCATTGCAAGCGCGGGGACGAGCTTGCCCATCTGCTCGTCCCGCTCGAAAGCGTCGCCCCGCTCGGTCACAGCCCCCGGCATCATATCGTCCGAGGCGAGAATGGCGACATTTTTCACGGCTTTCATTGTGGCAGTCCTTTGCTATTGAGCGGCGTTCCAACGGAGGCTTTCCCATGTCCACTCTCGCAAAATACGACCTGGTCGGCATCGGTAACGCCCTGATGGACGTCATCAGCCCCGTGCCCGACGCTTTCCTGTCTGATCACGGCATGGACAAGGGCGGCATGGCCCTGATCGACGAGGCTCGCGCGCTCACCCTCGACGACATCTTGCGCGCTACCGCGGAGGTCACCGAGACCGCAGGCGGCTCCGGCGCGAACACGATCGCGGGCGCGTCCGAGCTCGGCCTGCGCACGGCCTATATCGCGCGCGTCGCCGCCGACGTGACGGGCCGCGCCTATCACGCCGCCATGGAAGACGCGGGCGTGGCCTTTCCCAATTCTCCATCCGGTCGTGCCCCCGCCACGGGCCGCTGCCTCATCGCCGTTACCCCGGACGGCGAGCGCACAATGAGCACCTATCTCGGCGTCAGCACGACATTCGGCCCGTCCGATCTCGCCGATGACGTCATCCGCGACGCCGCCATTCTTTATCTCGAAGGCTATCTCTTCGATCAGGACGCGGCCAAGGCCGCCTTCATCCACGCCGCCGAAGTCGCCCGCGCGGCGGGGCGTCGCGTCGCGCTGACCCTGTCGGACACCTTTTGCGTGGAGCGCCACCGCGATGCCTTCCGCCAATTGGTCGAGCACAATACCGACATCGTCTTTGCCAATGAAGCCGAGGCGCGGGCCCTCTATCAAACGGACAGCCTCGACACGGTCGCCGACCACCTCTCCGGCACCGACACCCTTGTCTTCATCACCCGCGGCGAGCACGGCGCGCTCGTGCTCGACGGCTCGGAGCGACACCACGTCCCCGCCACGGCCGTCGCCAAGGTCATCGACACCACGGGCGCGGGCGACCAGTTCGCCGCCGGAACGCTCGCCGCCCTTTCCATGGGCCTGTCGCCCGCGGATGCCGCCCATCTCGGCAATATCGCCGCCGGGGAAGTCATCCAGCATTTCGGCCCCAGACCCCAACACAGCATTCACGAGCTCGCGATAGGCTAGTACTAACGTCGTCCTCCCCCGTTCACGGGGGAGGTGGCGCGAAGCGTCGGAGGGGGGAAAGCGGTGGGTGTGGACGCTCGCAGGCGAACACAAGCAAGCCCTCGTTTCCCCCCTCCGCCCTTCGGGCATCCTCTCCCTCTCAGGCCCCGCAAGCGGGGGAGGACGCGTATTATTACTCATCTTGTCATCGCGATCCGCGCCGCTTCCGCTTGCGCCTTTGCCTCCCGCGCCTCGCGCTTTTCGCGCGCCTGATCGCCCTCGCGCAGCTCCCCGATATCGGCCACATTCAGCGCCCCCGGCCGCTCCAGATCCAGCAGCGCGATCGAGCGCGTCTCGATCCGCTCTTGCAGCTCCGCCATGAAGGCGTCCTTCTCGCCAAGGCCTTGGGCCCTCCCGCCCTCGCTCGGTGCGGGGATCGGCTCCAGAAACTCCACGACCGCCGGGCCCGGATATTTCCACCACTGGTTCTTGTTCCAGCGCTGGCCGAGATTCGTCGCCACCGGCACGACCGGACAATCGAAATCCATATAGAGATGATAGATCCCCTTCCGGTAGCGGTGATGCGTCCCGACCTGTGACAAGTGCCCTTCGGGATAGATCAGGATCTTGCGCCCCTGCGCCTTCACCCGCGCGCTGATTTCCATCATCCGTTCGCGCTGTTCCGGCCCGCCGCAATTATCGACCATCACCGCGCCGATCTTGGCGAGGATGCGGCGGATGATGCCGAACTTCTCGATATGGTTGTCGGCGATAAAACTGATGTCATCGACGGAGCTGAACATCACGATCCCGTCGCCATAGCTCTGATGCTTGGAGGCGATGATGCAGGCCCCTTCCGGAAGGTGCTCTTTCCCCCGAACCTCGATATCCACGCCCACGAACTCCTCGAACGCCGCCACCATGGTGCGCGTATAAAGCTGCATGCTCTTCATGAAGACCTTGCGCCCCGGCAGGAAACTCAGCACCACGCAGACGATGGCAAACACGAATGTGATGACGAAGAACAGGATGTTGAATCCCCAACTCCCCAGCTTCGCCGGCCCCCGTGTCGCCAATTTACTCGTGGCCGTTTCACTCATGCCGTCCCCCTATGCATTGTCGATATCCTTACATGCGACGGTAAACCCGTGGCAAACGCTGCACGCTCATTTATAGATGGCCCAAAGCCTCGAAGGGACACCCCATGAAACTCGACTCCTCCATCTCCGCCATCGTCACCGGCGGCGCATCCGGCCTCGGTGAAGCCACGGCCCGCATGCTGCGCGAACACGGCGTCAAGGTCGGCATTTTCGATTTCAACGAGGAGCGCGGCCAAGCCCTTGCCAAAGAGGTCGGCGTCACCTTCGCCAAGGTCGATGTCTCGGATGAGGCCAGCGTCGATGCGGGCTTCGAGACCCTTCGCACCGCCAATGGCCAGGAACGCATCCTCATCAATTGCGCGGGCATCGGCTACCCGTCCAAGACCGCCAAGCGCGACCGCGAGACCGGCAATCCCGTCGCCCACTCCATGCCGCACTTCAACAAGGTCATCAACGTCAACCTCATCGGCTCCTTTATGTGCGCGTCCAAAGCCGCCGCGGGCATGATGACGCTCGATCCGCTCGACCCCGATGGCGAGCGCGGCGCGATCGTCCACACCGGCAGTGTCGCCGCGCAGGACGGCCAGATCGGTCAGGTCGCCTATTCCGCGTCCAAGGGCGGCATCGTCGCCATGACACTGCCCATGGCGCGCGATCTCGGTCGCGAAGGTATCCGCGTGAACACCATCCTGCCGGGCTTTTTCGAGACGCCCATCTATCAGCAAATGCCCGATCAGGTGAAAGAGAGCCTCAAGGCCCACCTCGTCTTCCCCAACCGCTTCGGCCACGCCAGCGAGTTCGCAAGCCTCGCCCAGATGCTGGTCGAACAAGTCTACATGAACGCCGAAGTCATCCGCATGGACGCCGCCGCCCGCATGCCCCCGAAATAAAAGGGGACATTTAATTGGCGCGCAGGCTGAATTCCCCGCGTCGGGACGCGCCCTGCACACAGCCATGTCACTCAGACAATCGGAGCGCATACACAGGCTCCCGCGCTTGCATGGCGTTGTGCAGCAACGGGACCTCCATCGTTAGAGCCATACTCATTGCCAGCACGCATCCCCGGATTTAATCCGGGGTCGCGAGCCCTCGAACCATACCCATCAGGCTTTTCCTCCCCCGATCCCGGATATTTCGCTTCGCGAAATTCCGGGAATGCGTCTGTGTTCTTGTTCGTTTTGCTATGTGTATTTGGCGCAGCCTTCCACCACTCCCGCGCGAACCGCTCCGGCATCACCTCACAAGGCCACACCGGGATCGGCGTCTCATACTTCGAACCCGCCCGCACGATCCGCGTCGTGATTTTTCGTACACCACGCTCTGGCAGCCGCGCCAGCGCGAACTCTCGCGCTACCGGTGGAGCCTCCGGCGTCTGCCGGGGTGACGGAGCGGTCCCGAAGGGAACATCCGATCGTCGATCGGATGTAGCGGAGGAACCAGCACGACAGTGCTGGCTCTGGGCCAGCTTTGCTCTTTCTTCCCACCTCTCCAGCGCACCCACTCCCCCCAGCCGGTCACACATGTTCATCCGTAAAGCCTCACTGCTGAGCATCTCCCGCTTCCGCGCCGCCCGCCGGTTCCACCGCTCCGCCACCCCAATCCGCTTCTGCAAAATCGCGATCCACCCCACGATCAAGCTCAGCAGGTTGAACGAGGGATCCCCCATCTCATCCTCCACCACACGCAGCGCCAAACCCTCCACCCGCGCCATCTTCGCAAACAGCGGAGCTGTGTATTCGGTTTCGGTCTCCGGGGGTGTTTTCCAATTGCTCATGCGCCCAGCATAAGGGCACTCCCTCAGGGGGTGGATATATCTCCCGATATTTCCGCAAACGCTTGAACTTACTGAAGATTATTCCGACCCCAAGTGCGGATATATCTCATGAGCCTCACAACCCACAGCGAACAGGGCCGTCGCTGTCGCTCCGCTTTCTTCAGCAAATGCGAGCGCCGATCGCATTTTCGCCCCACCCGACGTGGACGATCCTTTCGTCATCCATCCAGCCCGAATGTCACCGTCGTCACCACGCGCACTTTCTTGTTGGGCGTATCGGCAACGCCATAGCCCCCGCCTTCGCCGTCGCGGGCCTGGATCGAGAAATAGCCCTGCGTCGCGCTGCGGATGGCGCCGACATCCGTGCCGGAATCTTCGGCAAACTGCTCGGCGGCGCGGCGCGCATCCTTGGTCGCCGCCGCCACCATATCGGGCTTGATCGCCTCCAGCCCCGTGAAGGTGTATTGCATCGACCCGTCCTCCAGCACCACGCCGTCGCCGATCAGGTCGAACTGGCTCGCGACCACGCGGCGCGCCAGCGCGACATCGGTCGTGCGAAAGGTCAGGCGCTGGCGGATGGTGATGTTGTTGCGCCCCTGTGCGTCCGTATAGCTGCTGACATTCACGCCCGACGCCTGCAACCCGTCGCCATCCACGCCCAGACCGTCAAAGAAGCCGCGGATCGCCGCGGTGTCGCGCTGAATATCGGCCTGCACCGCATCCAGCTTGGAGCCTTGCGCCGAATAGCCGATCACCCAGGTCGCCAGATCCGCCACCACATCGCGCTCGGCCAGCCCGCGCACCGTCACACTCCGGTCGGCCGCCTTCGCCCTAAGCAAGCCATTGCCCAACAGATACCCCCCGGCGATCAGCCCCAGACTGAGGATGATCGCCGCAACGATCGTGGCGATGGAGAGTGTGCGGTAGGGTCGGGTATCGGTCATGCCCGCATTCTGACGGCGAATACGGCGAAGACAAGACGGGTCTTCCGAAGACAGGTGTGCGGCCCGGGTTGTGGCCCGGGTTGTGGCCGTCGCATCTAATACGTTCCAACGCTCGCCCGACCCGCGCACTGCACATATGCTGACCCTTGCGCTTTTGCAGGCCGCGACTTGCGATATAGGTCATGGAAGACACCCTCCTCAGCGCCTATGTCGGCAAAGGAGTGCATCCGTTTTGACTGCAAGGAACAGACCCCATGTTTGAAGGTTTCGACGCCATCCTGCTCGCGCGGATCCAGTTCGCGTTCACGGTCGCCTTCCACTTCATCTTTCCGGCATTCACCATCGGGCTTGCCAGCTATCTCGCCGTGTTGAACTTTCGCTGGCTGCGCACGCGCGACGAGAAATATCTCCGCCTGTTCAAGTTCTGGGTGAAGATTTTCGCCATCACCTTTGCCATGGGCGTCGTCAGCGGCATTACCATGGCCTATCAGTTCGGCACGAATTGGAGTGTGTTTTCCGATATTGCCGGGCCCGTGATCGGCCCGCTCATGGCCTATGAAGTCCTGACGGCGTTTTTTCTGGAGGCTGGCTTTCTCGGCATCATGCTGTTCGGGCGCGAGCGCGTCGGCGACCGCCTGCACATGGTGGCCTGCATTGCCGTCGCGGCGGGAACGGCGATCTCGGCGACCTGGATCCTTTCGGTCAATAGCTGGATGCACACCCCCCAGGGCTTCGCGATCGCCGAAAACGGCCAGATGGTCCCCACAAACTGGCTGGAGGTCATCTTCAACCCCAGCTTCCCCTATCGCCTGGCTCACACGCTGACGGCGGCTTATCTGACCACCGCCTTTATCGTCGGCGGCGTCGGCGCACTGCACCTCTTGCGCGGACGAAAGCATGACCTGCCCGCCAACCCCGCCGTGCGCACCATGTTCTCCAACGCCATGTGGATGGCCGCTTTCGTGGCCCCGCTGCAGATCGTCCTGGGTGACCTTCACGGCCTCAACACCCTCGAATACCAACCCGCCAAAGTCATGGCCATGGAAGGCCATTACGACAGCTATGACCGCGCGGCCCCGCTCTACATTTTCGGCATCCCCGATGATGAAACCCAGGAGCTGAAATACAAGATCGGCATTCCCGGCCTGTCCTCGCTGGTGCTCAAGCACGACATCAATGCCCCGCTTGCGGGCCTCGACACCATTCCCGACGATGAGCAGCCCCCCGTCGCCATCGTGTTCTGGAGCTTCCGCATCATGGTCGGCATCGGCTTCCTCATGCTGGGCGTTGGCGCGTGGAGCCTCTGGGCGCGCTTTCGTCGCCGCCTCTATGACGCGCAATGGCTGCACCGCGCGACCCTGTTAATGGCCCCATCCGGCCTCGTCGCCGTTCTCGCGGGCTGGATCACGACCGAGGTCGGTCGCCAGCCATACACCGTTTATGGCGTCCTGCGCACCGTTGACAGCGCGTCCCCGCTCGCCGCCCCCGCGGTCGGTGCCTCGCTCATGGCCTTCGTGATTATCTATTTCGTCGTCTTCGGCGCAGGGATCTTCTATATCCTGCGGCTGATGAACCACGCTCCGCAAGTCGGCGAGTCCGGTATGACCACGGCGGACGGGCCCATCCGCACCTCCGGCATCACACCCGCACAACAAGCCGACGAGCAACACCCCGAACTCTCGGCGGAGGACGCGCCGTGACCGGTTCCGCTTTCGAGGTCGTGCCGTGGCTCGCCTATGCGTGGGCGATCCTGCTGGCGGCGGCGATCTTCATCTATGTCATCCTCGACGGCTTCGACCTCGGCCTCGGCATCCTCTATCCGTTCTATCAGGACAAAGGCGATCGCGACCTGATCATGAACACAGTCGCGCCCGTCTGGGACGGCAACGAGACCTGGCTGGTGCTCGGCGGCGGCGGATTGTTCGCGGCCTTTCCCATGGCCTACGGCATTATCATGCCCGCGCTCTATGCGCCCATTATCGCCATGCTGCTCGCGCTGATCTTTCGCGGCGTCGCGTTCGAATATCGCTGGCGCACCAAGCGTTGGCTCAAATACTGGGACTGGGCCTTTATTTGCGGCTCGACGGTCGCGGCCTTCTCCCAGGGCGTGGCGCTTGGCGCGATCCTCCAGGGCATCACGGTCGAGGGCCGCGCCTATGCGGGCGGCTGGTGGGACTGGCTGACCCCGTTCAGCCTCCTGACGGGCGCGAGTGTCGTCGCGGGCTACGCCCTGCTCGGCGCGTGCTGGCTCATGATGAAGACCGAGGACGAGGTTCACGACACCGCCCGCCATCTCGCCTGGCGCTTCGGCATCGCCGTCATGGCTTTCATCATCGCCGTCAGCGCGGCCACGCCTTTCTTGGAACTGTCCTATTACGACCGCTGGCTGACCGCGCCCGGCATCTATTTCGCGGCGCCCGTGCCCATACTGGTCGCGCTGGTGGCGTTCTGGTTCTTCCGATCGGTGCATGTCGATCGCCACGAAGTCCGCCCCTTCATCCTCGCGCTCGTGATGTTCTTTCTCTGCTTTGTCGGCCTCGGCATCAGCATGTGGCCCTATATCATCCCGACAGAGGTCAGCATATTGGACGCCGCCACACCGTTTAAGAGCCAGATTTTCATGTTCGTCGGCGCACTCGTCATGCTCCCGATCATCCTCGGCTATACCGCGTTCGCCTACTGGGTGTTTCGCGGCAAGATCGACCCGGATGAGGGCTATCACTCGTGAAGGACACCCACGGATGAAAGAAACATTGCGCAAGCTCGGCTGGTTCGTCGCCCTCTGGGTCGCAGGCGTGCTGTGCGTGGCGACCGTCGCCTACGGCATCCGAATGATGATACTCTAGGCACGAAAGCCCCATAGCGGGCCCTGATCAGCCCCTGACCAGCCCCACCTTAACCCGTGCAATCCGCGCCCGAATCGCTATATGTAAACCACTGATTTCCTGTGGATTCCCTTATGAGCGACCCGACCCCGACACCCACTCCCGAACAGCCCGAATACGGCGCGGATTCCATCAAGGTTCTCAAGGGCCTCGATGCCGTGCGCAAGCGTCCGGGCATGTATATCGGCGATACGGATGACGGCTCCGGCCTGCACCACATGGTCTATGAGGTCGTCGATAACTCCATCGATGAGAGCCTCGCCGGACACGCCGACAAGGTCGAAGTCGTCCTCCACGCCGACGGTTCTGTGTCCGTCCGCGACAATGGCCGCGGCATCCCCGTCGCCATGCACACGGAGGAAGGCGTCTCCGCCGCCGAAGTGATCATGACGCAGCTCCACGCGGGCGGGAAATTCGACTCCAATTCCTACAAGGTCTCGGGCGGTCTGCACGGCGTGGGCGTCAGTGTCGTCAACGCCCTCTCGGAATCGTTGAAGCTCCGCGTCTGGCGCGAGGGCAAAATCCACGAGATGGAGTTCCGCCACGGTGACGCCGTCGCCCCGCTCAAAGTTGTTGGCGACGCCCCCACCGAGGTCCGCCGCGATGGCAGCTCCAAAATCCTGACCGGCACCGAAGTCCGCTTCCTGCCATCCGAGGACACCTTCACCGGAACCGAATTCAACCGCGATACGCTGGAGCGCCGCCTGCGCGAACTCGCCTTCCTCAATTCCGGCGTCAACATCACCCTCCGGGACGAACGTGGTGAAGAACCCGTCGATATCACCCTCTTCTACGAGGGCGGTATCGAGGCCTTTGTCCGCCATCTCGACGCCGCCAAGGAATCCGTCATGGAGGCCCCCATCACCATTCACCGCGAAGTGGACGGCGTCACGGTCGAGGCCGCGCTGTGGTGGAACGACAGCTATCACGAGACACTCCGCGCCTTCACCAACAACATCCCCCAGCGCGACGGCGGCACCCATGTCGCTGGCTTTCGCGGCGCACTGACCCGCACCGTCAACAAATACGCCGCCGAATCCGGCGCGGCCCGCAAGGAAAAAGTCACCATCAGCGGCGACGACGCCCGCGAAGGCCTGACCACCGTGCTGAGCGTCAAGGTTCCGGACCCCAAATTCTCTTCCCAGACCAAGGACAAGCTCGTCTCCTCCGAAGTCCGTCCCATCGTGGAATCCGCCATCGGCGAGGCGCTCGGCGAATGGTTCGAAGAACACCCCGCGGAAGCCCGCAACATCGTCCAGAAGATCATCGAGGCGGCATCGGCCCGCGAAGCCGCCCGCAAGGCCCGCGACCTCACCCGGCGCAAAGGCGCGCTCGACGTCGCCTCGCTGCCCGGCAAGCTCGCAGACTGTCAGGAAAAAGACCCGGCGCTGTCGGAGATTTTTCTCGTGGAGGGGGATTCCGCCGGCGGCTCCGCCAAACAGGCCCGCGATCGCCACAATCAGGCGATCCTCCCTCTCAAGGGCAAGATCCTCAACGTCGAGCGCGCCCGCTTCGACCGCATGCTGTCCTCCCAAGAGATCGGCACCATGATCACCGCGCTCGGCACCGGCATCGGCCGCGACGACTTCGACATCGAAAAACTCCGCTACCACAAGGTTGTCATCATGACCGATGCGGATGTCGACGGCGCGCATATCCGCACGCTCCTGCTCACCTTCTTCTACCGCCAGATGCCCGAGCTCATCGAGCGCGGCCACCTCTACATCGCCCAGCCCCCGCTCTACCGCGTCGAGCGCGGCAAGAGCACCCGCTACATCAAGGACCAGAGTGAGCTCGACGAATACTTGATCGAGTCCGGCGCGGACAATGCCAGCCTCGAACTCTCCTCCGGCGAAGTCGTCAGCGGCGAAGACCTCAAACGCCTTGCCCGCGAAGCCCTCAACGTGCGCTCCGCCATCTCCCGCATGAAGCACAAGGCCGACCGCGAAATCATCGCTCAGGTCGCCATTGCGGGCCTGCTCGATGAGGACGCCACGGATGCCGAGATCGCCGCCGCCGGTCGCCGCCTCGACATGATCGCGGATGAGGGCGAAGACGGCTGGACGGGCCGCCTCGACGATGACGACGCCGTCGTGCTCGAGCGCGTCGTGCGCGGCGTCACCGAGCGCCACATTTTCCGCCCCGCCTTCCGCGAATCCGCCGACGCCCGCCGCCTGCATAAGCTCGCCCCGGCACTCGCCGAAACCTATCAAGGCACAGCCTACTTCCGCCGCGGCGCCTCTTCCGGGGATATGGGGGACGCCGTCCCCATCAACGGCCCCAGCCAGCTCCTCGACGTCATCCTCGCCGGAGGCCGCAAAGGCTTCAAGATCCAACGCTATAAAGGCCTCGGCGAAATGAACCCCGACCAACTCTGGGAAACCACCCTCGACGCCAACGCCCGCAGCCTCCTCCAGGTCCACGTCGAAGCCGCCGACGCCAGCGACGAACTCTTCACGAAGTTGATGGGCGACCAGGTCGAGCCGAGACGCGACTTTATCGTGGGGAATGCACTGGAAGCGGAGGTGGATGCGTGAATAGCCTTATTCCAACCGCAGGAATTATCGCTGCAACTTTTCTGGGTCCGCTATTCGCAGTTCTGGCAACTCGATATATCGACGCGAGACGGGACAAAAATAAACGGCGCTATGATATATTCATCGCACTAATGACTACTCGTCGTATAAATCTGAGCAAAGAACACGTAGATGCAATCAATCGTATTGAAATTGAGTTTTCTGAAGACGAAAAAGTAATCAGGTCACTTCAGGCATACATGGATGTATTATCAGATTTTATACCTAAAGAGAATGAGGCATTTAAAGTCTGGGACAGAAGAAAAAACCGTACATTCGCTACACTTGTCCAGAATATCGGCTCATCAATAGGTAGACAGGTTGATCGTAATGATCTGATCGATGGTGGATATTATCCAAAAGGATTAGTCGATAGGGAAGAGTTACAGCTTGAAGTAATGTCCTCTTTAAAAGAGGTCTTACAACAAAGCCGTCCAATTTTGGTTTCTAAAGCAAGCTTTAGGCCATCTACTCTGTCGACTAATCCGGATTCGAAGTATCCTGATCCGCCAAACTAAACTTCTGCTAGTTTTTACATTTTGAAGTTAACTTTTCCAGTTGGAAAGTTAGCGAGCTGCGTTGCGCCAGAAAAAGTCGCTGTCTCAATCAAAAGGTTGAACGGGATAGAGACATCTTGATCGATACTTTGCCCAGTTACTAACTCGGTGCCAGCTTTAAAGGTGAAAGTAGTTGATAACTCTAAACCTAAGCTCGTTTTTTCGTATTTGCCAGAGATTATACCCCCCGCGGCATCTACACCCGCAATAGTGCCTTTATTTATAAGAGCAGATAAAAACCCTGATCCCTCTTTTCCGGTGTAATAAAGTACATAAAAGCCATCCATGTTTTGATCCTCATTCGATTCTGTCGATTTCCATTCCTAGCCTGTTCAAATACTATAGCAACATTTCCGCCAGTCCCCGCTTCTGCCACACCGCATTGCCCCACTGGCTCGCACCCCAAGGGCGCGGCGGCGGTAGAGATGTGAATCGTAGTCATAGGTGAAGCCGAAGCCGCTGTGGAACTGGATGGAACGGTCGGCAGCAATGAAGAAGGCCGAGTTCGCGAGCGCATTGGCCATGCGCGTGTCAACTTCAGCCTATACAAAACCTGGATGTCGGAACATTGGCCTCCCCGCCGCGCTAATTACATTACACAGCAGGAGACCACCCATGCCCAAATGCGACCAATGCGGAAACAATTACGACCGCGCCTTCACCGTCACCCTCCACGACGGCACGGGCGGCACGTTTGACAGCTTCGAATGCGCCATCACGCGCCTCGCGCCCACCTGCAAGCAATGCGGCTGCCGCGTCATCGGCCACGGTCGCGAGACCGCAACCGACGACACCTATTGCTGCGCCTCCTGCGCAAAGATGGCGGGTGTGCCGCTCGAGAATTAATTCAGCAAAATTTCCGCCAGCCGCCGTTTCTGCCACACCGCATCGCCCCACTGGCTTGCGCCCCAGATGGCGCGGCGGCGATAAAGTTGGGCGTCGCAGTCATAGGTAAAGCCGAAGCCGCCGTGGAACTGGATGGAGCGGTCGGCGGCGTATGCCAGCGCCGTCTCGCCCCGCGCCTTGGCCATGCGGGTCGCGACCTCGGCCTTGCCCTGATCCCCGAAGGAATGCGCCGCCGCATAGAGCAGGGAGCGCGCCTTTTCATATCCCATATAGGCATCCACCGTCGGGTGCTTGAGCGCCTGGAATGCCCCGATGGGCTTGCCGAACTGCGTCCGCGTCTTGAGGTACTCCACCGTATAATCGATCACCGCCTGCGCCCCGCCCACGAGCTCCGCCGCGCCGAGCAGGTTGGCGACGAGATCGATATGGCCGAGCGGGGCAGAGTCGAGCCGTTCGGCCCGCAACCCGTCGAGATTTAATTCATAGCTCCGCTTGGTCTCGTCGATCACGATCTCGCGCCGCAGGGCCGCGTCCGGCAAATGCCCCGCAATCAAAAACAGCCCCACCTCGCCCTCGACCTTCGCGGAGACGACAATCAGTTCCGCCACCTCCGCATGCTGCACGAACGTCTTCGTCCCGCTCAGCACATAGCCGTCCCCATCCGCCATTGCCGTCGCCGCGACATTACCCAAATCCCAATCGCCATTGTCCTCCGACAGCGCCACCGTCGCCGCCATGCCGCCCGCAATCTTCGGCAGCCATTCCCCCTTCTGCGCCGCCGTCCCGCCTTTCAGGATCGCCTGCCCCGCCAGCGTCGTCGCAAAGAACGGCGTCTCCAGCAGGCGTCGCCCCATCTGCTCCATCACCGGCACGACTTCCGCGAGGCCTAGCCCCACGCCCCCGAACGCCTCCGGCACCGCAATGCCGAGCCAGCCCAGCGCCCCGATCTCCGCCCACACATGCGCATCATAACCGCGTGGCGTCACCATCAGCTCCCGCACACGCGAGACCGGAGACCGCTCCCGACAGAACCCTTCCGCACTGCCGAGCAGGTCGACCTGCTCCTCGGTCACGCCCAGCGTTCCCAGACTCTCCGCAAAATTATGCCTGTCCACGAAATTCCTCATTTCGTCTTGGCCATCATTTCGTTTTGGGGAGGCCGAGGACATGCTCCCCGATAATGTTGCGCTGGATCTGCGACGTGCCGCCCCCGATCGTCGCCGAGAACGCGTTCAGGTAACCGCGGTGCCAGAGCCCCCCATCGACCGCATTCGGCTCATCGACATAATAGCCCGCCTTCGTGCCCATCAGCTTCAGCGCGAATTGATTGATCTCCCGCGCCCATTCCGTCTTGGCGAGCTTGTCCATCAGCGGCAAACCCATGGGCCGGTCCGCCATCAGCGGCGCGATCTTCGCGCGGGCGTTGTTCAAATTCAGCGCATGCGCATCGATCAGATGCTCCAGCAATTCATCCCGCAAAACCTCATCCTCCAGCGCAGGCCGCCCCCCGCGCTCCGCCTTCTCCGCCAGATCGAGAATGGCAAAGGGATCGGTCTCGCGGATGGAATAGCCACCCGCCTGCCCGCCCCGCGCGCCGCGCTCATATTCCAGCGTCCGCATCGCCATCGCCCAGCCCTGGCCTTCCTCGCCCATCAGCCCGGAAGCCGGCACGCGCGCATCGGTAAAGAAGGTCTGCGTGAACCCGTGCTCGCCCGTCAGCTTGCGGATCTTCACCGTCTCGATCCCCGGCACATCCATCGGGATCAGGATAAAGGACAGCCCCGCATATTTATTCGCCGCTTCCGTATCCGTGCGCGCCAGCAGGATCATGTGCTTGGCGTAATGCCCATGCGTCGTCCAGATCTTGGAGCCGTTCAGCACATAGTCGTCGCCATCTTTCACGGCCCGAAGCTGCGCATTGCCCAGATCCGATCCGTTATCCGGCTCCGAAAACCCCTGGCACCAGATATCCTCCGCCGAGAGAATCCCCCTTATATAATCCCGTTTGATCGCCTCCGTACCCAGATCGAGAATGAGCGGCCCGGCCCAACTCAACCCGATCGCATTCAGCAGGATCGGCGCATCGTGCTTGCGCATCGCCGCTGTCGCCGCCGCCTGGTGCGCATCAGACAGCCCGCCCCCGCCATATTCCGCAGGCCACGCCGCGCCCAGATAGCCCGCCTCGTACACCTTGCGCTGCCAGTCGCGCAGGAAGGCGAACTGCGGGTCCGTCCCGACCTCCATGAAGGTCAGCGGCAGCATGAACCCCGGGTCTTCCGGCACATTCTCCGCAAACCACGCATCGGCGTTTCGCCCGAACTCTTCGACGGAAATTTTCATGCGCTTTCCTCGCATCATCGCGCGCGCCGTCAAGGCGACAGCTTGCCATCGGCCTGCATGAGCGCCTATCGCGACTGCATGACCGACTTTCCCGCGACCACCCTCCTCGACCTCGACCTGGACGGCGCATGGCTCACCATCCGGCTCGACAGCCCCGCCAACCGCAATGCGCTCTCCGACACCGTCATGGCCGAGCTCGTCGCCGTGTTGGAAATCGTTGAAGCCGACCCCGCCATTCGCGGCCTCACCCTGCGCGGCCGCCACGGCGTGTTCTGCTCGGGCGGCGACCTCAAAGGCTTCCAGTCGCTCCAGTCCGGGGACACCGACCATGCGGGCTTTGCGGCCATGAACCGACATATCGGCGATGTCTTCGACCGCGTGCAATCCCTGCCGCAGGTCGTGGTCATCTTCGTCGAGGGCGCCGCCATCGCGGGCGGGCTCGGCCTGATGTGCTGCGGCGACGTCGTGGTTGTGACCGAGGATGCGAAATTCGCCCTCACCGAGACCACCATTGGCATCGTTCCCGCCCAGATCGCCCCGCTCGTGGTCGCGCGCGTCGGCGTGGCCGTCGCCCGCCGCCTCATGCTGACGGCCTCGCGCTTCACCGGGACGGAGGCCCCGCAATACGGTCTCGCCGACCACGTCGTCGCGGACGCGGAGGGTTTCAAAGAAGTCGAGGCTGAAATCAAAAAGGGCGTCATGCGCTGCGCCCCCGGCGCGAACGGCCTGACCAAGCGCATCCTCCTCGCCACCCCGCATCTCGACCGCGAGGGCCAGAAAGACTTCGCCGCCGACACCTTCGCCACCGCCATTGCCTCGGACGAAGGTCGCGAGGGCATTGCGAGCTTTCTGGAAAAGCGAAAGCCCCGCTGGTTCGGCACGTCGGGCAATTAATTTCGCGAACCTTCGGCCTCTCGCGGCGTTGTTTCCACGATGGCCGACACGCTCACACCCTCCGCAGCCAGTCCGCCACAAGGCTCAAGCCAGCCGGACGCCCCGCAAAGCCGCCTTCAATCCATCCTCTCCAGCAAATGGCTCGCGCTTGCCCTTGTCGCAGGCCTTCTCTGGGCCCTGCATCAGGTCGCGCCCTGGTCGGAATGGCGCGCGGCCTTTGCGTCCGCCAATCCCCTCTGGCTTCTCGTCGCCATTGCGCTCGTCCTTCCGCACGAACTTATTCGCCTGCTGCGCATGGAACTCCTGATTCCCGCTTTGCGCGCCCACCGCGCCGCCCATGCCAATATCGCGTTCTCGACCGCCTGCGTGGGCCAGCTCCCCGTCGGCACGATCGGCGGCGACGTTTACCGGATCTGCCGGTTCGAGGCCTTGGGTATCGAGCCCGCCCGCGCGACTGCCGCCACCTTCCTTATCCGCGTCGTCGGCTTCGCGCACACCCTCTTCGCGGCAGGGATTGCAGGCGTGCTCATCCTCGACACAGCCTGGCCCCTGCTCGGCCCACTCGCCGGTGCCCTGATCCTCTTTGTCGTTGCAACCGCCAAGCACCCCAGAAAGATCATCGCCGCGATCCGTCCCGACACACCCGCCAAGCCGAATGGTGGCCTCCTCTACCGGACACTCGCGAAAGTTCGTCGCCTCCTCGCAAAGACGCTGGAGCATGCCAAGGATGTCACGCGACCCCGGATCGCGGGCCTTTTCGCCTTCAGCTTTGCCATGTTCGCTGCGAAGGCCGCCATACTCTGGGCGGGCTACACGGCCATCGGCCTCGACGTCTCCCTTGCCGCCGCCTTCGCCGCCATTTGCGCGGGCATCCTCATGTGCGCCATACCCTCACCCGCCGGCTCCGTGGGCTTGCGCGAAAGCGGCATTGTCGGCGTGCTTGCCTTGCTTGGCGTCGCGACCGCGCCCGCCACTATCGGGGCACTCCTGTTTCGCGCGGCCATTATTGCGGGCGCCGGAATCGGTCTCGCTGTCACCTCCGTCCTGCCCGGCGCATCCACCACGGGCCGTTAAAGACAACGCGCGACCGCACTGCTAGTGCGCGCATGTGGACACTGCCGATATACCCGACGACACAAAGCCAAGCCCCCGGCCGCATCTAGTCGCCATCCAGGCCGGTCTGCTTCCGCTCCTTATCGCCGTCTTTGCACTGGTCGCGGCCCTGGCGGCCACCGGCCCACGGGATGCGCGCATCGCCACGCAGGATATTCGCGTCATCGAGGCCGCCTATAAGGACACGCGCCGCCCCAACATGGCCGATCCCGACATCCGGCTCGATCGACAGGTCGGCACCTTCAGCGACGCCCCGCGTCAGTTTCACCTCATTCGTCCAACCCGCGATCTTACCGCATCCGATAGCTGGATCTGGGTGCCGTCGCTCGGTGGGCCCACCACCGCCTACCTCAACAATGTCCCGATCGGGCAGTCCCAAAGCCATGAACTTGCGGGTTTTGGCCTTGGCCGCCATAGACTCCTCCTGCGTCAGACGGAGACCCTTTTTCTCGACGGGCTGAACCGCATCGACCTGCGCATGGACTCCGATCCCGCCCGCGCGGGTGCCGGTCCCATCTATATCGGCCCGGGCGCGGACATCTTGCCCCGCGCGCAACAGGCCCGCCGACTGCGCGGCGCGCTCCACGTCATCGGCATCGCCTCCGCCGCACTGGCGGCGCTCAGCCTGCTGGTCATAGTGATCACACGCGGGCCGGTCTGGGCGGCGCTCAGCTTTTGCGTCGCCGCCCTCGGCACACTTCTGCTCACCCTGCCCGCGATCGAGACCTGGTTGCTGTCCGCCTTCGGTGCGGATGAAGGCACGGCCCTGCGCCTTAGCCCACCCGCCTTGATCGTGCTCGGCTTTGGCATTGCCACACTGTCGAAACGCTTTCGGCACAGTCCGACCCTCCTCGGCCTCTCCTGTCTCGGCGGGTTTGCGGGAATGCTCGCCCTGGCCCAGATCCTCCTGCCCGTCTGGTCGCCCGCCTTCGAACCGCTCGCCCTCTGGACAATCACCACCGCATTTCTCGCGCTTGCCGCACTATCGGTCATGGCGGTTCTGTCGGTTATCCAGCGCGTTACACTCACTTTTAGCGAGGCCCAGACCCGCCTCACCGCCCAGGCCGCCCTCATCAGCGCGCAGGAACGCGAGCTTGAAGCGTCCATCCGCCGCTCGGCCGTCCTCGCCGAGCGTCAGCGTTTTACCCGCGATATGCATGACGGCATAGGCGGACAGCTCACCTCGCTGCTCATCCGCCTGCGTTCGGGCCGCGCCGACATGCAGACCATCGAGCACGACCTCCAGAGCGGGCTTGCCGATATCCGCAACATCGTCGACTCGCTCGATCATGTCGGCGATGACCTCGACACCGCCTTCGTGACTTTCCGCGCCCGCGCCGAACAACAGGTGCGCGCCGCAGGGATGGATTTCGTCTGGCATCAACCCGACTCACTGACGGACCTGACCCTCAATACGCGCGAAGTTCTCCACACCTACCGCTTCATGCAGGAAGCCCTCACCAATGCCATGCGCCATTCCGGGGGAGAGTGCGTGACCATCTCCGTCAAGAGCCCCCGCCCCGGCAGGGTCGACGTCATCGTCGCGGATGACGGACAGGGCTACGACCCGAAGGAGGTGCGCGCGGGCAAGGGCACGCAATCCCTGCGCGAACGCGCCGACAAACTCGGCGGCCGATACGAGGTCCAGACGGCTCCCGGCGAAGGTACGCGCGTCAGCCTCACGCTTGATCGCTAAAGGTCGAGCCACCCATTCTGCAGCGCCTCGAAGATCGCCTCATTGCGCGAATGCACCGCAAGCTTGCGATAGATCGCCTTCACATAGGTCTGAATGGTGTGCGTCGATATCCCGAGCACACCCGCCGTCTCCGCATAGCTCATACCCTTGGCGAACAGCGTCAGCACTTCGCGTTCGCGCGCGGTCAGCCCGCCATTATCGCTCTTGCTCTCGGCTTCGGGCTCCGGCGACAGGCTCAACATCCCCAGCAAATGGGTCGCCGCCTGCGGGCTGATCGGATTGCCGCCATCGATGACCGCGCGGATGTTGCGCCGGATCTGGTCGGGCGGCGTGTCCTTCAACAGGTATCCATTCGCCCCCGCCTCGAACGCCACCAGCACGCTCGACTTGTCACCCAGCGCCGTCAGCACCAGCGCCTTGCAGCCCGACACCGTGCGCCGCAAATGCTTGATAAAATCGCTACCATTGCCGTCCGGCAATTGCAGATCGACCAGGCACAGCGAGGGCGGTGACGTCAACAGCGCCGCCTTGGCGGCCTCCACGCTTTCGCAGGAAAACACGATCTCGAAACCGTTTTCCGCGCCAAGCTCGTGCTCAAGATAGTCCCGCAGGTCGGGGTCGTCCTCCAATATGCCGATACGCGTATTCATGCTGTTGTCCTCAATTACCCCAACACGTCGCCCGCGGCGAGGTGCGAATATCCACCCAGGCCCGCGCACCATCGGGCAAATCTGATACCGTCAGCGCCAGATCGCCGCCCGCAACATGGTGATCCAACACCCGCCAGCCCTCCCCAAAGCTCGCGCGGCAGAACTGCGACGCCTCTGCCGAGCTTGCAAAGCGCGATCCTTTCACGGGCTCGGTCAGGCGAATGTCGCCGCCCGTGAAGTTGGCGTTGATACGCGACTGGTGCGTGGCATTGACGGGCGCGGCCCGTTCGCCGTCCCGGTAGCAGGCCAGGGGCACGGCGTCCGAGCAAGGCAGATCGCCCGCGCGCGGATCACAGTAATGCCGCGCCAGATCGAAATTGCAGCTCATGGTCATCAGCCCCGTATCCGCGAGCAATATATCCGAGGCCGCCCAGGTCATGCCGCGCGGCACCTCCGGTTCATGACAGCTCACCACCCCGATGAAGTCGACAGGTGTGTCGTCACCGATGACCAGCGACAGGTTCATCGCCGGGCGCAGGCCGGTCTTGGTCACCGGCAAGTGCCGGTCGAGATAGTCCGCAAATGTCCGGCGGCTCCCATCCTCGCGCGTGTGGCCGGGCGACTCCATCGCCCCGATATCCTGCATCAGCACCGTATAGCCCTGCGGCCCGATATAGGCGCTCTGCAGGTCGGCCACGATCGCGATCCCCGCCGCCGCATTGCGCTCCACCGCATCGTCGCCGCGCTCCAGCATCGCCGTCGCCACCTCATCGACATAAAGCCCCAGCCCGTCCCGGTCTGAGCCTACCTGCAGCTGCACCCCCATGACGATCTGACCATTGGCGTAGCCTTGCGGCAGCGCCACCCGGTCGAATAGGTGCTTGTTCGGACCGACCTCGTCATAGTCGCGTGAGCCATGGGCCTGACCGCGCCGCTCATACCGCTCCTTGTGGACGGCAAAGGTCGCGAACGCGTCGCTCATGCGAGAGGTCTCGATGTTGGAGCGGTCCAGACGGTCTTCCACCCCCAACATTGTCACATACTTGATCAGGCCCGCCTCGCAGACATGGCGGTCCAGCAGTTCGCGTCCGGGCGTCACGCTCGTCGTCGCCGCACTGCGTATCGGCATGGCCTCGACCAGAACTGTCGGCCCACTCCCCCAACCTCCGCGTCCGATCGATATGCCGAGAGCCAGCGTCACAAGCGCCGCGAGCGTCACGATCAGCCCGCGCTGCAATGTCTGCATGATGTCCACCCCCCTGCCCTAGCAGATATGCGCGCCACGACCTAACGGCCGCGCACGCGTGGTCGCACTCACATCAGGTCTAGCATATGGGAAAATTCCCGCGCCCACATGGATGTGGGAGGCGGCAGCGCGCGCAGTCGTCAGTCCGCCGCAAACTTGCGCCTATTCCGGGCCCGCGAGATAGTCCGTTCCGGGCGCCTTCCAGGATCCGCCTTGCGCCTCTATGGTCGCGGAGACTATGTCCTGCAGGCTGCGCGTGCGTGCCGACATGCCCGTGACCGCACCTTCCCGCTCACTGACGCCCATGATGATTTCGGGACTGAGACGGTTGATACGCTCACCCGCTTGGATCGCCAGTGAACTGCCGGGCTCGGCAAACTGTAATAGGCGCAGGTAGTATTGCGCCGCACCGACCGGATCGGCCTCGATAACCGTGCCCCGCTCCAGCCCCATGGCCAGCGCGCGGAGCGAGGTCGTGTGCCCCCGGCTTTCCAGAACCTGATAATGACGCGACAGGCTACTGCGCGGATTGTTGAATGCACCCTCGCGGCCCTCGATAATCCCTAGATAGACATTGGCGATATCGAAACCCGACTCCGCAATGGCCTCGAATTTCGGGTGCGCAGACGCCATGTCGCCCGCCTTGAACTCTGCAATCGCCTCCTTGTAGAGCGCACTCCGGTTCTGCGGCGTGACGTCATAGGCCGGGACCCGGACCACAGGCTCCGGCATCACAACGTCCTCCGGCTCCGCGACCGCGACCGGCATCTCCCCGACCACGGGTTCCGGCACGACCACGGGCGTCGTGTCCGGCTCACCGCAGGCGGCCAGCCCAAACAGGATCGCAAAAGCGCTCATCCGCAGAGTATTCGTTTTCAGCATCATCATGTCGTCCATCTAGCCACATATCCCGGACGTGCAAACACCCGAACACCCGAAGGACCCTATTTCGAGGGCGCTAGTCGCAATCCCGGCACAGCTCGCCACTGGCCCCGATCGGACTGCCCGGCGGCAGGCGCTTGGGCGGGGTCACAGGCGCGACCGCCGTCACGGGGCGGCCTTCGAAACGCGCAATCTCGCCCGCAAGCCAACGGTCGGCATCCCGGCTTGACCGCATCAAGCCGTCACGCATACCTTGCAGCGCCGCCGCGACCCGCGTCTTGACCACGGCTTGCGACTCCCCGCTTATGACACCCATCAACCCGTAAGCGTAACGCGCGCGCACCGCATCCGCGATGTCTTCCTGCCGGTGCGGGCCTGCGCGTTTCATCACATGACGACGGGTCGTTTCCAGCACCGTTTCCAGCGACGGATTCCTCGCATCGCGGCGATGAAATTCCACCAGTCGCGCCAGCCTGCGCGGGTGCAACAGCGCATCGAAGGTAAGCCCCGCCGCCGTGTCCGCCGCCGCCACAACATCAAAGGCGGGCGTGGCCGTGCCGCGGAACAATTCCCGGTCGCTATCGGCAAAGCTGAACGTGCCGAGCGATGGCGTCAGCTGCGCCAGCACCTCGTCGGGAATGTCGAGCACGTCGGGTGACACCGTCGCCAGTACGGCGTCCAGCGCCGCTGCCTGCACTTTCGGCGCAACGATCTCCACCCTTTCGCCATCGCCTTTCAACCCGTAGGTCGAGCGCATGCCCCCAATGGATTTCGCCGCCGCCGCCGTCTGGTATCGGTGATAGAGATAGATCGGCACGATCGCCGCATTCAGATCCGATTGCGGCCGCGCGGCTCCGGAATTGGCCGGCAGGTTCTCCACCCCGAACCGTTCCAGCGCGATCGCCCGCACCATCAATACCTCGGCCAGTGTCGCCACGGCGTCCGACCCATTGTCCCAGACACTCCCATCCGGGTGACCCGTGCCCAGACTCCGCCCCTCGCGATCGGCGACATAGGTCAGCCCGCTCGCATAAGCCTTTCGAATTAATGCATCCCGCTCCTCGCGCGTATGATCGCCATAAAGCCAATCCGTCGTGAACCGGTCCCACGCCCCGATCCCGATGCCATACGCCTCGCTCACATCCAGCTTGCCATCGACCACCCGCACATCCGGCGCGGGATAATCCATCACGCTCGCCTTGTCGTCGCTGCTCGCGCCGAAATTATGCGCAAAGCCCAACGCATGCCCGATCTCGTGCGCCGACAGCTGCCGTATGCGCGCAAGTGCCAACTCCACCGGATCGTCATCCGCGCCGCTATCGGTCGCCCCCGCCCCTAACAGCCCCTCGAAGATCATCCGGTCTTGCCGCACCCGCAAGCTCCCCAGATTGACATGACCCTTCAGCATCTCGCCCGTGCGCGGATCACTCACGCCCCCGCCATAGCTCCAACCCCGCGTCTGGCGATGCACCCATTGTACCACATTATACCGCACATCGAGTGGGTGGATGTCGTCCGGCAATATCTCCACGCGGTAGCCATCGGGATAGCCCGCTTTCGCGAACGCCGCCTCCCACCACCGCGCGCCATCGACCAGCGCCGACCGGATCGGCTCCGGCGCGCCGCCATCGATATAGAACACGATCGGATTGATGGTCTTGCCATCCGCATCCTTTTGCAGGCGATAGCGCCGCGCCAGCCGCGTCTCGATGGGCGCGGACAAGGGCGCGCTGTAATCATAATGCACCGACTCGATCACCCCTGCCCGCGGATCGGAGCGCAAGACCTCGTAACCCGCATCCGGCAAGCGCACGAAGCTGTGGTGTTGCACCAGTGTCGCATCCCGCCCGTTCGCCGCCGTGCCGGAAACCTCGGAACCGGGATCGGTCGAGGTCAGCGTGAAGAACACATCCATCTCCACATTGTCCGGAAATGCGAACACATTGGCCGTGTCCACGAACGTCCGATCCTCGGCCAGCGAGAAACTCCCCTGCTCGCGGTCTTTCAGATATTGCACCAGGTTCAAACTGTCCGAAGTCAGAAACGGCGTCATATCGACCACCACATCGCGGCCCTCACGCTCGAGGATCGGCAGGCGCGCCAGGAATGACCGCGCGAAACTTTCCCGCACCGCGCGCGCCTCCATCGGATTATCGGCATTGGCCCGATAGCGCGTGTTTTCCGCTTCGAGGATCACCCGGTCGCCAAAGCGGCGAAACACCACGATCTTGCCGCCATCGCCCCAACCGCGATCGAGTCCCACCGGGTTCGAGCCCAGCCCCGCCGTCAACCGCGACGTATGGATCAGGCGCAACCCCTCCTCCAGCGCATTCCCCGGCAGCACGGCCAGCACCCGGTTATTCGAACCGTCCACATAAAGGTCGATCACCCCCGCCCGCTTGTCCAAGCCTTTCAGCGGATCGTCCGCGGCCTGAGCCGTCACACTCAGCAGGAAGAGACAGGACAGAACAATATACAAAGCGCGCATAGGCCAATCATGCGCGCAAGCCCGCAAGATGAAAAGCCCCCTCTCCCGACAGGCGAATCCACAAGATGGCTGCGCCGACCCGGCAACCCTATTGCGCTTCGATCTCGATCACGATGCGGTCGGAATAAAGCCCCGCATAGGGTGCGATCAGCGAGTCGATGGTGATATCAAGCGGTCGGCTCCGCCCGGTCAGACCCGTGGCCGACAGCCCGGGCAGGGTGACGGGCGCGGACAGGTCGAGCGGATCGCCGTCCAGTGTCACGGAATAGGCAATCGCGGAACCGGCCTGCGTGTCATGGACCATCCGCCCCGCATTGACCGAACGCATGGAAAGCGTCGCCGAGGCGTTGGAGCGCGCCTGCACGAACACGCGGCGGGATTCGCCCGGCTCCGCTTCGCCAAAATCGATGGACTCCATATAACTCGCCTTGTCGAATCGCCCATCCGTTCCGGCGATGTTGATCTGGGCCTGTGCCGCCGACACCAGGACGAGCTGCGTCAGATAGGACTCCACGGGGGCATCCCCCCCTTGCGCAAACACCTCGATCTGCAGGTCGCGCGTATAGGTTCCCGACGGCACGGAGACGAGTTGATCGGTAAAGAAATCAAGCTGCACGCTGCGCTGCTCTCCGGGAATGATTTCGAGGGCAAAGCGTCCGGGCACATTCAATCCGTCCGCGGGTCGCTGCAGGCCGGGGGCAAGGACGGCTATCGCCACGCCCGCTTCCTCGATGGGAAAGGGCGGCGGCAGTTCGCCCAAGCCTTCGACGTCGATGTGGACGCTGCACCGGCTGTCACCGACATTGACGAGATCGAGTTCGGTCGAGGCGAGCGAGCGATCCAGCCCATAGACGTCATAGTCGATTTGAGGCGAGGCAGGTGCACCGCCGACCTGAAGCTCACAGGCCAGCGCCGGTGCGCCCGCGCCCACCAGGATCGCCGCCGACAGCCATCCGGTCCGTCGGAGACCTCCGCTCGACAGATGGGGCTTACGGGAAAATGATGGTACCGACATTGACCAGTCCTTCCGAGTCTTTGGTGATGGTGATCGGATCGGATGTCCGACCCTCAATGACGAGGACGTACTCGCCGGGGGCAACGCGCTCGGCCACAATGCGACCGGCCGAGTTCGAAAAGAATTGGCGCGAGAGGGTCTCGTCGCCGTCAACCGACTCCAATGTGCCGACCGCCAGCTTGATCGGCTCGCCCTCGCCGTCCGTGATCGAACCCAGAACCGTGCGCGAGGCGTCCGAGCCGATCGTGAAGGCATAGCCCGTACCGATTCCCGGCAGGATATCGATGCGACCGGAGCCGATGTCGTAACCCGGCGGCAGGGGGTCGGCCTCGATGGAGTATCCGCGCGGGCTATAGGCCCGATCGATCGGCACCAGCGCCGCCCCCAACAGGCCCCCTGCGCGCGCTTCACGCTGGCGTCCGCTCTGGTCCATCACCACCACATCGGATTCCCCCAACGTAGCGTGACGCGAGACCAGCGCGAAACCCTCATCCGCCCGGCGGCCCACACCGAACACGCCGCCCGTATAACCCGCAAAGCTAGATATGCGCCAATCGGCGGACGTCTCGGTCGCCCCGGTCACATTCGACGCGCCGATAGGATCGATGACATCCAGATCGAGCTCGGCCTCGAAGCGGTTATGCCGATAGTCCAGATCGGTCAGCAGGCGCTGATCCTTGTCGGATCGCGAAATCTGCGCGCAACCGCTCACATCCCCCAGCTCCCTTCGGCGCGAGCGGACATATTCCAGAAGGGCCGTATCCTCGCGCGTGGTGTACTGGCCCCGCACACTGTCACGCTCGCCCAGACGATAGGTCAGCCCGACCGTCAGCTCATATTCGGCGTCCTCGCCATCCGTTTTGATGTAATCGGCGGAGACATTGGCAAACATCCGGTTGAACGCCTTGCCTACACTCAGATTGGCCCGCACTTCGTCCGGGCGGTCATAGTCGTCGCGGTAATTGCCCGACAGTCCCACGCTCAGACCGTTCGGCATTTGCGCCCGCAGCAGCCCTTGCGCAATCAGGCGTTGATTGTCGGCCGCCGTCAGCGACAGAGTGGAAAACCGCCGCGTCTTGTAGATCGCCGACCCGTTAAGCGTCCAGTTGATCGCGCCCGTCTCGAACGCACTGCGGTAATCCATGCCGTAGGCCCAGCCTTCGGCTTTACCCTGGCCCAGATCATCACCGAAACTTCTGGCAATATCGGCGTTGAACAGACCGATCGGCGTGCCCACCGTCGCACTCGCACCGACCTGTTGGCGTGCCTTGCGGAATTGCCCATTCGCTCCGACCGTCAACCATGACAAAAGTCCGTAATCGGCAAAGCCCGACACGATGGGCGCGTCGTCATAGCGAAAGCCCCCCCGCGTCGGATTGCGCTCGACCCCGGCGGTCGCGGAAAAATCAAGCAGACCCTCACCCAGCAAGCCGCTCTGGGAAAAGAAGGAGAACTCCGTCGTCTCGCGCCGCCCGGTTTCGTCCTCGACAACTAATTGCACGTCATTGGATCCTGTCGTGACCGGAAAATCCGTCAGGTCATAGCGTCCCGATGGCAGGTCGAGCGTCTCGGCCAATATGCCGTTCACATAAACCTCCACTCGTGAGTCACGGTCGAGCACGAGCGAGCCCCGCCCCGAAGACACAATGTTCTGGAAGGGCTGGATGGCGCGGTATTCCCGCGCCACATTCAGTCCCAATAGCGAGGGCGCGGATTGGAACGCCGTCAGCGGCGCGTTTATATCGCCGAGCGTGGCCCGGATGGACGGCCCATAGAAATCCTTGATCAGTTGCACCTCACGCCGGCGAAAGGTCTCGCCCTTGCGATCGGTCACATCAAAGCCGTAAAACAGCGCCGTGCCCCCAAACCCGCCAAGCTGGGCAAACCCCTCGACGTTCGCGCGCAAGTCCTTGAACCCCGATCCGTTCGGACCCGAAAACCGGTAGCCGTGGTTCAGCGTCATACCCAGTCCCAGCGTAAACGCCTCCGGCGCATCAAAGTCGTTGGGATCGATGTCCACGCCCGTGCGAACGCCGATTGTATTCAGTCCCAGGGCCGCGCCCGACACCACAGCGTCCACTTGCAGCAGGCCCGGATCGAAACGAATGGAAAACGCGTCTCCCCCCAGACGGTCCATGGCGACATTGGGTGTATCGCCCACCATTTCGACAAGGGTCTCAAAGGTGGCCTTGTCGATACGCGGCTCCAGCAATTCCAGCAGGCGCTTGCCTTGCACATCGCCATAGCCGAAGGCGTTGACCCGCACGGAAATATCTCCGGCAAAGCGTCCGTTGACCGTCAGCGGAACGGAGAGATCCACAAACGGCCCGCCGGTCTCGACGGTTGCGACCGGCGCTGCCCCGGCTTCGGACGCAACGCCTTCATTCGTCTGGGCACTATCCGTTTGCGCATCATCCGATTGCGCATCATCCGTCTGCGCATCATCCGTCTGCGCATGGGCCTCCGGTGCGGCGGTGCATGTCAGCGATCCGATCAGCATGAGCGCGAGACACGCTCTAAAAGCCGACAGACAGAAAGCCAGCCGTACGCCGTCATTCCGGGCGATATGTGGACAATCAACCATGGCCAGGCCCGCGATGTGTGTGCGGGCGCGAGTGGCCTAGCCCCGCTTGCCCGCAACGATGTCGAGGGAACTCAGCGCGCCCATGTCGCCCATCGCGGTCGCGGGGACATGCACCGTGCGTGTCCCGCCCGGCTCGATGAAAGGGGCGTCGCCGAGCGGAACACGGCTTGTGTCCAGGACCTGGGTTTTTGTCCCATCGGAGGCGGTCCAGACAAAGGAGGGAAGAAGGGCGTGATAATTGCCGTCATTGCGGATCTGCACGTCATAGCCACCCTTGGCGGACGGCGCGATCGCGCCCACCTTCACATCGGGCTTGGCGGTCTTTGGCGCCACATACACGGCGGAGACGAAGTTATAGGCAATGTCGATGGCGGCCTTTTCACCACTGGATACATTGACCGGGACTTGCGCGACCACAAGGCGATAGACCCTGGAGGCCTCGAGCGGGTCGCCGACATAGCGAACCTGCACACGTTGCGTCTTGCCTGGCGCAATGATGGCCTGCGGCGGAAAGATCAGGAAATCGTCGTCGGCGGCGATATCGTCCTGCTTCTGGCCATCCTTGAACGTACGCTCCTGAACGGTCAGCTCGACGGTCAGGGGGTAGTCGTGCGTGTTCGTGATCGACAGGGAGGACGTCGCCCCCTTGCCCGTCAAATCGAGATAGTGATGAAGCGGGGCCACCTGATAGGCTTCGGCCGGCGTGGCCGGGGTCAGGACGGCCATACCCAAAAGTGCGGCGGCGGCGAACGTCGTGAACGGTGCATGGAGTGAGTTCGGAAATTTACGCATGATTTGCCCCTTTCAAAAAGCGATGCGATGGAGGCGTCGCGAGGATCGCGACACCTGAACAGGGTGTGTGTCCGGGCAGGGGCCAACAGCGTGCTGCGTTGGACTTTGCCCGGACACGGGACCCGGTGCGCGTCACGGGGCTGTCGTGCGCGCGTCCGGGAGGGGGTCGCCTTACAGCGTGCCGTCTGGACCGATCTCGATCGTGATCGTGTCGTCATAGCTACCGGCATAGAGGCCCGAGCCATTGTTGTTGTTCTGATCGACGTTCACGCGCAGATCGATTTGCGCACCGCCCAGTGCGATACCGGCCGAACCCGTCAGAAAAATGGGGCGGCGATGGACAGGTTGTCACCCACACCGGAGATGTTGCCGCTGCCGACATTGTTGGGCGTCACGTCCACGGTGTAATCGACGGCGTCACCATTTCCGGCATTGACGAACTGTCCGCCATTTGCGGAACTGATTTTCAAGCCGACATCACCTGGGATGTTGCAGACGGTATCGACATTGGCGACGGTCTGATCGAGCGTGAAGAGGATGTTGGGGTTTGTGCCGACAAGGCTGACTTCACAGCGTTCAGACACGACCGCCGACATTGCGAGCGACGCATCATCTGTGGCCGCGCCGTGCGCGGTGGTGACGGATACGGCAGCGATGGCCGTGGCGAGGAGATACTTTTTCATGGTCTTTTCCCTTTCGAGGAGTCTCAAGTTTGTCGGGATATTTCCCGATCAGCCCGAACGTGGTGTCCGGCCATTGTGTTCATACCGACTGGACGTCTGCGCGCGTCGGCCAGGTCGATGACATGGATGAATAGTCCAATATGGGGGGGAATTTCGTGCCGGGCCCACGCGCCGCTGACCACGTAAGAACGTGGTCGTGATCCCTGACTTCGGGGATGGCGGACAGCCCCTTTTCTGCCCGCAAGCGCGTGCCTCAGATTAGCCTGAGAATTAATTGCAACGCGCTGTTATATCCGCCCGTGCCCATCTTGGCGTAAATGGAGCGCAGGTGAGAGCGCACCGTGTTGATCGAAATCTCCATCTCCCGGGCAATATCCTTCGGGCAATGCGCGAGGGCGATTTGCTCGACGACCTGCATTTCGGTCAGTGTCAGCCGGAAGGTATGGGCAAGGGCGTCCAGCCCGCCCGTCGAATCGTTATCATCCATTTCCATTTCCACGAGGATGACGCGCTCGCCCGAATTGTTCGAGGCGACATAGCGGACGACTATCCAGGTCTCATCCAGCTGACGCAGCAGGATTCGTGCGGTGGCACGACGCCCGGATCCAATGTCCTTGATGATGTTTCGCGCATTGACGTTGTGCGCCAGGGATTGCAGATCCAGACGCTTATTGGTTCTGACGGCTACAATTCCGGATTGCACGACAGCCCTTGCCCGGGTGTTCATCGTCAAAACATGCCCGCAAGTGTCGAGAATGAATTTCGCTGTCGGATCCGAGAGAAACGCATCTTTCAAAGATATAGTGTCCAGCGAGAATCCCGCCAAGGACCTGCGGGTCAGAGCCACGTCTTTCACGGACATGCTCTCTGACGTCGCGTCATTGCCATGTTCAAAGGTTCGACCCGCAGGCTCTGCAGCCTTGGTCGTTGTTTGCACAAAACGACGGCTCCGCGCTTTCGCGGAATCCTTTTCCGTGTACGTAAACATAATGCCCCACTTGCATCGTTTAACTATGTAATCGGTGCCCCACACGGACGCCCAACTTGTTCGAGATATCCCGAACACCTACATAAACCGACTCAATTATGGCAAGAATAAGGCAAGATTTCTGCTCCCTCCATGGACATGGGAGGCTGTAATATAGAGTCATTATCGATTTAAGCGATAAGGTTCGATTCACCGTCATGACATCGAAATTTAATTCTCAAAAAGCGTCATGCGTTAAGTCTATATTCACATTTTGTTAGTCCCCAACACGGGGGCGATCGCGCGATGCCGTGCCCGAAACGCGACTTTCCCGTTTGATAACGCAGCGGTAACGTGCCGTAAAAAGGCTACTCTCCCACATTCACCACCGCCTCCCGGACTCTGCGCCTTGATCATCTCTTCGGTGATTATCTACGCGGCGATTATCTATGTGGCAATTATCTACGTGGCGACTATCTATGCGGTGATCATCCGCGTGCCCCAATCCCTTCCTTGCACCCACACCAGGATCGATGACCTAGACAACTCGCTCACACGGGACTTTCAGGAATTAGTGCGTAACAGGGCCACACGCGCAATGCGCACTAGAAACAAACCGCCGGCTCCGCCACGCGCGCGAAGCGCGCCAAGAGGTAACCGCAGGCTTCGCCACGACAGCGCAGACACCCAAGGCGGCCAATCATTGCATAAATTATAAGGACAAGGAGTGGTGGAGCCTAGGGGAGTCGAACCCCTGACCTCTTGCATGCCATGCAAGCGCTCTACCAACTGAGCTAAGGCCCCATCCTGCAACATGCGCAGGGCATGCCGGGACATTGTGGACGGCGTTTACGCCGCCGGGTGCGGGTGGGTCAAGCGTCCGCTCGACCCCATTGCATCCCATCTGTCATGGATCAATCTTCGTCGTCATCCTCGTCATCGTCGCCCTCGAGTTCATCGAGGGACTCGATCTCGACGGTGTCCTCGTCGTCATCGGGCACGAGCGCCGCATCGGCATCCTCTTCCTCTTCGACGCCGTCATCGTCGTCGGGCGAGGAGAAGCCGTCGAAGTTCGGCTTGGAGCCGTCATCGTCATCGGTGTCGCCGCCCTGCATGAGCGCGCTATCGTCGCCGTCGAGCTCGAGTTCCTTGGCTTCGTCATCCGCCTCGTCCTCGTCCTCATCGACTTCCTTGTTCTCGCCTTCGATATCGTCATCCTCATCCTCGTCATCGGCGTCCTCGAAGACGTCGGATTCGGTATCGGGCGTGGATGTGTCCATGCCGAGCTCGGAGGGGTCGAAGCTGTGACCGCAATAGGGGCAGACGGCCGGGTTGCGGGTGAGGTCGTAGAATTTCTTCTCGCACTCCGGGCAGGCGTGCTTGTCGCCCAGTTCGGGCTTGGAGCGATCGGGTTTGGCCATGGGGTCCCCCGTGGAAAGGAAGGGTGAGGACGCCCCCATATGCGCCTGTCTCTCGGGGAGACGCTTGCGGGCCGGGGCCGTCAGGTCTAGTGGCGCGGCCTATTGCAGCCATCCGAAAGGGTCAACACCCCAAATGCCGCTCCGTGCAGCCCATTCGCTCTCCAATACCCCAATTCTGCCCACCCGCTCGCTCCCCTCGCCCGCGCTTGCGGGCCGTTTGCGCGTTCCGGGCGACAAGTCCATCAGCCACCGCGCGGTCATGCTGGGCGGCTTGGCGGAAGGCGTGACCACAGTCAGCGGCCTGCTGGAAGGGGCCGATATTCTTTCCACAATCGACGCCATGCGCACGATCGGTGCTAAAATCGAGAAAGCTGATGACATCTGGCGGATTGAGGGTCTGGGCACACATACGCCCCACGGGAATTACGGGATCGATTGCGGCAATGCGGGCACGGGCGTGCGACTGCTGATGGGCGCGCTGGCCGGACAAACCGCCCACATCACCTTCACGGGCGATTCGTCGCTTTCGTCGCGCCCCATGGGCCGCGTGATCGACCCGCTCACACAGATGGGCTTGGCCTTTAATGCTACGAATGGCGACCGCCTGCCCGTCGAGGTGCAATATAGGGGCACGACCCGCGCCATCACCTACACCCCACCCATGGCGAGCGCCCAGGTGAAGTCCTGCGTCCTTCTGGCGGGGCTCGCCGCGCACGGCACCACCACCGTCATCGAACGCGTGCCCACGCGCGATCACACCGAAAACATGCTCCGCGCCTTTGGCATGCCTGTTAGCGTCGAACCCATGCCGGGCGGCGGGAATGCCGTCAGCGTCACCCAGATTGCCGGTGAGGAGACCTGGCTGCAGGGTACGCATGTCGATGTCCCGGGCGATCCCAGCTCGGCTGCCTTCGCCTGCGTGGGCGCCCTTATCATCCCGGGCTCCGAGGTCGTGTTGGAAGGCATTATGCTCAATGCCCGCCGCGCCGCCCTCTATGAAGCGCTCATCAGCATGGGAGCAGACATCATGACCCAGAACGAGCGCATGGCGGGCGGCGAATTTATCGCCGATCTTCGCGTTCGCCACTCCCACCTCCACGGCACGACCATCGACCCGGCCCGTGCCGCCGACATGATCGACGAATACCCGATCCTCGCGGTCGCAGCCGCCTTTGCAACGGGCGACACCGTCATGCGCGGCATCGAAGAACTCCGCGTCAAGGAAAGCGACCGTATCCGCGCCACCGTCGCGCTCTTGCAGGGAAATGGCGTGAAGGTCACAGAGTACGAAGACGGCATGACCGTCACGGGTGCCAGAAAGGGAACATGCGTCCCTGGCGGCGGCACGGCCATCACCCATCACGACCACCGCATCGCCATGAGCGCACTTATCCTCGGCCTTGGCTCGACATCCGGGGCGGGCGTTGACAGCAGCGACGCCATCGCCACCAGCTATCCCGACTTCTTTGACCAACTCCAGGCCTTGGGCGCACGCTTTGGCTGAGCGCCTCCAGATCGCCATTGACGGTACCTTTGCGTCCGGCAAGGGCACGCTCGCCAAGCGCCTGGCCGCACATTACGGGCTGGCGCATCTGGATACTGGCAAGATCTACCGCGCCACAGCGTATGCCGTGCTGCAGGCGGGCGGCGATATGGATGTCGAGGCCGACGGCGTGGCGGGCGTCGAGGCCGCGAACTTCGACGCGCTCGATGACGCCGCGCTGCTGTCCAACGACGTCGCCCAAGCCGCCAGCAAGGTGGCTGTTCACGGCAGGGTGCGCGCCGCGCTCATCCAGATGCAGCGCGACTTCGCGACCCACGGCGCCGTGCTGGACGGCCGCGATATCGGTACGGTCATCCTGCCCAGCGCGACCGTGAAGCTCTTTGTCGATGCCAAGGCCGAGGTGCGCGCCCACCGCCGCTGGTTGGAGCTGTCGGGACGCGGCGACACCATTACGGAGGCCCAGGTGCTCGACTCCCTGCGCGAACGCGACGCCCGCGACGCCAATCGCGCGCTCGCGCCACTAAAACCGGCTGCGGATGCGCACTTGCTGGATACGACCAATCTCTCTATAGAGCGCGCGTTCGAGAGGGCCGTCAGCATCGTCGATGCCGCGACCGCCCCGCGTTAGTCCGCCCCCTCCAAGGCGTCTTTCCCGAATACCGGTGTCCGGATGGTCCGGCCCGTTGATCGTCCCAAGTCCGCGAGCCCCAAAAAAGGGATGTCTCGTTGGCCTGCCCTGACTTTATGGAGTTCCCACATGGCAGACACTGAAACGCTCACTCCGAGCACGGACGACTTCGCGACGATGTTCGCGGCGTCCATGACATCCAACACAATGGCCGAAGGTACGGTCGTGAAAGGTCTCGTGACCGCCATCGAAAAAGACATGGCCGTCATCGATGTGGGCCTCAAATCCGAAGGCCGCGTCTCCCTGCGCGAATTCTACGAGCCCGGATCCGACGTCAAAGTCAAAGTCGGCGACGAAGTCGACGTCTATCTCGAGCGCATCGAGAACGCGCTCGGCGACGCCGTCATCAGCCGCGACAAGGCCCGCCGCGAAGAAGCCTGGGTCAAGATGAGCAAATTCTACGAATCCGAAGAGCCCGTCAAAGGCGAGATCGTCGGTCGCGTCAAAGGCGGCTTCACGGTCGATCTTGGCGGCATCAATGCCTTCCTGCCCGGCTCCCAGGTCGATATCCGCCCTGTGCGCGACATCGCCCCGCTGATGAATGAAGAGCAGCCCTTCCAGATCCTCAAGATGGACCGCGCGCGCGGCAATATCGTGGTCTCGCGCCGCGCCATCCTCGAGGAAAGCCGCGCCGAACAGCGCGCCGAACTCGTCAGCCAGCTGGCCGAGGGCGAGAACCGCGAAGGCGTGGTCAAGAACATCACCGATTACGGCGCGTTCGTGGATCTTGGCGGCATTGACGGCCTGCTGCACGTCACGGATATGAGTTGGCGTCGCGTCAGCCATCCGAGCCAGGTGCTCAACGTGGGCGACACGGTCCAGGTCAAGATCATCCGCATCAATCCCGAAACGCAACGCATCAGCCTTGGCATGAAGCAGTTGCAGGACGATCCCTGGAATACGGCCGCCGCAAAATACCGCGAAGGCATGCGCGTCAAGGGCACGGTCACGAACATCGCCGATTACGGTGCATTCGTTGAGCTCGAAGAAGGCATTGAAGGCCTCGTCCACGTTTCGGAAATGTCCTGGACCAAAAAGAACGTCCACCCCGGCAAGATCGTCTCCACGTCTCAGGAAATCGAAGTCGAAATCCTCGAAGTGGACGAAGACAAACGCCGTATCAGCCTCGGCCTCAAACAGGTTGCGGACAACCCTTGGGACGACTTCGCGGAACGCTTCCCCGTCGGCTCCATCGTCGAGGGCGAAGTTCGCTCGATCACGGAGTTCGGTCTCTTCATCGGTCTCGAAGACGACATCGATGGCATGGCCCACCTGTCGGATCTGTCTTGGGACAAGTCCGGTGAGGAAGCGCTCGCCGATTACACCAAGGGTGACACGGTCAAGGCTAAGATCCTCGACGTCGATGCGGATAAGGAACGCATTAGCCTGGGCATCAAGCAGGTCGACAAGGACACCATGCCCGCCGGTGCGGGTTTCCGCCGCGGCGAGACCGTGACCTGCACGGTCACCAAGGTCGAAGGCGGTGGTCTGGAAGTCAGCTTTGGCGAAGACGATACGCAAGCCATGGCCTTCATCCGCAAGTCCGATCTCTCCCGCGAGCGTTCCGAGCAGCGCCCAGAGCGTTTTGCGGTGGGCGACAAGGTCGATGCCATGATCACCAAAGTGGACACGGCGCGGCGTCGCTACGATGTCTCGATCAAGGCCCTCGAAATCAACGAGGAGAAAAAGGCCGTCGCGGAATACGGTTCCGCTGACTCCGGCGCGTCGCTCGGTGACATTCTCGGTGCCGCCCTCGGCAAATCCGAAGACTAGGCTCGACGTCACATACAATTGCAAAAGCCCCGCTCGAAAGAGCGGGGCTTTTTTTTGTGCTTGCGACTGACGAGGTGTCTGGCGCAACCCAAATCGCGGCATCCGATACATCACGGATAAAGCCGGCCCTTGCCGGCTCTACGGCCGTCGCGCCGCTAGGTCTCGGACGACTTGGCCTTTTGCGCGGGCTTGCGCGCATCCGTAAGGCGGGGCGTGGCGGGCTTGCGTTTGGTGCGGCTATCGACGGCTTTCTTGACGGCCAGGGTCACGACGGCGGATACCGCCGTGCTGATTACGGTGCGGGCAAGGGCGCGGACAATGAAGCTCATGGGAAGTCTCTCTCGAATGGGATCTCTGATGGGTAAACGGAAAACGCGGCCTTCAGGTTCCGCTTTCATGGACATGGCCCTGCCCGCGCCCTAGGATGGCGTGAGCAAAACTCTGAGTGGCGGGTGTAGCTTAATGGTAAAGCTTCTGCTTCCCAAGCAGATGACGAGGGTTCGATTCCCTTCACCCGCTCCAGAGTCTGCACCGAAGAAGATTCGCATCTGGCTGATCCAGAACCGCTCAGTCCAAACGCTCGATCCTTTAAGGTTGTTCGGGACACGCAGGCCGGGGGTCGATTGGCTCCTTTCCTGGACCTGCACACGAAGGGCTTGGCGGGCTCGGAAGCCGTGTATAAAGCTGGCTCCATGCAATATCTTCACACCATGATCCGCGTTTCCGATGTGGACAAGACGCTGCGCTTTTTCTGTGACGGCCTTGGACTGCAAGAATTGCGACGCCACGAGAGTGAAAAAGGACGCTTCACGCTAATCTTTCTCTGCGCGCCGAAAGACCGGGCACTCGCTGACGATCGTCAAGGCCCGATGCTGGAGCTGACCTATAACTGGCCCTCCGAGGACGGAAGCGTCGAGACCTATGACGGCGGACGAAACTTCGGTCACCTCGCCTTCCGGGTCGAGGATATTTACGCGACCTGCGCACATCTTTCCACGATGGGTGTGACCATTAACCGTCCGCCGCGTGACGGCCACATGGCCTTTGTGCGCAGTCCCGACGGCATTTCGGTAGAGCTCCTGCAGCGCGGCGACAGCCTGCCGACCCAAGAGCCCTGGGTTTCCATGGACAACACCGGCAGCTGGTAGTCAGTTGCCCTCCGGCGTGAAGATGGCCTCGATCGTCGTGTCGAAATAAGCCGCGATCCGAAACGCCAATGGCAGGCTCGGGTCATAGCGGCCCGTCTCTATGGCATTAATGGATTGACGGGAAATGTTGAGCGCTTCGCCAAGGGCGGCCTGCGACAAACCGCGCTCGCTGCGCAAGTTGCGAACCGAATTTTCCATCAGCAGGGCGCATCCTTCATCAGGGCTTTCGCCACGCCGTAAACAGCGAAGAAGATTGGAAAAACCCAAAATATCGGAAGACGCGGCAAGGGATCTATGATCATCTCCATAAGCCCATAGGATCCTGCCACCGAGACCACGGCGAATAGGCCCATCAGCATGGCACGTTCGTTGAAATGGCGCGCAACCTCGTCCATGTCTCCCATATATCGCCAGATCGCATATATTGTGCCCAACAGGAATCCTGCCGGTATCGCGCCCAGTGCTGCCTGTCCCCATACGGCCAGATCGGGATTGGATCTGATTGTCAGGATCACGCCGAATAGGCTGGCCAGATAGCCACCGCACATGCCGAACAGAGTTACCACATACCGCCTGCGCGCCGTGGCGGGTGTGATATCTTGGCTCATTTGATGGCCTCCTTGACGGCGTTCCAGAATGCGTTGGGTTGATCATGCATGATAAAGTGAAAACTGTCCTCGACTGTTACGATCGTCTTGTTGGGCAGCCCTGCATATTCACGTGCAAACAGTGCGCGCATAGCCCCATCGGGGCGACCCATGGCGGGATCCGCTGCATGAACGACCGTCACTCGCGCCGGGATGGCGGACAATTTTGGACGCAAATCCGTGCGCAACAGGTCGTCCATGGCGGACAGGACGGTTTCGCGGTCTGACGCCAATCCGTCCGCCACGATGCGCGCCCGTGCCCGATCGTCCTTGCTGTATATCGCCGCCGACTGAGCCTGCATGGCGGCATAGGCACCATCCGGCATGGCCCGCATCTGCGCGGTCATGGCATCCGCGCTAGGCCCGAACGTCAAGGGATCCGCATCCGGCTGAAAGAGAACCGGATAGTAGGGAAGTGCATCCACTACGACGACCCCGGACACAGCGTCCGGTCGCAAACGGGCGGTCTCGAGCGCGATCACGCCGCCCATGGAATGCCCGACGATCCGGACATCCTCCAGTTTCTCGGCAATCAGGTATTGGGCCAGCTCACCCGCAATGGCCTCGATAAAGCCGTCGCCTTCAAGCACATTCGGGGCTGTTGCGGCCGGCGTTGAACCAAAACCTGCGATCTGGATGATGTGAGTCCGCGCCTCGATTTTCGGGCGCTCGCCCGACCACATGTCGTCCCAGACGCTGGCTGACGATGCCAGCCCCGGAATGAACACGACGTCCGGGCCGGATGTCGATCCAAGCTCGCGCACCGTGACGGAGATCAGCTCGGAGTCGCTATTGTCCATAGACGGATTTGCGGTTGCGGCCGTGCAGGACGAAATACCAAGACAGGCCGTCAAAAGAAGTGATGTAAGATTCATGCTGGGCTCCTGTGTAAAGTGAGCTTGTCATATCAAGCTTCCTTGACATGTCAAGCGCCCTTTCCATTTCGCTCGCGCGGTCGTGAAGTGTGCGTGCCTTGCGGGGGCCTTCGGGCTTTGGCAAAGCGCAGGTATGAACGCACCACTCACACCTGCCGAAATTCCCTTTGGAAAATTCGACAATCCCGACATGACCGCCAAAGGCGAACGCCGGGCGAGTGTGTTTTTCACGGGTCTCAAGACGCTCTGGTTCAACACCGGGTCGCTTTGCAATATCGCCTGCCTCAATTGCTATATCGAAAGCTCGCCCAAGGCCGATCACTTCATCTATCTCACACCCGATGACGTGGCTCCCTGGCTGGACGAAGTCGACGCGCGCGGCGACGGCCCCGTCGAAATTGGCTTCACGGGCGGGGAGCCCTATCTCAATCCGCACATCATCCGTCTGTCCGAAATGGCGCTCGAGCGCGGACACAGGCTTCTGGTGCTTACCAACGCCATGCGTCCCATGATGCGGCCCAAAATGCAGGACGGCCTGCTGGATCTGAAAGCGCGCTTTCCCGGACAGATGATCCTGCGGGTCTCGCTCGATCACTACACCCAGGCCCTGCACGACCGCGAGCGCGGCAAAGGCGCCTGGGACCGCGCCATGCCGGGACTGCGCTGGCTGTCGGACAATGGCTTTGCCATGGCCATTGCCGGCCGGGAGGAGCTGACGGATGACCGGACGGGCTATGAGGCGCTGGTCGGTCGCGAAGGCTGGCCCATCGACACATCCGATGCCAGCCAGCTCGTCCTCTTTCCCGAAATGGACGGCAGCGACGACGTACCGGAAATCACCACCGCCTGTTGGGGTATACTCGGTAAATCCCCCAACGACATGATGTGCGCAAGTTCCCGCATGATCGTCCGTCGCAAGGGCGAGGATCACGCCGTGGCGCTGGCCTGCACATTGCTGTGGGACGACCGCCAGTTCGAAATGGGAACCACCCTCAAACAGGCCACGCGCCCCGTGAAACTCAATCATCCCCATTGCGCCAAGTTCTGCGTGCTCGGCGGCTCAAGCTGTTCATAGTCCCCTACGCCGTCTAGGGCCCGCATCATGCGGATACTCGTCACAGGCGCGGCAGGGTTTATCGGCGCGCATCTCGCGCGTCGCTTGCTCGGTGACGGGCATGAGGTCTGGGGCATCGACAATTTCAACGCCTATTACGACGTCGCCCTCAAGCGCCATCGCTGGGACAGGCTCGACGGGCTAAGGGGCGTGGAGATCGACATTCGGGACGCCGAAGCGCTGCATGCCGTTTTTGCCGACGCCCGACCAGAGCGCGTCTTTCACTTCGCCGCCCAAGCCGGTGTGCGCTACAGCCTGCACGCCCCGCGCGATTACCTTTCCACCAATATAGACGGCACCTTCAACGTGCTGGAGGCTTGCACCGCGCACCGCGTTGGCCATCTCGTCTTCAGCTCCACCAGCTCGGCTTATGGCGCGCGCGAGGATGCCCCGTTTCGTGAGACGGACCGCGCCGCCCACCCCGTCAGCCTGTATGCCGCCAGCAAGATCGCAGGCGAAGCCATCGCCCACAGCCAATCCCACCTCCACGATCTGCCCATCAGCGCGCTCCGCTTTTTTACGGTGTATGGGCCCGAAGGCCGCCCCGATATGGCCCCGCACCTGTTTACCGAACGCATTCTGGCGGGCGAGCCGATCGATGTTTTCAACCACGGCGACATGGCCCGCGACTTTACCTTTATCGATGATCTGGTGACCGCCGCCATCCGCGTGGGCAAATCCCCGCCGGAACGTGGTGTCAGGGTCTGCACATCCGACCCCATCAGTCCCGTCGCCCCCTTTCGCACCGTCAATATCGGCGGCAGTGCGCCAACGCAGCTATTGGCGTTCATCCACGCGCTGGAATCGGCCACAGGCAAGACCGCACGCATCGTCAACAAAGCCATGCAGCCGGGCGATGTGCGCGTCACCCATGCCGACCCCACCGTGCTGCGCGCCCTGACCGGCTATGTTCCACAAACAGGCATTCGCGCTGGCACGCAAGCCTATGTCGATTGGTTTCGCGGCTACTACCGGAATTAATTCAGCCCGCGCTCCCGATCGGACTCCGTCAGCCCTTCCCACCATGCTTTGTATCGCGTTGTCCATGGCGCATGGCGCAGCACATCGTCCGTCCCGTCATCTTCCCACCAGATCGGGCCGCGCTCTCCCAGCGCGACTTTTGCCGCATGAACGCGGGCACGGGCATCCTTTAATTTCGCCGGATCACCCTTGTGGCGCGCGACATCGCCCCGCGCCGTCATCAGGTCAGAAACGAGCGCCTCGCGCTCGGATTCCGCCAGATTGGGATTGGTGGTGCGCCACAGCCGACCTTTGGCGACAAAATAGCGCCCATCCGGCGTGCGGGGGTAGCGCTTGCCAGCCACGCTAGTCGGACTGTCTTTCGGCCTCCGGCACGGATGCGGGCGAAGATGGCGTCTTGGGCGTAAACGGCGCGACCCAGTTGTCTTCCGTCTTGCGACCCGAATATTGCCGGGCCTCGGATGTGGTGCCGAAATCCTCCAGCACCGGGTTGGCACTTCCCGAAAGCGCGGCGTCGCGTTTGCGGATAATGGTCTTCATACGGTCAAACCGGCCATCCTTGCGCATGCGTTCGAACTGGTCGTGAGAATTGAACACCATGACCGGATAGCGGAAACAGCGCGCAGGTCGCGATGCACCGGGATGCAGGCCGACCACGAAAAACGCCTCCCCGGCAATGCTCATGGAAAAATGCGGATTATCCGGATCGGGCTGGGTGCCGGGCGCCCACTCCTCGCCTGCAATGGCATCGAAATTGTGCAGGCATTGTAGACGTTCCCACATGGCCGCCTCGAAAACGGTCTCGTCCATAGGCTTGGACTCCGGGAAGATCACGGCAAAGCTTTGAACGATCGGCTTGTCGCGGTGCAGCATGTCGCGAAACGCCTTGATAGCGTTGTAGAGCTCCACATCCCTATGCGGGCTGTGAATATTGCCGGCTTCCAGTACGGTGATCTGTGATTGCACCAAGGCGGCTTTCGCACCAACGCAGGGAAAGCTGTCCGAACGGATATAGTCGTGGAACGCCTCGGTCGGTGATGGCGACAGGGCACGCGCGACCAGCTCGTCCGCATCATTTGCGGGCGCATCGTCCAGATCAATAGTCGTAAGTGGGGCGTTCGCGGTCATGGGCGTTTCGATTCCGGCGGAAGTTGACACAGAAAGAGTCCACTCAAAGGTGATTCGTTCCGATTCTTTTTCAGAAAGATTCTAATAACGCATTAAGGTATTTACGCATCGCCCTCAACGCATCGGGAAATATGGCCCCTCCGGCACAGCGGGATTGGCGTAGTTGGGCACGGCGTCCGGTACGTCCACACGCGGAATGTCGCGCGCAGTCTGCATCGCGACCCATTTCATCGCCCCGTCGCGCTTTCTTATCGCGCTGTCGGATTTCGGCGCAACCTTGCCATAGACATCGATCTCGCGGTAGCCAGGCCGCCCTCGCCCGAACACCCATTCCAGATTGCCATAGGTCGCCGGATCACGCCCGTCATAGGACAGGCGATCATTCAAATAGCACGCCGTATTCCACGCCGCCTCCAGGCTGTCCGTCCACGCGATGATCTTCTTGCCCCAATACATGCGGATATTGTTGTGCATATAGCCATCGATCAGGAATTGCCGCTGGCCCGCATTCCATACCGGGTCATCCGTTTCCGCATGAAGGAGCTGTGCAAGCGTATAGGTTTCGCGCGGGTCGTCGCGATGGGCGTCCAGTGTTTCCCGCGCCCAGGCCGGGATATTGGCGTAATCCGACGGGCTCTGCCTTTCGCTCGCAAGATACTGAAACCATTCCCGCCAGGTCAGCAGCTCGTCACGGTATTTCCACTTAGAGTTGGCGGGCGCGTCCGTAGCCTCCACCAGCGCATGCAATCGGCGTGGCCCCAGCATGCCAAAATGCAGATAGGGCGACAGATGGGACGCCGACCCCGCAGCCGCCGGATTGTTGCGACGCCACTTATAGACCGGCAGCACCACATCTCTTAGATGATCTAGCCGCGCCTCCAGATCGCTCCGCGTTGGGTGGATGTCCGGCGCCGGGGGCAGGCTGTGATCGATCGGACACTCCCGGATCAGCGCAAGCCGCTGATCAGAAGACAGCGCCGCCAGATCGTCGGACGCAAACGCCAGCGGGCCCTCATAGGGCGGCTGATCCGGCGCAACATCGGCCACGGCCGCCCAGGGCCCGTCCCTCTGCGCTTTAGCCGCCGCGCGGAACCCCTTGGTCGTCTTTATGCCTGCGCGCAATGCAGCATAGGGTACCAGACGGTTCGAATCGACCGCCCAGACCGCGCGCTCCACCTTGCTTGCAAATCGGTCTGCCTGCCAGCGCCCGACAAATAGCGGCTGATCATCCGTCACCACCAGCGCCGCATCTTCGGCCAGACGGTACACAAGCCCGTTTTCCGGCTTGTCCGGACGTACAATCAGGTTCGCGCACGCCAGCCCACGCGCGTCGCAACCCCGTTGCAGTTCCACACTCGCGCCCACCAGAAAGTCATGCAGCCGCCAGCTCGCATAAGGATAGTCAAAGCGGATTCCGTGATAGACGAGCACCGGCAGGCCGAGTTGGTTACCAAGACTGACGGCGGCATCGATTGCCGGGTTGTCATGCGCCCGCAATGCCTGCTGCAACCAGCACAGCACATACGTCCCGCCACGTCTGGCCCCATTGCGAACGGGCACGCTGTTCAGGGCGCGCACGCGCGGGACAAGCGCTTCGTCCAGGCTGTCGGGCAACAGGCTGTCGGGCAAGATATCTATGCCGCCATCTCTGGGACTTCCCCCTGAGCCATTCCACGGTGCAGTGTGCGTTCGCCTTTTACCTCGCTGTGATCGCCCTTGTGAAGCGTACAGCGATTATCCCAGATCAAAAGATCGCCCACCTGCCAATCATGACGGATAACGCGCTGGGCGGTCGCATGAGTGTAAAGTTCACTGACAATCGGCGCAGCATCGTCGATGCCTTCGATCTCCACGCACCGTTCGGGCACGGTGACGTAAAGCGCGGTGCGACCGGAAATCGGATGACGCCGGAAGATGGGCTGCCAGGACTGGGTCTCCGCGCCCTTTCCGGGTGTGACGCCGGTAACGACATGGCGCATCCGGCGACCCGTAAGACGTCGCTTCAGCGCGGAATCTAGCGTCTCGAAAGCCGCATACATATCGAGTAACAGCGTCGCACCCCCACACCGGGGCAAGGCCACAGCGCGAAGCGCAGTGTGGCTGGGTGGACGTCGAAAATAGGACGAGTCCGTGTGAAAGCGCGAACGCGGCGGCGTGGCGCGGGCAGCATTCGTGACGATGTTCAGTGCGGCAAAGCCCGGCACGGCCCTCTCGCCATCCGTAAACATTGGCGTGCCAAGGATGTTTACGGTCTTCATAAGCGCCGCGTCATCCGTTCCCGCACCGCGCAGGACACCCATACCGTGATGGGCAAGTTGCGCCGCCAGGTCGCTCGCCGGGTCAAGCTCCGGTGGTGGGTTTGTCTTCAAGGCCAGCCCCACAGTTGCGCTCAATCCGGGATGCGTCGCAAAGGAGTCAGAAATTTCAAGTGAAGTCATGGGTCGCCCGCAGCATCGATATGGGCATATAACGCAATTGCGGCGGCTGTGTTGCGTGTGAAACTTACCGTCGGCATCCTTTGCAAACACCCCCGCGATTATTGGATTATGTAATACCCTTTGCGCCACCCTTGACGCTTGACCTGGCACGCAGCCCTCCGTATGTGCCGCCCACTGTTGCCTGCCCAGGTGGCGGAATTGGTAGACGCGCTGGCTTCAGGTGCCAGTGCCCGCAAGGGCGTGGAAGTTCGAGTCTTCTCCTGGGCACCACTTTCTGGCTTCACGAATCAGATAAGTTGTTGAAATCACTACGGTTAATCCCAAATAGGCCCAACCGCACCCGGATTTCCACGGCTTTTGTGTCACAAAGCGTGATACAAAATGTGATACAAAATGCCTGTGAAAAAACGGCTCAACCAATACCTTTTTTGCCGTGACGGTCGCTGGAACTACAACCGTCGCGTACCAAAAGCTTATAGAGACCTCGATATCCGTGGAATAATCCGCGTGGCTTTGAACACGTCGTCCCTTGAAATCGCTCGAGCCCGTCGTGACGCGCTGGCCAAAGCTGACGAGAGATATTGGCTGTCATTAAAAGCCGGGCTGCCGAAGGCTACCGACAAGTACGAAGCTGCCCGCGAACGGGCAATGTCTCGCGGTTTTGTTTATATCCCGGCCGAAGACCTTGCCGTAGAAGCCACGCTTGATGAGATCCTCAACCGACTCGATAAACTTGACACCACTTCACCTGTCGCGACCGTTGAGGCTGATGCCGTACTTGGACTTGTAGAGCCTATTGCTGTCTCAATCTCTGAAGCTTTCGAGATCTACTGTACGAAAATTTGCGCCGCCGACCTTAAGGGCAAATCCGAAGCGCAGGTCAAGCGTTGGCGACTGGTCAAGCGGCGTGCCGTCAATAACTTTATCGCGTTGTGCGGCGACATGCCGATGGACAGGATCGAACGGAACCATGGCAAGCAAATCTTTGAATGGTGGAGCCAGCGTGTTAACCCAACGAATGGCTCAAAAGCCTTGAACGCGAATTCCGCGAACAAGGATTTCACCAATCTCCGCATCCTGTTTGAGCGCTTTTGGGAGTACCAAGGCGACGAGACGAGGGAAAATCCGTTTCGCAATCTGCGTTTTAAAAATGTCGTTTATAAGGACGTTCCGCCGTTTGAGACCGTTTGGATCAGATCGCGCATTCTAGCGCCGAATGTTTTGAATGGCATGAACGAACAGGCCCGGTGCCTTGTCTATGCTCTGATTGAAACTGGGTGCCGACCAAGCGAACTTGCCAACCTCCGGCCTGAGCATATCGTGCTAGATCACGACATACCGCATCTGCGCATCCGCCCGCAGGAAAAACGAGCTCTGAAATCAAAGTCAGCACACCGCGATATCCCGTTGCTGGGCGTTTCTCTGCAGGCGATGAAGAAGTGCCCGGATGGCTTTCCGCGCTATCAGGACAAAAGCGATTCTCTATCCGCAACGCTGCTCAAGGCCTTTAAGGTACGTAATCTCTTTCCAACAAAGGATCACCGTATCTATTCCTTCCGTCACTCCTTCGAGAAACGGATGTTGGAAGCGGATCTGGATTACGGTTTACGGTGCAGCCTTATGGGTCATCATAACGACAGGCCGAGCTATGGCGACGGGGGCTCTCTAGAGTTCCGGCGTGAGCAGCTCGCGAAGATCACGCTTGATAATAGTCATTTGGTCATGTGACGGCGGCGGTCCAGTCGGGACCGCCGGCTTTGTTGCTGTTCCAATTCCTGCTCCAATCGATCAAAGAGAGGCCATGCGGCCTCACTATGGTTTTCGATAATCCAAGTGAGTTTAGCGAGACCGTCTAAGATCCTCGCCTGGATTGGCGGTGCCTCGTTTCGCATCAGTGAATGTTGTACTGACGCTTGGGCCGTGACCATACTAAGTCCGCTTCTCCGTCAGCTTCAAACATCGCCGCCCAGATTGGGGCCGCAAAGCTCGGGTCGTCGAGAAAGACCTTGAGATAATGCTTACCGTCTCCACCTTGCGCGACAGCCTTCCGCGCAAAGCCAAGATCGCACTTGCCCGTTTTGACGAAGAAGTCGGGGCTGTCCTCGTTCTTCTTGTTGGCATTTGGGACGAGCTTGACCTCGCGCGCCATCGTCAGAGTTGAGATTTGACCTTCGTATCCGTCGTCCTTGACGCGGAATTGTCCGATTGTTGCCATGATAAATCCTTGGGCTTTGTGTGGAAGGGGTTGGAAGTTGCTAGTTTTTCGCAGAGAGCGCCTTGCGCGCTTTCTTGAAGCCATTGTCGGACGCCAAAAAGGTCGCGAGCATCGAAGGCACGAGCGTGGCGGGTGCGACCTCCTCGCCATAGTTCTGCGCATAGATGCAGGCGTAGTCCGCGAGCATCCGGTGCGTTTCCGGATCGACCTGAATGGTCATTTTGATCGGTGTGAGATCGGGCAGTTTGCCGATGCGAAGAGCTGGGGTTTTTGTTGTGTCGGCCATTGGTCAGTCTCCTTGAGAATAGGGCGAAAGAACGAGGTCGCGGTTGACGATGACGCCCAGACGCCAGCCAGGCCGCACGCGCAGCGTGGGCTTGCGCGACAAGGCTTGGGTGACGACCTTCTGTCCCGCTTGGTTGATGGTCGACTGTCCGCCGTCGCGCAGAGCTTCTGTAATTTGGTCGTCCTCGTCCGAGCCCAACTCGGAGGCGACCGACAGGAATGACGACAGGACAGCTGCGCCGAACAGGCTGCTGCGGTGGCGATCGACGCGGTCGCGAAGGCCGGCCTGACCCATGCCGTCAACGCCCGGCAAGTTCTCAATGACCAGCGAAGACCCATCCGGTCGGATGAGGCGGTTCCAGATAACAAGAGCCCGCGACTGACCCGTCTTGATTTCGCTCTCGTAGCGTCCGAGCAGGCGTGTCCCCTGCGGGATAAGCAAGTGCTGGCCCGTAGGCGTATCGTAAACGTTCTCGGTCACCTGCGCGATGACCTGACCGGGCAGGTCTGAGTTCAGCCCTGTGACCAAGCTGCCTGGAATAATCGTCCCGGCCATGACCTGATAGGGAGACACGGGAACGCGTAGACTGTGCGGATTATATATGTCGGCGTCTGACAGTTCGGAGTCAGCGCTAGCCGAACTTCTTCTTTCTCCTGCATCAGCGCGAGGAGTTGGAAAACCCAACCCGCTTCCGCCTTGCTCGAATAGCGCCGCAAGCGCCGCAACCCCGGGATCGGCAAACTGTGTCGGACCCGGATCACGCGCCGCGGCGCTGTCGCCTCCACCGGCCTTGGCGATGAAGAACAGATCAGACGTGCGCGATGAAGGAGCCTTCGATTGCGTCGCCTCCGGGACCGTATAGCTCTGCGGCGGTGCGTAGTCGTAAGACGATGGTGGCTGATACCGGAATGGATTGTCGCCCGGCAAAGTCTTGGGAGTGCCGTGCAGACCTGCACCGATGTCACCAGGGAGTGGCGGCCCAAGGATACGGTCCTTTTCTTGGACGTCTTCGTAGCTCCCCGGCAGCTCACTAAGCGCATCCGGCAGAGCTTTGCTCGACGTGCTGTAAAGTTCCTGCGGCGCAACGGCCGACGTATCTGGCGAGCGCATGGCAAACCCGGCGGCGAGCAGAATTGCCAAAGCAGAGCCCCCGAGCAGAGTCCCAAGCACGCGCTTGTTGAACCGCTTGGCGGACGGCGGCGCGCCTCTGATCTGAAGGCTTTTCGGCGCGGGCGTCTGACTTGCTCCGCTCATGACGTCACTCGCTCGATGCGAACGACCTGCTGATCCTTTTCACCAAGGCGCAGTTCCGCGCGCGCGAAGAGACGGTCCACGACGTAATAGCGACCCTTTACCCGATAGTTGACGAGCTGGCTGTCGCCTTCGTTGCCGACCGCGAAGAGTGGCGGCGCTTCGCCTTGGTCAATACGAACTGGGAACTGGATGTAGACCTTGCGGCCATCATCGAACGCACGAAGCGGTCGCCAGTGCGGTGTGTCGCCTTCCACGCGGTAGCGGAAGTTCAGCGTATCGACCAAGAGTCCCTTCGGCACAGGAGAGCGGGCATTGCCTGTTAAAACGCCAGTGCTGCCGACCGTAGCGCGGGGCGCTGGCTCGCGTGACTTCGACAGGCTGATCAGCTCCTCGCGCGGGTAGCGCCAAGAGACCGCTGCCATGTAGGTCTCGCGGTACGAGGTCAGCTCCGCCCGATAGGTCCGGGCCGTGGTCGTAACGATCAGATTGGTCGTCAGTCCGCTCTCCACCGGCTTCACGAGAATATGGACACGCTCAGTGTCACCCTCCCCAGACAAAGTATCGCCAAGAATCCAGCGTTCGGTGTCACCTGCAGAGACGGAGATCAGCTTTTCTCCGGCTTGCAACGCGATGTCGGTCACCTGCTCCGGCGCGGTGTAGACTTGGTAGAGTGCGCCACGGGAGAATGGGTAGACCTGGATTGCATTGACATAGGCATCCGGGTTCGGACCGACCTTTGCGCCTGCATTGGCCACATCGATGATCTCGAACGGCATCCCATCGGCTTCTACCGACTGAACCAGCGCTTCGTGCGGTTTAAGCTGTCCCGGCATCGGGACCGGCGTGAAGCGTTCGACCGCGACCGTGCGGGTGACGGTCTCGATTTCGCCATCCGGCGTTAGGGTCGCCTGCACCATTGGCGCGTCGTCCAACGTAAAGTCATCCGGCGGACCCGCCTTGTTCAGGCCGAGGGTAGAGCATCCGCTTAGCGCGATGGCGGACAGCGAAAGAGTGAGCGCATAATTTTTCAGAGGGGCTCTCATGGCGCGTCTCCATTTTGGTTTCTTTGGGGGTTGAGGCGGTCTTGCGACCAGTTGATGGAATGGACGTAGAGTCCGAGCGGATTGCGCTGGAGGGTGGCCTCGTCGCGCGGTGTCTCGGTCACGATGGTGAGCTGTGCCGTGTGCGCAGACGCATCGATCTTCGCCCCAGAGCGAAAGACGGTCTCTTTCCAGCGCACCTCGAAGGTAGACTCTGATGACCGGACCACACTCTCGATATCGACCGAGATAGAGCGCACGCCGATTTCCGCGAACGGGTCGTTGGCCGTCGCATAGTCGGAGAGCGTAAGTGCCGCCCGGCTCGTCGTGAAGTCATAGGCGTCGAGCCAGTTCTGACGAACCACGATCGGGTCGGTCGAGACACCTCGAACCATGCGGATGAACTCCGCGAGCTGAAAAGCGATCTGCGCATCGGACGGAACGTAGTTCTTCACCGTCGGCGTGACACCACGCACCTCGCCCGTCTTGTCGATCTCGACGACATAGGGCGTCACCAGGCTCTGCGTCGCTTGGTAAAGTAATCCACCGGAGAGGACGGCTGAGAGACCGATCGACATCAGCGCCGTCAGTCGCCAGTTCTTGGCTTGGACGCGCGCACTTCCGATACGCTCATCCCAGACCTGAGCGGCCTTTTGGTAAGGCGTCGTCGCCTCGGGTGTCCGCCCATAGGCAGGTTGGGGTCTTTTCCAGATCATTGTCGGGAATCCTTTCTAGTTGTCGTCATCTTTGAGTTTGGGGCCGGAGGATGCGCCGCCGCTGTCGCCGCCGCGCATGGCGTGGAGCGCAGCCGCTTCCTTGCGGCCTGAGCCGCGCGATTTGGCTTGCTTTACCCAATTGGGCTCCTTGGCTGGTCCGCCTGCGGCATCGGCGGCTCCACCTGCTGCGCTGGAAGCGCCGCCGCTGATAGTTCCGCCTGTGCCGGTGACTGCACTGCGAGCGCCGCCTTGCGCTTTGCTCTTGAGTGCGCCGCCCGCCTTAGCGAGACCACCTTTGCCAGCGTTGGCGGCGGAACCCATACCGGCTTGCGCCACGGCGCTCACGCCAGCGGCTGCGCCCTTCAGCCCACCTGCGCCGGACGCGGCCTTGCCCATCTGGAAGGCCATGCTCGCGCCACCACCTAGGGACGCACCAGCTTTGGCTGCGCCAACTGCTGCACTGCCTGCCACTTTGCCCGCACCGATGGCGCCTGCACCGGCTGCGGCTCCCGCTGCGCCAAGCGCTGCTACCGATCCGACGGCTGCACCTGCTCCAAGCTGTGGTGCACCTGTGACCAAGCCCGTCGCTATACCGGGGCCGAAGAGACCAAGGGCGAAAAGGGCGAGACTGGCGAGGATGACGCCACCTGCATCTTCAAGGGTTACGTCACCAACGAGGCCGGAAGTTACTTCGGTGAAGAGCGTCGACCCGATGCCGATGATAATGGCTATCACCATCACCTTGATGCCGGACGACACGACATTACCCAGCACGCGCTCAGCCAAGAAGGAAGTCTTGTTCCAGAGCGCGAACGGTACGAGTACGAAGCCAGCAAGCGTCGTCAGCTTGAACTCAATAATCGCGACGAAGAGTTGAATGGCGAGAAAGAAGAACGCGAAGATCGTGATAAGCCAGGCGAGGAACAGCACGACGATCAGCACGATGTTGACAAAGAAGGCGACGGGACCCGTCAGCTCCTTGATCGTGTCGAGTATGGGGGAGGCCGCATCGAAGCCGGTGCTCGCTATGAAGCCAGGTCGCATAAGGTCGGCGGCTGTCAGGCTTGTCCCGGTTGCTTGCAAGCCGAGTCCCGCGAAGCTGTCGAAGATGACTGTCGCAAGAAACGCGAAGTTGCCGATGATGTAGGCGAAGACGCCGATATACAGCACCTTCTTGATGAACTTTGCCATGACCGCGCCGTCCGAACTCATTGCCCAGAAAACGCCCGCGAGGACGAGGTCGATGACAATGAGCGTGGCGACGAGGAAGTCGACTTCCGAACCGAGAAGCCCGAACCCGGAGTCGATGTAGGACGAGAAGGTCGTCATGAACCTGTCGATGATCGTCATGTCCGATGGCGGCGCAGGAGGTGTGACTTGCAGGATAGGCAACATGACTACCCGCCCCGGCCCATGAAGGACTCGTGGCGCGCTGTTCCAGCCTGCTCCATATAGAGCTGACGTGATCGTTCAATCGCTTCCGCGCGATATTGCGCCGCCATCAACGTCTGCATCTGCATGGACTGCTTGGCGGACAGAGCTGTAAGCTGATTGCCTGCTTGCGCGACGGCGAGGTCACCTTGCGCGCCACGCGAAGCACTCATCAGAGTTTGAAGCTGGCGGCCATCTTCTTTTACTGCCTCGGCAATTTGCGCCTGCATCCGTACACTGTCCCGGAAGGCCATGATGGAGGCTTCCTGCTGCGCATCCGCGATCTGGGCCTGCTCGGTTGTCGACCAGTCGGCAAAAGCATCTGGGAACTGCTGCTCGAAGACGCGTTCGATCTCGTCGATGCGGAAACTGAGTCCGCGCGCCTGATGCTGGAGGCGGTTTAGTTCGCCGAGCATCCGGTCGAGATCGGAGCCGACATAGATACCAAGTTCAGCCATCTGTGTGATCTGGTTGCGCAGCATAGTGGCTTGCGCCGTGACCTGCTGGAGCGTCCGGGTTGCTGTAAGCGCGTTTTGGATCAGGTTGGTCGGGTCGAGCACGATGCCACTGCCCAGGAAGGCATTCGCGGGGCTGGCCAGCATGACCGTCGCGGCAATGCCTGTAGCGAGAAACGAACGAAGAGGTTTTAAAGAAAATCGCATTAGGCGGCTCCTGTTTCAGGTTGGGATGTGACGAGGGGGTCGAGCAGGATGTCGCCGACTCCGAGCAGGTCTGCGGCCCAGTCCAACTCGTGCCAGCGCAGCCAGCTTGCTGCGAAACCGGGACCGTCGACCTCTGCACGGATGCGGTCGGCGTCGATCAAGCTGGCAACCGACGACGCGCCGCAGACCGATAACGCGACCGGCCCGAGATTTAGGTTGAACACGCGGTTTCCGGCCCGGCTTTGGAAGTAGTAGTCGCGCTTGGGCGTGGACTGCGCGATGAGCTGGATCTGCGTTTCGTTCAGACCGAAGCGGCGATACGCATCCAACTGCTGCGGCTCTGTCGCGCGGGGATTTGGCAGGAAGATACGCGACGGACAGCTCTCGATCAGCGCGGGCGCGATGGAGCTATCCGCGACATCCGAGAGGGACTGCGTTGCGAAGATGACGGAGACGTTCTTCTTGCGCAGGACCTTGAGCCATTCGCGGATGCGCTCGGCAAAGACAGGATCGTCTAGGAAGACCCATGCCTCATCAAGAATGAGCAGCGTTGGCCGACCGTCGAACCGTGCTTCGAGCTTGTGAAAGAGATAGGTCAGCACAGGCAAGGCAAGCACCTTGGAGTGCATCAGCTCTTCCATCTCGAAGCACTGCCAGTCCGCGTCCGAGAGACTGTCGGTCTCTGCATCCAGCACCGCGCCGTGCGGACCCTCTAGGGTGTAAGGATGGATGGCTTGGCGAAGGCTTGCGGACTGCAGCAACGCCTTAAGACCTGTCATCGACCTCTCGGAGGATGGCGCTGTTGCGAGGGAGCTAAGCGCACTCCAGACAGCATCCTTCACGTCTGGTGTAATCTCGACCTGCTCGTGGCGTAGCAAATCAAGCACCCAGCCTTCGGCCCAAGCGAGATCGCGCTGCTGATCGATGTCGCGAAGGGGCTGGAAGCAAAGCCCACCTTCGCCGCCGAGTTCATAGTGGCGACCGCCTATGCCTAACGTCGCGACCTTGGCACTGCGGCCCTTGTCGAACAGGAAGACCTGCGCGTCCGCATAGCGACGGAACTGCAAGGCCAGCAGCGTGAGGAGAACAGACTTCCCGGCCCCGGTCGGACCAACGATCAGCGTATGGCCAACATCGCCTTGGTGCGTGACCAAACGGAAGGGCGTATGGCCTTGCGTCGTCGCGTGGAGAAGTGGCGGGCCGTCCAGATGGTCGTTGCGCTCAGGACCCGCCCAGATGGCCGACAGAGGCATCATATGCGAAAGGTTGAGCGTGTGAACGATGGGCTGACGGACGTTCGCATAGTTGTGGCCGGGGAGCGAGCCGAGCCACGCTTCGACCGCGTTCACGCTTTCGCGGATTGTAACAAAGCCCTGTCCGTTGACGACTTGCTCGACCGTCTTGATTCGCTCGTCGGCAACAGCAGGGTTCTCGTCGCCGACGATGATGGTCTGCGTGACGTAGCCGAACCCGACATAGTCCTGACCCAGAAGCTGCAATGCGGCGTCCGCATCTCCGGCTTGGTTATCGGCGTCAGTATCGACCAGAGCGGACGCCTCGTTCGTCATCACCTCCTTCATGATCGCCATGACACTCTTGCGCTTGGCGAACCATTGGCGGCGATAGCGCCCGAGGACTTTGACGGCCTCCGGCTTGGCCATCGGGATAAAGCGCGTGATCCAGCGGTAGGGGAAGCCAAGCGCGTTCAGGTTATCGAGCAGACCGGGCTCAGTCGCGCCTGGAAAACCCATGACGGTGATGGCGCGGATGTGTTGGTTGCCGAGCTTGGGGTCCAGACCTCCGACAAGGCTTATCCCGCCAAGCACCGCGTCCAGGTGCATCGGTATGTCCGGGACGCGCACAGGCTGCCGCTGGTCCGGCGTTAGGCTGGACTGCAGATAGGTAAGTGTTTCCGTATCGTCCAAGAACGCCACAACCGGAAAGACCGTCGCGAGCAAGCCAAGGGCCGAGTCGGTGTCGCGTACGAAGGCCGCGAGGTAATCTACACCGGACGGCAGAATGTCCTCAGTCGTGGCGTCTTGGTCGATGAAGAGTTGTTCCAGCTTCCCGACTTTGTCGGCAGGCGGAAGGAACGTGAATGTTAGGTAGTAGTCGCTCTCGAAGAGCGCGCCGATCTCTGCATGTAGGCCAAGCCGCTCCTGCTCGATTAGCCAGGCAAGCGGGTCGCGAAATTCCGATGTCTCGGGCTTGTCCGCTTCGCGGCGGGTAGCCTCGAAGTGGAGCGCCCATCCGGAGCCGAACCGACGCAATGCATTGTTCACACGGGCGCAGGTCGCAGCAAGCTCCTGCGGCGACGAGCTGTCGAGATCGGGACCCCGAAAGCGCATCGTGCGCTGGAAGCTACCGTCCTTGTTAAGGACCACGCCGGGGGCGATGAGGGCCGCCCACGGGAGATGATCTGCAAGCGCGGCGGGGCGCTCGCGGTATTCGCGTAGGTTCATCATGCCCAAATCCTCATGTTAATTAGCTTTTCTGGCGAAGGTGGCGGCGCAGCACGTCGAGGAAGAGCGGGTCGCGCTTGGCTGCGAAGACGCAGGCCGTTTGCGCGAGCACCCACACGGCAATGCCGACGGGCCAGAGTTGGAGACCCAGCCCAAGCGCAGCCGCGAGTGTGCCGTTGAGAATGGTGGCCGAGCGTGGGGCCCCTGCCATCATAATGGGTTGGGTCAGAGACCGGTGAACCGGGATCGAGTATCCCGGCACGTCATTATCCCTGATATGCTGCGCCGCGCTCATTAGAGGACTGCCCCGCCGCCGAAGCTGAAGAAGGACAGGAAGAAGCTGGTCGCGGTGAAGGCAATCGACAGCCCGAACACGATCTGGATCAACTTGCGGAAGCCGCCGCCTGTGTCGCCAAACGCGAGACCGAGACCTGCAAGGATGATCGCCATCGTACCGACGATCTTGGCGATGGGTCCTTCGACAGAAGCGAGGATGGATGTGAGTGGACCTTCCCACGGCATACCGGAGCCGGCGGCATGGGCAGGACTGGCGAGGGTGAAAGCGGCTATACCGACCGCGACGGCGAGCAGCAGGTGGCGATTGGTATGTGACGTCAAGACACGACTGGAGAGCTGGGTCACGAGGACTCCTTTTTGTAGTGCTAGGATGAGGGAGGTTTTGGTGGCCGGGGCTGACGCCTCAGCCGCTGGTTTCACGGC
>ENA-ORXU01000207-ORXU01000207.1-marine-metagenome-genome-assembly--contig:-NODE-207-length-76163-cov-4.363733_pt1 | contig 76163 bp, 72 predicted proteins | sample MGYA00237869_ERZ511484 | MGnify/ENA metagenome assembly ERZ511484 | reverse complement strand
CTGGCCCGAAACGGCGTCGAAGGCCGCCAGGAAAGGCCTGCTCGTCACCGGGTTGAGGGGTGAGTGTAACGACCACAGCATCACGTGTCTCACGGCGCACATCGGACACTTGCAACGGTAGGAAACGAGCCATCAGAGAGCTTCCTTGAAATTCAGTCGACAAGAACAAATCCACAGTCGCTTACGCCACTGCAGACAAGAACAACAGAGTGTCGTACAACGGTGAGATTCAAATGCATTTAAAGTAATCAAACGGTTCCAGACACGCCTTGCACCTATAGGCCGCCTTACAAGGCGTGGAACCAAACTGACTGACGTTCTCAGTATCAGTAGACCGGCATCGCGGGCAACAGACTGTGATTTTTGGACGCCCCAGACCGCAGGCGCCTGTACCTTCCACGGGAGGGGCAATGCCATAGTCAAGTAAATTCTCCCGTCCTCGCTCACTGATCCACGCCGTATTCCATGCCGGTGACAGTTGTCTTTCAAGCCGTATGTTGACGATGCCTTCCTTGCGCAGTTTCGATTCGATATCGTCGTTGATCACAGCCGTTGCCGGACAACCCGAATACGTGGGTGTGACACGGACAACCAGTGTGTCCTGCTCCCAGACAACCTGCCTTATGATGCCCAGATCGACAACAGAGATTACGGGGATCTCGGGATCAGGGACATCGTGCAACCACGTCCAGACTTGCTCAGTCGACGGCCGTGCGTTTGCTGAAGAGGTGTTCATCTACCAGACAGCACCGGGGTAGGCGCGCTGCAGAAACTGCATCTCGGCCAACACGAACCCCAGATGTTCGCTGTGTATGCCGTTCTTGCCACCACGACGCACGAAATCGCTGTCTGGCGTAGTCAGTGTCGCCAGTTTCAACGCGTCGGTCACATGCTCTTTCCATGCTCTGGCTATCAACTCGCTTTGCGGCAAAACTCCTTCAGCAATCAATGCAGCATCCAGATCATCAAAGTCGAGCATTTCACCGGTGTAAGACCACAGTTCATCCAGCGATGTTTGCATGCGACGATGGCTCTCCGTACTGCCATCTCCCAGGCGAATGATGAGCTCTGAGCTACGTTCAAGGTGATAAGCCACCTCCTTCACGCTCTTTTCTGCAATCTCAGCTATGCGTTTGTCCGTTGATGTCATCAACCCTTTCAGCATGGGTAGATGCCACGCATCAAACAGGAACTGACGCATCAGTGTCAGGCCAAAATCCTCATTCGGGCGTTCCAGCAACAAGAGATTCCGAAAATCGAACGCGTCTCGCAGGTAAGCCAGATCATCTGCGACGCGACCCTTGCCTTCCACTTCACCGGCAAGGCCTAACCACAATTGTGTCTGCCCGATCAGGTCGAGGGAAATGTTGGATATGGCAATGTCTTCTTCCAGTGCCGGAGCGTGACCACACCATTGCGAATTTCGATGCGCCAGAATCAGGCAGTTGTCACCCATCTGCAGCAGGAATTCAAACAGACCGTTAGCAGGGTTGGCTTTAGCCGCCATTACATATGCCCCACTTCCTCAGGGATATCAAAGAACGTTGGGTGCCTGTATACCTTGGAGCTAGCAGGATCAAACAGTTGTTCTTTATCCAATGGTGAGCTGGCGGCGATTTGTGTGGACTTCACCGCCCAGATGCTCACGCCTTCATTGCGACGCGTGTAGACATCGCGCGCATTGTTGATGGCCATGTCGGCATCTGCCGCGTGCAGACTGCCCACATGTCGATGGCTCATACCGTGTTGGCCACGGATGAAAATTTCCCACAACGGTAATTCGGGTTTGCGCTTGACCGGATCATCATTGCCGTCCACATCGGGGTAAGGCGATGTATTCACCGAACTCATGCTGCTTCCTCACGGTTATCGCGCTTTTTGGCAGCATTGGCAAGTAAGCCATCGCGGAACCACTCACCGTCATTCCATGCATCGACTCTGGTTTGCAGGCGTTCTTTGTTGCACGGGCCATTACCCGCTAACACGGCGTAGAACTCATCCCAATCCGGTTCAGAGAAATCGTAGCCACCTTTTTCTTCATTCCAGCTCAGGTTTTCGTCCGGCACGGTCAGGCCAAGATACTCGGCTTGCGGCACTGTCTGATCAACAAACTTCTGTCGTAGCTCATCGTTTGTATTGATCTTGATTTTCCACGCCATTGATTGCGCTGAATGAACGGAGTCTTTGTCGGATGGGCCAAACATCATCAACGAGGGATACCAGAAACGATTGAACGCATCCTGTGCCATCCGCTTCTGTGCATCAGACCCCTTGGCCATCTGCATCATGATGTGAAAGCCCTGACGTTGATGAAAGCTCTCTTCCTTGCAGATGCGGACCATGGCGCGAGCGTAAGGACCATAGGACGTTCGCTGTAATGGCACCTGATTCATGATGGCGGCACCATCTACCAGCCAACCCACAGCGCCAATATCTGCCCAGGTCAACGTCGGATAATTGAAGATGGATGAGTACTTGGCTTTGCCCGAATGCAATTGCTCGAACATCTCGTCTCTACTGATCCCTAGCGTTTCAGCAGCACAGTAAAGATAAAGCCCGTGCCCTGCTTCATCCTGAACCTTGGCCAACAGAATGGCCTTGCGCTCAAGGGTGGGCGCACGAGTAATCCAGTTGCTTTCGGGAAGCTGCCCCACCAGCTCCGAATGCGCATGCTGGCTAACTTGTCTGATGAGCGTCTTGCGATAGCCTTCGGGCATCCAGTCCTTAGGCTCGATTTTCTCATCCGCATCAATCCGCACCTGAAACGCACGCTCTTCAGGCGTCATGTCCCCAAGAGTCTTGGCACCCGTTCCATCAGTTTTGACAATTTGTGCGTACACGTATACCTCCAGATACACGCATCCATACGATGCGCAAGGGTTGCCTGTAAATCAGCTTTTCAGAGCTGTTGTTCTATCGGTTGTACCGTTCCTCGACTGAAACTGGACCATTCAACACGAGTGACGTGGGTTGGCGTGTGCTCAGACGATTTTGGCTTGTGTCGCAGCCCGCAGTTCATCGTCGGATACACCCTCAGCACATTCCACAATCTTCAGGCCACCCTCAACAACGTCCAGCACGCCAAGGTTAGTGATGATTCTGTCGACGACCGCCTTACCGGTTAGCGGCAGCGTACATTCTGCGAGCAATTTGCTTTCACCGTGCTTGTTAGTGTGATCCATGACCACGACAACACGCCCGACACCTGCCACCAGATCCATCGCGCCGCCCATACCTTTCACCAGCTTGCCCGGGATCATCCAGTTGGCCAGATCACCGTTTTCCGCCACTTCCATGGCGCCGAGAATAGCCATGGCAATCTTGCCACCGCGAATCATGCCGAAACTCTGTGCGCTGTCAAAATAGGCTGTTTGCGGCAGTTCGGTTATTGTCTGCTTGCCCGCGTTGATCAAGTCTGCATCGATTTCGTCCTCAGTCGGGAACGGTCCCATGCCCAGCATGCCGTTCTCTGACTGAAGTGTGACCTCCACGCCCTCGGGAATGTAGTTGGATACGAGCGTAGGAATACCGATTCCAAGATTCACGTACCAGCCGTTTTGCAGTTCCTGTGCAGCACGCGCAGCCATCTGATTCCGATCCCAAGCCATTATGCTGTCCTCACAGTGCGTTGTTCGATACGTTTTTCATGCTCGCCCTGAATAATTCTATGAACGTAGATGCCCGGTAAATGAATGCTGTCTGGATCCAGCGAACCTGTCGGGACTATCTCCTCTACCTCGACAATACACACCTTGCCGCACATGGCTGCTGGTGGGTTGAAGTTGCGTGCTGTTTTACGAAAGACCAGATTGCCTGTCTCATCAGCTTTCCACGCCTTGACGATGGCAAGATCAGCAAACAGCCCTTCTTCCAGGATGTAAGTCTCACCTCGAAAGTCCTTATGTTCCTTGCCCTCAGCGATGATAGTGCCGACACCCGTTTTGGTGTAGAACCCTGGAATACCGCAACCCGCCGAACGCATGCGTTCAGCCAGTGTGCCTTGGGGATTGAACTCCAGTTCCAGCTCGCCGGACAAGTATTGACGCATGAACTCAGCATTTTCACCCACATAAGATGAGATCATTTTCTTGACCTGCCGGGTATGCAGCAATATGCCAATGCCGAAATCATCCACACCGGCATTGTTGGAGGCGAACGTCAGGTGCTTGGTGCCAGCGTCCTTGATGCCGTTGAGCAGCAGCTCAGGTATGCCACACAGGCCAAACCCTCCAGACGCAATAAGCATCCCGTCTTCCAACACCCCTTCCAGAGCTTCTGCGGCACTGCCATAGACTTTCTTCATGCTGCGACTTTTCTCAATTTCCAAAATGTCTTCGGCCATCGAGCTAACTCAATGGCTACGTGGCATACATACGTTAGCTCGAGGCCTGCTGCAAACTGACACAACAAAGTACTCGGGATATACGCCAGAGAACGCCAGTATAACCGTTCCGAATGCGCTCCTCAGTCTCAAGGCGTCACCCTTTCTGACAAAAATCAGCGATTTTGCATCACTGACAGTCTCCAGTCACGTATTAGCCATACGGGAGTAGCTCTGACGCTCTGAATCCCTTGTGCTGAGTACAGACACTGTTGACGTTGTACCAGCGTAGGGCGCAAGTTGACTCAAAGCCAACAAGAAGCGGACGTTGATACACCCGTTTGCAGAGCCGTCTTGAACACAGCCCACAGTGTCCGTCAGCTCAACTGACCTTTACGTTCGTGTGTCAAGCGCCGTACGATCCGATGTCACAAGCCTTGGCCACTCTGTACAGGTCAACAGACCTCATACCATCACCATGAACCTGTAAATTCTCGAACTCGACAGACCCATCGAACAACAGCGCTTTGACCCACGGGGCCGAAGCCAACATGTTAGAAGCCTTGGCTGTCTCCTGCACTTCCAGAAGCCACGTATTCGCGGATATTGTTCGTAGGCACAGCAGCAATACGCAACGTCGATTTCAACACATTGACGTTTAGCGAGGGGTGCTAGCCTGAACTATTCATGAAAATGCGTCATTTCATGAACAGTTCAGGCTAGAATTCCGATCGTATGTTTTTGAAAAAAAAAGTGGTGCGTTTGTCCGTGGGAGACAAAGCCTGCACTATAAAGTCTATTTGTTACGCCACGACCCGTGTGTTGTCAGGGTAATTGTACCGATTACCCAAGCACATGGCTGGTGGTACCCTACTGGCAATGGCGTCGATGTTCCTCCTTAATTCCACGGTGATTACTATGCAAAACGTAAAAAACTATGTTCTCGTCATACTGTTCCTATTCAGCTTTCCATTGCAGGCAGACAGCCTACCGAGAGTGACCGGACTCAACCTTACCGGTGACCAACTCAGCTGGGATGCGCAGGCAGGTGCAACGGGCTACAACATTCATCTGGACTACGGATATTTCGACACGATTCGTGGTGGTGAAACATACACAGTCTCACAGCCAGGCCGTTATCACGTTATCTCATTTAACGAGAAAGGCGAGTTTGGTGTCACACGCAACCTCGATGAAAGTGGGCAAAACTTTGATCTGTTTTCAGTAGAGTTTGCGGGTGGAGACGACTCAATCAAATACAATTTCTCTCGCCCTATTCTATTGGTGTACAACACGTGCAAAGACGTGAACCCGGGCGAATCGTGTATTGCCAACTGTCCCCGAACCTACCAGGATGAGAACACTACCAAGTACTTCAGCAAATATATGACGGGAGGCGCTTGCAGCACGTCGGATATCGTCGAGGCAGATGCCTTCGCCGGTCACGATACCTATAGCTGCACTGTGCCACTGTATTCTGGTGAAGTGGTTGCACAGGCTATCTGCCTGATGGGCAATTAAGCAATTGCTGCTGCAGATGCCCCTCAAGGGTAATCTGCAGCAGCATCGACATCAATGTCCCTCGCGAATCCCGATACTCATATTCTCCACTTCGTAGATCCTTAATTCATCTCGCCACAAGCTGCCTGAGGCTGTCACCACAACCTCACCGCCATAGTCCTCTATCGATACGATCTCCATCACTAGCGTAACCTGTTTGGCAGCAGGTGTTACCTGACCACGGTACGACCAGCTTATCGACTGATCAGGTGTGATGTACTGTACCTGCGGCTGGTGAAAATTGCGGGCTAGTCCTTTAAGTACCATTCCCCGTAACATCAGCTGGAGTAATGCATCCAGCCCCAATGAACCTGGCTGAACAGGATCCTGATAGAAATGGGCTTTGAAGTACCAGGCGTATGGGTCAACGTCCTGATAGCCGCGGATCAGCCCCAGGCCTGCACTTCCACCTGATGGGTCAAAATAATCCACCTGATCAATCATCAACATGCGCCCGTCAGGTAGCGACAGGTGCGCATCCTCTACCGGCCAGTGTGATGCCGGTAATTGGCGAATTGCCGCCTGCGCTTTGTTTGTATCCAGCCCCACCTGTCTATTCAATGCGTCCATGGGGAAGAAACCAAAGCTGGTTTCAAGGCTCATCACTCTAAAGCCCAGACTTGAATCCACCACAACATCAAAATGAACAATGGTCATCGGCCCCATGGTAGAGAAGCGTGTCATCCGAGCCTCAACTCGAATGCTTTGAGCTGTCGCATCAATATTTCTGTTTATCTGACCGTGACCATCCAGATTACGGAAGCACTCACCACCGAGTAGTGCAAACCCACCGTGACTTCCCAGCCAGCCACAAGGCTGCAAGGCAACTTCCAGCAACACCGCGAACGGCATTTGTCCATTGCCTCCATCGGTAAAATACCAATCGTCTGCGATGACATCATATTCTGTAACGACCGTCGCACCTACTTCTGGTGCATCAGGGCGTGTAGATATAGACTGAACACGAGAGATCATGTGGTACGGCGGCTGCGGAAGTCTTGGCGCACGGCCGGCGTTATCCATCGATTGATACATATCACCAAACGCCTGTGATGGTGCCCCATCGCCACAGGCCTTGAGCGCGTGCCAGTCGCCACGAGACTCGTGGTGCGGACCTATCCAGTGGCACATCTGATCCTTTGCTGGCACAGGCCATTGTCGACGCATTCTTATCTTGAAGCTCGGGCAGTAAAACACTTTGAAGCCATCACAGCTTGCGATAAGCGCGGCATGTACTTCAGGTACGTCACCATTCAGGATCTGATCGAGGTGCACCTCGTAGGTCACTATATGTTCTTTATCAGGAATTACCTGACCACGGCACTCGAAACGCGCTGAGGCTCCGGGCACGGGTTCAAATACCCAGCCATCGCGCTGACAACTCAAACCCATAGCCATGGCCAGACACTCCAGTGCCTGTACGGCCGCTTCTGCCATCAAGGTACCCGGCATACACGGATCATTGTGAAAGTGCCCATCGTAGAACCAGGCATCCACTGGCACGGTAGCAACCGCTTGCAGGTAGCCACGACCCCATGCCCCCCCAGCCAGATCAAAATGCGACACTTCATCAAACAAGACAAGCTTGCCCCCAGGAAGTCTGGGTGGATTGGTGTGCGCCGCGCAGTGCTCAAACCCTTCACCAAAACAGGCGAATGCATCACCATCCCGTAAGGCCGCTAGATCGGCAGGTGAGAATGATGTCTTTTTCGACGCGTTAACGGTATCGAATAGCGGTGGATCAGCTGTTACCGGGGGTTCCTTGTCGAGTTGAATCAACACGCCCTTACTGGAGGCTAGCTCGGCATCGGTGAAAAATCCTGCCTGACCATGGCGTACGGAGATCACGAGTCGCCCATCGACACGACAATCGTATTGGAAGAAGAACAATCGAATACCGTTGATCTCCGCGTGCCCGGTAATTTCAATTTGATAGCACAGGGTAGCGCCCACTTCGGGCAAATGCTCATCATGCACCGTCATCTCACACCCGAGCAGACGGTAAACACGCTCATCACGATTCCGAAAATCGGCCCCCATCCAGGCAATCAGCGACAGGTCTGCCTGGCCTGATTCAATTAAAGGACCCAGGCGCACGGCATTGGCATGCAGGTACCATTCATCAGCCTTTATATCTGTTTCAGTCCAGATAGTGCCTGTGGACTCTACGCCCTGTTCGGCGTCGATTCCCACTATACGATCAACCATCAATAAGGGTGGTGCCGGTAGCCGCACTTGTCGCACGAAGTCATCCTGCGCTTTGAATGCCTCACCAAACAACGAGGACATCAGCCCTCGACTGGCTTGCGCTATGGATTTCTGGTTGAAACGTGGTCCGCGCGGGGCGTGCTGTGTGAGTGGAACATTCACAGCGACCGACTTGACCATCAAGGGCTCGTTAGCACTTGGCGCTTCGATTGTATGGTATGAGGGGACAGGCAGATCTGGCGCACAAGGCATGCTTGTGCCCTGAGCTCGCTGTGGCCATTGAGGCATGTCATAACGTGTCATGATGTGGATATCCGATGAGCGCGCGTTACGCACAGTCCAGGGGTGATGGTGCAGTTGGTCGAGGGCAGATGCCAGCACGCTCATGTCGGGATCGTGCCCGTCTGCGTAGAGGGCTGCCAGCAATTGTGCTATCTGACGAGCGTCTGACTGATCGATTCGGTCAGCTGCCAGTGCCCGGTGCGGGCGTACGCCGAGTATCTTGCCAACACTGGATGTCAGTGTATCTCGCGGACCCATCTCGACAAACGTTCGCACACCATCTGCATAGGCCTGTTCAACAATCTTGCGAAAATCGATTGTCTGCAAGGCTTGTAGCGTAAGCTGATTTGCAATGTTCTGTTTTGTAGGCTCGTAGCTTTTGTGTTCACCGTGGCTGTATATACGAACATCCGTGTTTGTCGATGTGGGACGTGTATGAAGGTGACGCCAAGTCTCTGCATAAGGTTGTAGCGTGGGGGTATGAACAATCAGATGCTGACTCATCATCACGCCACGACCTTTAGCCAGGCGCCTGACAAGCGCAGTACATTCTTCAACGGGACCACCGATAATGCAATCCTCGTCTGAATAGATGATAGTGATATCGGTTCGAGAAAAAGCTTTCAGCGCGTGTTTCACTGCCACCACATCTGAGTAGATACGCCAGTTCGTCCACTCAACCGAGCCATCGACGTTCCAGGCATCATTGGCGCATTGGAACTCTCCTCCCAGTTGTTGCTCGTACATGCCGATAATGGCACTGTCATCCAGCAAACCTGATGTGTCGTCCCAAAGACCAAAGGCGTACAGCGCATTGGTCTCGCCCAGCGAAAGCCCGATAACAGCATGGGGCGATACATTGAATACATCGCGTAGTAACAAGGTGTGCGCCTGACTGACAAGCGTCACTGCACACAACTCCTCATAGCCCGTGTGACTGGCTTGCGACAACAGATGAGACACGCCTGCCAGCGATGGGAACGCGGTAACCAATCGGTCAGCCAGGTGCGGAAATGCCATCAGCAGTCCTCGCCCCATGCGAGGATATGCCGCTGCTGAACCGGTGTACACAAAAGCCATTTCACCACTGGGAGATCCGCTACCAGTATAGACTCCGTTCAATCCACAACCAATCTGAGCCAGAGCGTTCTCACATGCCACATCGCGACCATCAGCAACTGAGTTGGGTGGCTGTTGTACGATTTCAGTATCACTAGCCGCAGATAACGAACTGTCAGACAACATGGCGAGTACCTGCTCCAGACGTTCATCAAGCTGCGCCTGGCTATCGGCAACGATCGCAACCCGTCGGTGCCCTGTCCCGCCTACGGTGCGTTGCCTTATACACGTACACAGCAGTTCTACTGAATCAGCACTGGCATAATACAAGTACGGTGAAGGCCTGAGAAGATCCGGTGTGGCAACTGCCTGTGCAAGCTCAACAGTCCATGGGCGCACCGTGGCACAGCTGTACGAGTTCAAAGCTGGTGCAGTAAATTGTAGTGGGTAGGGCTCACCTGTTTTCAAGTAAGGCTCGGTGATCTGGCTAACGACCTGCTGACCACGATTGGCCAAGGCGGTTGCTATCACCATCGAGAACAACGTGTCAGCTATGGGCGCAGATCCATACACCTTTTCTATCAAGGTCTGACACGGCACCGACGTAGCCTGGGTGCCGCCATCGTCCGGCTGGCCTATACCACCCAGCACAGTGACGCCCAGTGCTTTCGCGGTGGATTCACGCATTAGTAGCACCGCACAAGCTTTGTCGGTGTAGCGAGGCATCTTCTTATCTACCCCGTCGGGAGCGAACTGACCGCTCGTCTGTGCTGTCAAAGCTGCACTACGGACCGGTTCGCTGGCAAAATCAGCAGCGGTAATCACAGCCAGATCAAGATCGTGTGCGTTCAGAGCATCACACCCTAGTTGCAACGCCATAACATCTGAAAACTCCTCGGCAGAAACACTGTACCCCTGCGCACGAAAGTCGTAGGCTGCATTGATTCTGTTAGCTGGCATGTTGGGCATGGCACCGAGCACATCAGCTGCCGTCATGGGCAAGACAACACGCTCTTTCAATTCGTTTACGGCGGCAGTATCGACATCACTCGCAAAATAGTCTGGCAGACGCTCACGTAGTAGCCAGCGACACGCGTCCGATGCACACCCCATACCCGTGAATACGCCTATACGGTTGGTCTCAAGCATCGCTTTGTCTGTGCCGTTGGCGTCTGCCAGCAATTGATCGATACCCAGTTGCTGCAAGGCATCGTCGACCACTGCAAGCAGTGCTAACTGCTGGGGTTCAATATGTTGAAAATCGGCGGGGGGTGTACGCAGAGATAGCGGATCAAGCGTTATGGTTGTACAAACATCAGACACGGAGTCAGGCGAGCACATCAGACGACGCACAATACGATCCGTACCGCGATCGTTACCCGCCAATGCTCCTGTAGCACATATAACCAATCGATCAGCTGAATTATCGGGGTCGAGGGTGTCACCCGGGATAAGGGTGTCACCTGGATGTGTTGTGCAGCACAATGTTCGCGCTTGATCCTTTGTCTTCGTCAGTGTCTCTGTTTTTACCTTTGCCTGTGTGTTTATACGTACCTTTTTTCGTACTTTTGTTTGTGTATCGGCTTGTACCTTTGCTTGAGTTTTTGCTTGAGCCCGCACGCGAGAAGCTGACGAGTACTCTTCCAGAATCAGATGCGCGTTGTTACCACCAAAGCCAAAATTGCTGATAGCCGCACGTCTTATCTTGTGGGTAGACCACGGCTCGCATTGCCTCTGTGGAAACAGGCATGAACCTTCAAAGCTTGTGTTCAGTGCTCCGTCAATACGGGTTGGCGGCAGCGTGTCATGTTCCAGCGCTGACGTCAGCTTGAGCAAACTGGCAAGCCCTGCAACGGTGATCAGATGTCCGGTGTTGGATTTCACCGAGCCTACCGGCAACGGCGAACACTGCGAGTAAAACGCAGCAGCTGAACGTATCTCCACAGAATCACCCACCGGCGTACCGGTAGCATGACACTCAAGGTAGTCGATCGTATCGGGAGTGACGTCGCACTGCGCATAGGCGTTTTTCATCGCTTCCAGCTGCCCTTCAGAATCGGGTACCAGACATCCGCCACGACGCCCGTCATTGGACAATCCCACGGCGCGTATCACACCAAACACAGGTTCATCAACCCCCACATCACGCAGGCGTTTCAACACGACTGCAGCAGCACCCTGGGCAGGCACAAGGCCATCAGCCGATGCGGCGAAAGGCTGTGATTGACGCGTAGGACTCAGTGCCTGGAGTGCACTAAAGCCGTGTTGTAACATAACGTCGTGCGCTGCGTTAACCGCGCCCACCACGGCCACATCAAGTGTTCTTTGTTGCAGTTTTCGACAGGCAATATGCAACGCATAGAGCGATGATGCGCAAGCTGCATCCAGAGAGAACGCATCACCGGTAGCACCCAGAGCGCGCGCTATCAGCTGAGCGGGTAAACCGGAGTTAAACGAATTTATGGGTGATAGTTCTGTGGTACCTTTAAGCCAATGCTCGCAGGCATAGTCCACCTTGCCCAGTGTGGGATACGATAGATTGGCCAGTACAACCCCTGTTCGATGGCGCTCTGCAGTAGGCGAACCAGCCTCCAACCAGGCATTCATCACTGCCTGTAATGGCCACTGCACCACGGCATCCAGCGTTGCCGCATCAATTTCTCCCAACGCATAGCGTTCAGGCTCAAATACCTGATCAAAACCTTGAATATAAGCACTGTCACGCGAACCTGTTTGTCGCGCTGCCGCGGTGTGATGAACGGGTAAGTCTGTACGTCTGCTCAGTAGGTTCTGGCCACTAATGACTGCTTGCCATAACGCCTCGGGCGTCAGGCAACCGGGAAGTACACAACCGCGCCCGACAATGGCAATGGGTTCAGCAGCATTCATTATCAGCTTGCGCTGTTGCTGACTGCTTCGTCGGCCCATGCATCACCCACCAGTAATTCTGTGCCGTGACGATCCCCCGTCAGCATTACATCAGCGAACAACGCCGCGCCTGCCTGCATGGATATAAGCCCTATTCCACGTTCCTTGAAGTATCGGGCCAGGGTCTGGTCAACCATGCCACTGTCCCAGGGGCCCCAGTTAAACGACTTTACAGTTGCTTGTGGACAGCGTCGTTTTAACGATTGCGCCACGCGGTTCAACACCTCGTTAGCCATTGCATAATCGGCCTGTCCAGTATTGCCATAAAACGCCGCTGCCGATGAAAAAAGCGCTGCGTGCGATAGCTTTGTATCCGCCAACGCCGTGAGTAGATTCTGCAAACCCATCACTTTGGTGTCGAATACTCGATCAAACTGGGCCTTGGTCTTGTCGACAATCAGGCTGTCGGCCAATACGCCTGCACCGTGTACCAGAGCGCTGATCTGGCCAAGTTCTTTGTGTATCAGTGCAATGACAGCCTGTACCTGTTGACGGCTGGCGATATCGCAAGGGTAGTACTTTGCAACGACACCGGCAGCTTTCAACCGCTGTAGTGCTTCTCGGATTTCCTGCCCCGCCAGTGCTTGCCGTGCGCCGCGTTCGATAACACTCGGCACTGGGCGCTCACCGGCCGCCACCGCTTTAAGCGCAAGCTGGCGCCTGAGCTGTTTGATATCACTCGTCTTCTCAATGTTCTCTGGCCATTCAGCAGGCAATGAGCGTCCCAACAACGCGAATCGTGCTGGAGATCGTAGTGCAAGCGCCTCAATACACGCAGCGGTTACACCACGAGCACCGCCGGATACCAGCCACACATCAGAGGGCGCTGTGGGTGTCGTCACTGCTCCGTTGACAGACTGAGACAGTGCTTCTCCTGGTTGCAGAGCGTACACCCGTCCAGACAGGTCGATACCCACCTGCGGCAAGCCCGTTGCTAACGCCGTTAGCAGACGTTGAGCAGTACCCGCCAGGTCAGCAGCATCAACGGCTATGTCAACACATCGAATCTGCATCTCAGGCCATTCGCGCGCTGCCGTTCTGGCCAATGCTGCCATCCCGCCACACCAACCCCGAGAAGGGCCTCCGTTAAAATTCCCTCCGGTATCCTGCAACAAAATCAGTGATTTTCCGCCTGAGCGATGAAAATCACGCGCTTGTGTAAGCGCCAGCCAATGAACATCCCGGTCATTGCTGTTGCCTAGCGCGGCTGTTACCACTAACTCTTGCGTTACCGTGTCGGGGTTATCAGTGATCTGCACATCACGCCCACTAACACGTAGTGCCATGGCCACGGACGCCGCCAAAACAGGATGCTGACCTGTGATGGCAATGCGTGTGAACACTGAAGGCTGCCTGCGCGAGTGGCCCTGCTGTTCACACAACACAATCTCACGAGCAGCCGCTGGTAAAACTGCATCAGCCTTGTCGCGCGGCGATTCAAAAGGGTTGGTCAGGGGACGGGCCGGACCGTCAAGACGTCCGTCGTCCCCTAGCCGAAAAAATCCGCAATTTGCCTGATCGTTCTGAGTTGTCCCATATCGGCAGAGCCCACATCCTTGATGGCCGGCACTTGTAACCGCAGTGCCGATAACACTTCCACTTGTTTGATGGAATCTATGCCCAGTTCGCCACTGAGGTCCATATCATCCTCGATCATTTCAACTGGGTAGCCGGTTTTCTCAGCGATTAGTTCACGCACAAGATCCGTGCTGATTCTGGGCTCTGCAGAAGGCGGTGCAGTGGCACCATTTGTTGCAGGCCTGGGTGCTTGTGTGGATGCTGGTGCTTGCGTGGGCGTTTGAGAGTGACCAGACGTCGGGGCAGATGTCATTACACTGGTACCAGATGACGCTGGTTCAGCTGTGGGTGTGGGCACACGTGCTGACTGCACCACCGGGGCGGCCGTCCCATTGGAGCGCGATGCACCGTTTAATGGGCTGTGGCCATTGAGTGACGTCGGTGCAGCCGATGCAGGTGTATCAGACATCGTGCTTGCCGCAGCAGGCTGTTGGTAGATGCCATTGTCATAGCCCTGCGTGATATGTCTCGTTGTTGCGATCGGCTCTACCGAGTAGTTCAAAGCGGACCCTTCAACACCGCCTATCATTTCAGCTGCCATACTCAGGTACGTTTGATGAGCCGAGGTCATGGCAGCCATGTATTCGGCATGCCTTGCTGACACTTCGCTGCACAGCGCACCACGCAACGTACTGGATACTGGGGTACTTGCAACGCCGCCGCTATCCAAGGCACCGTTAGGTTGGGTTGCTGCTGAAGTGAACTGAGGCTGTGCGCTTTGCCCCGTTCCATTTGGACCTGATGAGTGATCTTGCTTTGCCATAGATGATTGTGCCGCAGATGAAAGTTGATGTGATGATTTGTGAGCCGCAGATACCTTGTTCAGGATCTGCATTGAATTGTTTTTGTATTGAGTCCGCGCAACACGCGCTGCTTGTGCCGCATGAGCGTATAGAGGCGCTGTTTCTGCCGCTTGCGCAGAGGTCTTTTCGGGATCAGTTACTCGTGCTGAGTTCGCTTTCTTGCCGGACGAGGCTTGCACGGTCTGAGTCTCTTCAGGGACGGCTGCAGTGTCTGCCGGTGTAGTAGCCGTTGCTGATCGGCCAGCTTGCAGGGTCTGAGTCAACGGGGTGGTCTTTGCCGACGCCCCCTTCGGCCTAGTGGGGTTTCGCACCGATGCTTTAGCATCTTGTGGTGGGTACGGTTTCTGATAGTTACTACCGAGTATCTCTACCGAATGCTTGCCCGGTTTTTTTCGCATCAATGGAGCCGGTAAACCGGCATACAGATTATCTATATCGACCGCTACGCCTGATGTTGCCAATTGGCCAATAGCGCATAACAGGGATGTTGTGCCATTGCCGTGCTTATTGTCCAAGGCAATGGCTGTTACCCGATTGGATGGAAAGGTTTTACGCACCAGATTCGTCAGTACAGAACCTGGGCCGACTTCCAGAAACAGAGTGGCGCCCGCTGCGTACATGGACAACAACGACTGCCTGAATAAAACGGGCTTGCCTATCTGTTCACTGAGCACCTTGACCAGAGCGTTCTTGTCAGATGGGTAGGTGCTGGCAGTGCTGTTTGCATAGACAGCTGTGGTCGGTACACCGAGTGCTTGCAGCACAAGCTTCTGCGCAAAAGGCTGTACCGCCGGAGCCACCTGTGGCGAGTGAAAAGCAGCAGCCACCGGTAAGAATTGAGTCTGGATGCCTCTTGTTGATAACCTACTTGCGGCCTGTTCAAGTCGCGCTTTGTTACCAGACAATACAACCTGCTCTGTCGCATTGTCGTTTGCCAGTGTAATGCCGTCACCAATCCCCGCAAGCAGATCATTAACAGTGGAAGAAGAGGCCTGAACGGCAAGCATACTACCTGTTGAATCGGCGGCGGCGAGGCTCATGGCATCGGCTCGATCACACGCAATGGTCAATGCCGTCGGCGCATCAAACACGCCCGCGTTGTGAAGCGCCATCACTTCTCCAAAACTGTGCCCGGCCTGCATGTCTGCACGGATACCCAGCTGCTTGATCAGCGCCAACTGGGAAAGGGCCATAGCTGCAATAGCAGGTTGAGCGTGCCGCATATCCGTTAACCGGCTGTTGGCAGCTTGGGTGGATTCGGGTGTGAACGATGTGGGGGGGAACGCCAGATCGTGCAATTTCAAACCGGCTGTTGCCGGAACATCGCAAGCCGAGTCCCATACCGCCCTTGCCTGCGGAAACGCCATGGCGATATCGGCACCCATTCCGACATACTGACTACCCTGACCGGAGAACAGTAGCGCAAGTTTGCCAGGCCGAGCCTTGCCAGAGCAATAGTGGATGTGACGATCTGACGGAAAGACTGCATTAGCTGACTGACCCATCACAGCCACCAACTTTGCGCATAGTTTAACGAGATGCTCTAGCGTTTCGGCCACAATAGCAGCGCGATGTTCATGATCGCTATTGAAGCTGTGCCAGCTTGCCGTAGCGATACGAGCTAAATCATCTTCATGCTTCACCTCACGGGTCAAAGCATTAACCTGTTCACCCAGGTCGGCTTGGGTGGAGGCCGAAAGCAGGAACAGCTCGGCCGGCATGACACGCGTAGGCTGCACAGCATTCTTGCCAGTGTATTCCTCAAGCGTTACATGAAAGTTGCTGCCCCCGAATCCGAAGGAGCTTACGGATGCTCTACGGGGATGTGCGCCGCCACGAATCCAGGGTCGGGCTTTAATACTCAGATAGAACGGCGTGTCTTGGCACAAAGCGTCAGCCGGCTGTCGGACCTTGATCGTAGGCGGCAGAATTTTACGGCTCAAACCGCCAATGACCTTGAGCAGACCGGCTGCTCCGGCAGCTGCCTTGGTATGCCCAATCTGTGCCTTTACTGACCCTAGCGCACACCAAGGGGAAGCAGCCTGGCTTTCGGGATCAAACACGCTATGCAATGCTTCAATCTCTGTCCTGTCGCCTGCCACCGTACCGGTGCCGTGTGCTTCCACGAGCTCAACTGTGGCGGGTGAGTAGCCGGCTTTTCGGTAAGCGCGGGTCAGCGTTCTTTCCTGACCACTGGCTAGTGGTGCGTATACGGCTGTCGAGCGTCCATCTGATCCACCACCAAGCCCTGTCACGATGGCGTGAATTCGATTGCCGTCACGCTCAGCATCCGACAAGCGGCGCAAGGCCAGCATGCCGACGCCCTCACCCAGCATCGTGCCATCTGCATCGGCCGACAAGGGGCGGCAATCACCCGTTGGCGACAATGCAGGCGTTTTTGAAAAACACATGTACATGAAGATATCGTTCAGGGCATCGACCCCACCCGTCAGCACGAGATCGGAATCCCCCGATTGGAGCTCGTGCAAGGCGATCTGCATGGCAGACAGGCTTGATGCGCACGCAGCATCGGTCACGTAATTGCTACCACCGAAATCCAGTCGATTGGCAATGCGCCCGGCCACCACATTTCCCAGCAAGCCTGGAAACGTGGTTTCACGCCATTCCACAAAATTCGAGCTTATGCGATCAGCGATATCCTGAGCTTGAACCTCATCCAATCCCGCTTCGCGCATGCCTTTAATCCAGGCCGGACGCTGCAAGCGCCCCATCATCTGCCCTACCAGTTCAGTCGTGGCAGCGACCCCTAGAATGACACTGGCGCGTGACTTGTCCAGCGGACCTGCAATTTCACGCTCGATATCATCCAGCACGCTTCGCGCGGCGACGAGTGCCAGCAATTGAGCGGTGTCTGTAGTGGAAAGCGCATTGGGAGGCACCCCGAACAAGAGCGGATCAAATGACGTTGCAGGGATAAACGCACCACGCGAACCGTAGGTTCGATCTGGCGTGGCTGGATTACTGTCGTAGTAATCGTCTGTTAGCCAATGAGTGCCAGGCACAGACGTGAACGTGTCCACGCCCTCAACGATATCGCGCCAGAATCCTGTTGTGTCGCCCCGGCCCGGAAATATCGAGCCAATAGCCACTACAGCAATAGGCTCCGCCTTGCTATTCGGGTATTGATTGTTGGTCACGCGATTGACAGCTCACACCACTTGTTCACTCAAACCATTGAGGAGTGTAACGGAACGCGCCCGCAGGCAGTGCAACTCCGCAGGATCGAAGTTGCCCGGCCCGGGTGATCTGCGCTGCCCCTTCAAGAAGATTCCAGGCAATCTGTTTTATTGTTCGGTTCTCCAACGCCTCCAGGCACGTGCCTTGGGCCCACACATTGAACGCTCCCATGGCCGGGCCGCACCAGATCTGGTAATCGGCCTGCCGGTCGAATTGCCCATCGCGAGCCCACTGAGAGGCCATGAAGAGGTAACGACGGCAAAGCAGAGCGAAACGGTAATTACCGTCAGTGTCGGCAGCGTCCATTGAATCAGGATTTTTGTGCTTGAGATATTCGCTTGTATCAGCCCATGCCGACTCGAGCGTTTGCCCCAGACGCGTTTCTAACCACTGGCGGTCATCTGCCGACAGATTGTCTGGCGTAGCACCGGATCTGTACAGCGCATGAAGTCTTTGTGCGTATAGCCCAAAAAGTGTTCCACGTTTGAGCACCTGCACATCCACACCTTGTTCGAACATGTCCGCTGCCGGGGCCATCATCACATCGGCAGCCCCCGCCCTGGCAAGCATCTGGCGAGCTGTAGTGGAAAGCCCAGACTCAACGGCAGGCTGATTGACAGACCCGCTCAGTACATACGCAGCACCCATCTGAAAGGCTCCTGCCACAGCCTGAGGGGTGGCAATACCCCCTGCCAGCCCTATGCGTATGGCACGTTCATCGAACCCGAACTGAGCAGCAATCCTGCCAGCGGTCTCTAACAATGAACTCAACAGAACAGCAGCAGGGCGGTTATCAGTGTGGCCTCCAGAGTCCGATTCTGCCGTAATATCGGCTGCAACAGGCACACAAGTGGCCAGTTCAGCCTGCTCAGCGCTGATAGCACCGCTAGCCACTAGTTCACGCAGCATGCCTTCCGGTGCGGGGGCCATGAATTTCTCGGCAACTTCTACTCGCGATACTTTCGCGAACACATGCGTGTCTCTTTCAACACGGTCACCAGTGCGCCGTAAACCTGACGCGCTGTAGCGCACTATTTCAGGCGACAACTGCATGAAGGCTGACGCCGAGACACGTTTTACCCCCGTTTCCAGAAACAGATCCACTACGGCGCGTTCCAGACCGGGTTGTTGCGGCGAATGGATCAGATTGGCTCCCCACGACGCATCGGCTGACGACAGATCAGCCTTGATACTGGCAATGCCATCGCGTACCGCTTGCAATGGCAGTCCGGCGCTCCCGTAGAAGCCGAGTAAACCAGCCCTGGCAGCAGCAACGACCATATCAGGCGTAGCAATACCTCGAGCCATCTCGCCCACCACATACGGGAACCGCGTGTGATGCACCTCAGTAAACCCTCGATCACCCAACCACTCAGGATAGACGGGTGGAAGACGAAAACAGGTGTCCGGATTCAGTGCCGCAGCTGTCTGCGCATTCACCACCACATGCCCCTTGACGGGGCTGCAATCCACATATGCACACACACGCGGCGAGCAAATGGCGACGGCTAGCGGCTCATCGCTGACAGGTAAAATCGTGCGCACTGTCGCTATTTCAGGTTCTACCGAGTCTGTCACTCTCATATCGGACGCAACGTTGGCGTGGCAAATAACGACATTGTATAGACAGAACAGCTGGGTGCCACGCTACTGGCGCAATCAATAACCAAGACGACATCTACGGTATGGCAATAGTGATCTTTCACGCGTGAGCGGTAAGGCAATTCCTGTATTTCAGGCAGCTAGCCGTTTACAGCAATCTTGTCTGGTGAAATATTACACGACCGGTGTCGGTAACTTTGCGCCTCGTCGGCGCGCACTGCGAAGCACGAATAGATTACCCGTCAAGGCCAGTGCAACCCCGGCGATTGCCAGCGGCGTCCAGACATAGCCCTCCAGAAACGTAGATAGCAGCAGCGCGAAAACAGGAAACATCACGGTGGCGTACGCCGCACGCCCTGCTCCAATACGTGATACCAGGTTAAGGTAAGCCCAGAATGCCAGAACCGTCGATATGAGGATCAAGTAGGCCAGCGACGCCGTATACGAAGGCGATGTATCGATAATGAAGGGAAAGCCGGCTGCAATGGAAATCACCGCACTCCAGAGCGCGCCATACGCCATGCCCCAGGCCGACGCTGACATCACAGGCACCGCGTATGACTTCAGAGACTGGCTGATCTGGTTACCAATACAGAAACACAGTGTGCCCCCGATACAGAGCGCCAGGCCCAGCAAACCGGCTTTGCTATCGCGTAGCTCTGGCAGGTACAGCAGGAAAATTCCCAGCACACCCAGACTGGCTCCGAACCATCGCCGGGGGCCTGCTACATCACCGCGCAGAGCGCTAATTAATAGATTGACCACTGAGGCGAGCGAAAACACAACCGCCAGTAAACCGGAAACCAGCAGGGTGGATGCGTAATAGAAGAAGATGAAATTCGTGGAAAAGATCAACACGCCCATAGATGCAAAAGCCACATGGGCGCGCAAACCGAACCTGAGTCGTCCTTTCGAAAGCGCAACAATTGCAAACATCAGTATTGAGGCGAGTACAAAACGCCAGCACGTAGATACTGGAGGCGCTACGACAGATGCGGTGTTTACCTTCAGCGCATACCAGGAGGCCGACCACGAAAATACCGTGATGGCATAAAGCATCAAATCCCGCTTCGTGAAAGGCGCTTCGTCGGTTACTACGGTGGTATTGCTAGCCATCTAATTCCCTGATACTCGCAAGTGAGATTCATCAACAGTGTCTGGATTCGTTCATTGAGCTTAAACACGCAGATCTCACGGGAAGGTGGGAGTATAGGGTTTTGTGTCCAACATAGGCTCTATCTCGGCTGCTTATTGCCATCGGTGGTTTTTGTGAATACCTGTGGTGTGTTGAAACTCAACTGTGCGTTACTTTTACCCGCAGCTCGGTTAAGATCCCGTCGCTTACAGAGCTATCGTCTGCCACCTGCCTGCTGATTTCCTTTTGTTCAGTTTTTTCAGTACACACCCCCTTGATGAGGTTTGATCAGATGTCAGTCAAGAAGATATATCACGATATACCGGGCACGATTGTCTTTGACAGCGACATGGCGACCCAAGGCTATCACCTGAATCAATTCTGCATCAGCCTTCGTCAGGCACCGAATCGCGAAGCCTTCAAGGCAGACCCGGAAAGCTACATCAATCAATTTCCGATGACGGCTGCACAGCGCGAAGCTGCCTTGAACCAGCAATGGAATCGCCTGTTGGAACTGGGCGGTAATATTTATTACACCTCAAAACTTGCGGCTTTTCACGGCATTGATTTTCAGCAACTGGCTGGTCTGATGACGGGCATGGGTGCCAACTATCGCGACATGATGGTGGCGGGAGGTCGCAGCATAGACGGCAACCGCTACAAATCGGAATGGGAAGATAAATGATGGCGTACATTTCTTCGGGTGTTGCGTGTTCACACGTCCCTGCGCTGGGGGTGGCTTCGGATAGCGGTATCTCCAATGATGACTACTACGGCCCTATTTTCAAGGGATTCGAATTTTCAAAAAAATGGATCGCCGAGGAAAAACCCGATGTCATCTTTCTGGTTTACAACGATCACTGCACCGCCTTTGATGCTTGCATAATCCCCACATTCGCGCTGGGCTGCGCAAGCGAGTACACACCGGCTGATGAAGGCTGGGGCCCACGTCCCGTTCCAGTGGTCAGAGGGCATCGGGAGTTGTCTGCACATATCGCTCAGTCACTGATTCTTGACGCCTTCGACATGACCATCATGAACGAGATGGAGGTTGATCATGGCCTCACCGTGCCATTGACAATGATGTTTGGCCAGCCCGAAGAATGGCCCTGCCCGGTTGTGCCACTGGCGGTCAACGTCGTGCAATACCCGGCGCCACTGGGCAGTCGTTGTTATGCACTGGGCAAGGCTATTCGCACGGCCATCGAGTCATTTCCCGATGATTTGAAAGTATGCGTGTTCGGCACGGGCGGCATGAGCCATCAGTTGCAGCACGAACGCGCCGGACTCATTAATTCAGCCTGGGACGATAGGTTCATGAACCTGCTAGTCAATGACCCAGAGACAGGGTCAACTATTGAACATATAGAATACCTGCGCGAGGCTGGCTCTGAAGGCATCGAACTTGTCATGTGGTATGTCATGCGCGGCGCACTCAACGAGAACGTGGAAGAAGTTTACAGGTTCTATCATGTGCCTGCGTCCAACACCGCCGTCGGGCACTTGATTCTGGAGAACCGATAGCATGGTCAAGATTGGCGTAGCAGGCGCCTACGGTGCATTTGGGATAAAGCATCTGGATGCGCTGGCGAACATCAGTGATGTAGAGGTCACCGCGGTGTTTGGCCCCAACAAGGACAAGGTCTCTACACTGGCAACGGAGCGCAACATCCCAGTCGCCTGTTCCGAATTCTCCGACTTCCTGAATCAGAATATTGATGCGGTCATCTTGTCCACGCCAACCCAATTACATTGCCAACAATCCGTGCAAGCCATGCGCTCTGGCAAGCATACGTTTTGTGAAATACCTATGGCCGATAGTCTGGCAGATGCACGGAAAATGGATGCCGCACAAAAAGCCACGGGCATGATCGGCATGGTAGGACACGTAAGACGCTTCAATCCTTCTCATCAATGGATCAAACAACGCATCGACGCCGGTGAATTCACTATCCAGCAGCTGGATGCACAAACGTATTTCTTTAGACGCACTAACACCAACGCTAAAGGTGAAGCGCGTAGCTGGACCGATCATCTGCTGTGGCATCACGCCTGTCATACCATCGATCTGTTCCTGTACCAGACCGGCGAAGTGCCCTGTGAGGTTTTCGGCTTGCAAGGCCCCGCTCATCCGGAGCTGGGCATTGCCATGGACATGACCATCGGGCTTAAAACACCGTCGGGCAAGCTTTGCACACTGTCATTGTCGTTTAACAACGACGGGCCATTGGGTTCATTCTTTCGCTACATCGGTGATACCGGCACATACGTCGCCAACTATGACGACTTGTTCGATGGGCAACAAAACCCCATTGACTTGTCGGATGTTGCTGTATCGAACAACGGTATTGAGCTGATCGATCGCGAATTCATAGCCGCAATTCAGGAAAAACGCGAGCCAAATTCCAGCTTTGCACAAGGCCTTGCTGTCATGCAGGTGATGCAACGACTGGAAGATCAGATGGGTGTTCTGAAGGTTTGACGTTCGCTATTGCCGCCCAGCCCTGTTCTGCGATTCACTGACGACGGCTTCATGCCTTTAGCGTTCCGAGTGAATTGATTGCCGCGAGTGGCCGGCAGGTTCTCAGTGACCGATTGCATGCAGGTCGTTTCGGCAAGCGATCATTGCGGTTGCCTCTCCCTGACTTGTTGCCAACCTGACAATGCCAATTAACGCTCGCAGCCTTGCCCAATTGACATTACGGCACGACACACACATTCTCTGGCCGGACTTTATGAAAAAATGTGTCTGGGCTCCAACACCCAAGCACGTCGTAATCTTCATTTCAGTCAAACTAGCTTGAGCGTGGAGGCAGCCTTGGCTGGACAGGGAGTCGCCGTGCAGCATATTTGAATTAACAAGATGGTAGGCTGCGCACTTCGCGCAAAGCTCGACAAAGGAGCCCTTGATTGACGACGTTGCCAGACTTCAGACTCGAAACGCACTTCTCACAGTGGGAGTTCAAGGCGCGCTATCACATGACTGCTTCGGATGCCGAGAGTATGTCTATGCGAGAGCTGTTGGCCGTGGCAACGCCTGAAGAGCGCGAAGAGTTTGAGGGGCTGTGGCTTGGTTACACGGAAACATTCGGTGCATCGGATCTTCGAGAGGCAATTGCCAGCACTTATCAACAGCGTTGTGCCGCAGATGTAATCTGTTTTGCTGGCGCCAGCGAAGGAATCTTCGCCGCAAACGCCGTGCTGCTCGACAGGGACAGTCATGCAATTGTTGTAACACCCAATTATCAGTCTCACGAAACCCTGCCAGCTGCGACTTGCGAAGTCACGGGCGTTCCGTTGGAACCGGACGATAATTGGTCTCTGGACATCGACCGCGTGGAAGTTGCCATCAGACCCAATACCAAACTGGTTACGATTAATTTTCCGCACAACCCAACGGGTGCGATCCTCGCGACCGATCGTTATAAGGCGCTTGTTGAGTTGTGCCGAAAACAGGGTATTTACATCCTGCACGACGAAATCTTCAACGGCCTGGGTACCACCGGTACAAAGCACTTACCTTATGTCGCTGACATTTATGAGCGCGGTTTATCATTGAACGTCATGTCGAAGTCCTATGGTTTGCCAGGTCTTCGCATTGGCTGGATCGCCTGCGCTGATCGCGATGTCCTGTCCGGAATGGAGCGCATGAAGCACTATCTATCGATCTGTAATTCAGGCCCCAGCGAGCGACTTACCAAGATAGCGCTTAATCATCGCGACAAACTGCTAGCGCGCAACTGCGGGATTATCGACGAGAACCTGCCGAAGTGGGACGCGTTTTTTGCGCGCTACCCTGAATTGTTCGACTGGCATCGCCCGGACGGCTCATGCATGGCATTTCCAAAGTATAAAGGTTCGGAAGGCGTGGAAGAGTTCACGAGATCGCTCGTTGAGGACAGCGGCGTATTGCTGCTACCGAGCTCAATCTACCGGTCGGAACTTAGCGCAACACCCGCCGACCATTTCCGGCTTGGTTTTGGGCGAAAGGGGTTAGACGAAGGACTAGCAGCACTCGATGCGCATCTCATGCGCAGTCACCGAAGATAACGACGGTCTATTCTGAAGGCCAATTGGTCGCTCATGGCTTATTGGTGAACAGTCAGGATATCGGGAGTGACCCTACTCGTTACTCATACAGAGATGTTTGCACCGTACTACACTCATCACTCTCACGCAGTCCACATTCTCTGATTGTGTAGCAGTACCAACCCCATTCGAACGGCGGGATTGATGCATCGCGATTTCACATGAGGCCCTACAAATGCATTATTTTACAAGGGTATAGTGTTTTCTGAAACGTTCGCTTACAGTAGATTAAAGAAACTATCGCGTTCGTTAAGGCGTGCTTTTGCTTACACTACTTCCAATAAGGTTCCGCACAGGAAGTATCATCGCGCATATGTCGTTAAACACTATCACGGTCACTATCCAACGCGGTTCTGGCGCGAACGGCGAACAAACACACACCGATACCTTCGACGTGCCCTCGTATACAAGCCAGACGGTTCTTGACGTGGTTTCGTGGGTACAGCAAAACGCTGACCCAACACTAAGCTACCGGTTTGCCTGCAGAGTAGGAATGTGCGGCAGTTGCGCCATGATGGTGAACGGTGTGCCACGCTGGACGTGCCGCACACACATGTCCAAAGTTCTGGTCAACAACGCGGTAATGATTGAGCCATTACGTAATTTGCCAGTCATCAAGGATCTGGTTGTCGACATGGATCCCTTTTTCGACAAATGGGTAGCCGCTGAAGGCGTTCATCATGGAGCGCTTTCCCGGGAAGACCCCATAGCGTCGATTGATACCAGCAGTGATTCGCGAACCCAGGCCAACGCTGGCATCGAATGCATCAACTGCTCGGTGTGCTACTCAGCATGCGATACCGTCACCGCCAACGAAGATTATCTGGGACCTGCCGCCTTGCAGCGTGCCTGGACCCTTCTGAACGATGTAAAAGACGAGGGGCGCAAGACGATCCTTGATGCAGTCTCAGGTTCAGGTGGTTGTCATAACTGCCACTCGATGGGTTCCTGCACAGTCTATTGTCCCAATGAACTCGATCCCATGTCGGCCATTGCAGGGCTCAAGCGTGAGACCGCCAAACGTTTTTTCGCAAGGCGTAAGTGATGCTCAACTTACCACTTTACGTGGCACAAAGAATCACCGCTCTGTTGATGGCACCTCTGGTTGTCGGGCATCTGGCGGTGATGATTTATGCCATTCAGGGCGGATTGGATTCGGCAGAAATTCTAGGACGTACGCAAGGCTCGCTGGTGTGGTTCCTGTTCTACGGTACGTTTGTAATAGCTGTGTCTATTCACGGGGCGATCGGTTTACGCTCGGTTGCACATGAATGGGGTGGGCTCAAAGGCATCCTGCTCGAACTATTCATGTGGCTTGTCGGGCTGGCTCTTTTTCTATTGGGAGCACGGGCCGTCTGGGCCGTGACATACGCATGAAAGCGCCAGCTCGATCTCAACCGTTGTGGTTCGCCTACATGCTCCACCGAGTGTCTGGTGTAACGCTAGCGTTGTTCTTACCATTGCACTTCTGGATATTGTCGTTGGCAATGACAGAGCCACTAAGACTGGATGGGTTTCTTCTGTTGACAGAGGCCGGTGCCATCAAACTGGCAGAGTTCGGACTGGTGTTCCTGCTGGCCGTTCACCTGTTTGGTGGACTTCGGCTGATGGCGATGGAATGGTTGCCCTGGTCTGCTTCACAAAAGACGCTGGCCGCTGGTGCAACCGCTCTGTCCTTACTGATTGCCGGGTTGTTTCTCTTGCGGGCGATATGACATGACACTATCCGACATCGAACGAGCCGACACTGACATCCTGATATTAGGTAGTGGCGGCGCAGGCCTGTTTGCGGCATTACATGCCCAGCAGAGAACTCCCAACGGTACAAAGATAACGCTCGCAGTAAAAGGTTTGATCGGCAAGTGTGGCTGCACAAGAATGGTTCAGGGCGGTTACAACGTAGCTCTAGGTGGCGGTGACACCGTAGAAAGGCACTTCATGGATACTATTCAGGGTGGCAAGTGGCTACCCAATCAGGACATGGCCTGGCGGTTGTGCGAACAGGCGGTCGTGCGCATCAGAGAACTGGAAAACGAGATTGGCTGTTTTTTTGATCGAAACGCGGATGGCAGTCTGCATCAAAAGGCGTTCGCCGGGCAAACCGCTGATCGCACCGTGCACAAAGGAGATTTGACAGGCATTGAGATTATCAACCGCCTGATGGAGAAGGTGCTTGCCAGTGGTGTAGAGAAATTGCAGGAACACCGCGCTATAGGTCTTATTCCCACAAAAGATCGAAGTGCTCTGGCGGCGGTATTGATGATTGACATGCGCACGGGCAAATTTCGATTGGTTCGTGCCAAGACCGTGCTGATGGCCACGGGCGGTGGTCCGACCATGTACAAGTATCACACGCCTAGTGGTGACAAAACGATGGATGGGCTGGCCATGGCCTTGCGGGCTGGTCTTTCACTACGGGACATGGAGATGGTGCAATTTCACCCCACCGGATTGTTGGCCGGCGAGCATACACGCATGACAGGGACCGTACTTGAAGAAGGCTTACGGGGTTCCGGTGGGCAACTCATCAACCACTCGGGTCAGCGCTTCATGTTTGACTATGACGGTAAAGGCGAACGCGCTACGCGTGATGTTGTGAGTCGTGGCATCTACTCCGAAATGCGCAAAAACAACAACCCCGAACAGGAAGGCGTGTTCATTTCCATGTCCCATCTGGGGCCCGATAACGTGCGCAAGAAATTCAAAGGTATGGTCAAGCGCTGTGAAGACAGTGGATTTGATCTGGCTGCTGGCAAAGTAGAAGTCGTACCCACGGCCCACTATTTCATGGGCGGCGTGATCGTGGACGTTGATACGCGAACAGCACTTGAAGGTCTTTACGTAGCCGGGGAAGATGCCGGTGGTGCCCATGGCTCTAATCGCCTTGGCGGTAACGGTGTTGCAAACTCAACCGTCTACGGCGGTATTGCCGGCGACACTATGGCCAAAGACATTCGACACATGGCCAGTTTACGTGAGCCCGATGAAAGCGTGCTGGAAGCCGAATTTGCGCGTGCCATCCACCCTCTTGGACGTAAACCGGAACGGGTATTGCCATTGCGCAAGCAGCTACAAGACGTCATGTGGGAAGAAGTCGGTGTGCTGCGCACCGAGGTTGGCATGAAGCGCGGCCTCACCGGCATCACCGAGGTGTCGGATGCACTGATGGATGTTGGTGTCGCCAGTGACAATCTGGCGTTCAACCTGACCTGGCATGACTGGTTAAATCTGCGTTCTCTGTGCGATATCTCGACCGTTATTACAAAGGCTGGAATAGCTCGTGAGAATTCCCGTGGTGCGCACTTCAGAGTTGATTACCCTGAATCCGGACGCATGGAAGACAGCGACTTCACGGTGGCAACACTTGCTGGTGGAGAGGTAAAAGTCTCCCGTGAACCGGTCCAGTTTACTATTGTGCGTCCTGGTAAAACCATCCTGCCAGAAAGCGCACCCGACACTCTGGTAGCAGTGCCATGATATCGATAGAGCTCATTCAGAAAACCGCTGAATCGCTGATGGACAAAGCGGCCATTGAGATCCCTTCGGATTATCACAACGCGTTGAAGAAGGCCTCCAAAACGGAAGACGGAGAACTGTCCACGTTTGTTCTCAAGGCCATGCTCGACAACTATGAGGTTGCCAAGGAAGATCGCTGCGCCATGTGTGGCGACACCGGCGTACCCCGATGGTTTGTGAAACTGGGTAACAGCGCAAGCGTTGAAGGTGGCATGATCGCCCTGGAAGGTGCGTTGCGCCGAGCAACAGCGAACGCTACCCATCGCGTTCCACTTCGTCCGAATCGTGTTCATCCACTGTGGCGCACAGATCACAATAACAACGTGGGCATCGGTGCACCAGAGATTGAGTACGCCTTCGAACCCGAAGGTGACTGGATCGATCTAATCACCGTACACAAAGGTGGCTTGTTCGGGACCGACTATCGCATGCTGTTTCCCAGCGATGGTATTCAGGGGATCAAGCGATTTTATCTGGATTGCCTGATGGCGTTTGGCAAGCGTGGCCTTGCCTGTCAGCCTGCCATCATCGGCATTGGTCTGGGTGGTTCCAAGGACATTTGTATGGGTTTGGGGAAACGCGCCAGTACGCTTCGTGTTGTGGGTAGCCGTAATCCTGATCTGAAAATTGCTGAGCTGGAAGATGAATTCAAGGAGCTGGGTAATTCAATAGGCATGGGCGCCATGGGCTTTGTCGGAAAGCACATGGTTATCGACTGCAATATAGAGGTAGGCTATTGCCACACTGGTGGCATGCCGATGTCAGTGCATGCTTTCTGTTTATCATCAAGGCGTGCAGTGGCGAGACTGTATGCTGATGGTCGTGTGGAATACCGTACAGACCCTGACTGGTTTACGCCCTATCAGCGACGTGAAACGGTTGAGTGGAACCCGGAACAGGACATAGAACCAAGATCTACAGAGGATACGGCGCGGTCCACCACAGACGAGCTTGACTCGACTCAAGGATCAGCTCAAGGATCAGCTCAAGGATCAGCTCAAGGATCAGCTCAAGGATCAGCTCAAGGATCAGCTCAAGAATCAACTCAAGAATCAACTCAAGAATCAACTCAAGGATTTACGCAAGAATCAACACACAGTGTTAAGACAATGACCTCGGAGGCTTCAGAGTGAGCGGACTACGCGAAATTCGGCTGTCAACAACACCGACAGCCGACACGGTTGCCAAACTGCGCCTCGGCGATGTGGTCTATCTGGATGGGTTGATTTATACAGCCCGTGAAGGTGTGTACAAGCGAGCACTGGAAGAAAATGCCAATATCCCAATGGACTTGCCTGTTGAATCGGCCGCTAATTTTCACTGCTCCCCCGCTGCACGTGTTAACGACGACGGCTCGTTTGACATGGGCGCAGTCACCGCTACCGCATCATTTCGATTCAATAAATGGTTACCAGAATGGATGGAGAAAACCGGAGCCAGGCTCATCATCGGCAAAGGCGGCATGAGTTCGAAAGACTACAAGTCTTATTTCGTGCCCAACGGTGCGGTATATCTGTCTACTGTCGGGTACGGCACCGGTGCGCTATTGGGGCGCGGCATAGAGCGGGTTGAAGCGGTGCACTGGAATGAAGAACTGGGACTGGCACAAGCTATGTGGGTTATCAAGTGCAACAAGATGGGGCCATTCATGGTTGCTTCTGACTTGAATGGCGACTGCCTGTTCGAAAGGGAAAATGCAAAAATCGCCAAGAACATCAAGAAAGTGTATGAAGGGACTTCTCCTGCTGTGCTTAAGCGCTATGGCGAGACAGATGACCCTAGTGATGAGGTTATCTGATTAACTCTTAGCGGGTTGTCAGAATGCGGAGGACTCATTCGGTTCCAGCGGGTAGATACAGTTGCGACAGCTGGCATTGCAAGATTAAGCGAGTGAGCTGCTTAGACTTGAATGTCAAATTCATATCAACGTCGCATCCCACTTGCCCTCTGCTGAAGCCCCAATTTTCCGTTGGTAACTCACGAAGATGGATTTTTATGTGATCAAAAGGTAGACATAATGGCTTCAATCGTTCGACAATTGATTGGTAAAGACTCTTTTTTAGCTTTCAGCGAATCACCATGAAAACAGTCAATACTACTGTGCCTATATAACTAAAAATGCTTCTTGCTTGGCGGACAGGTAAAGAAACTGGGATCACAGCTTATCAACCAAACATTTTTTCGCTAACAGAAATCTTGTGGGCACACAGTAATGGTACGCTATTCCTTCCAGGTGCTTGATACTGACGGCAACGATGCCAGCATCGGTATGCAGAATCAAGCTCAGAGGATATACGTGTGTCCTGCTTCTAGCCAAGACCCACATACTGTTGCTATCAGATGGATGATCCGCACAACCTGTTGACAGGCTGTGAGCGAATCACTTCGTTAACAGCGGCTAAAATGCCTGACTGGCTGTCGGCAACCGTGGCTTGTGACATCAATCTATTGTGTGATTCTGGAAAAATGGTGACTGATTCCGAAAACAGCTATCCACGCATTCATTCACTGTAGAGCATTTGCACTTCAAGATTTGGCTTAGCACGCTATCCCTTTTTTTCAACTACTCAATTTTTTTGTAGCTCTCGGCGTTTTGCCTCCGCAATCTGGCGCCAATGGTCCGATGAAGGTGATGAGTGCGCTGCGCTATCAAGTAGCAGCTTCATTTCGTCAATAGTAAAATCAGCGTTCTGTGCAAAACACGCAACGTATCAGCATCGATGGCCTTCAGAAGCGATACTCCCAGAGGTACGCCTACGAGTCCGGGCGCTACATAGCGCCACACGCGTGATGGCTGAGCTCTAATGGCAGAGCGGACCACCCATAAGCCCCATAAGCCCAGAAGCCCCGCCAGTAAAGACATAAATGCCACTACGGCAACAGCAGTAATAGGCGCTGAAACAAGCAAATAGAAGCCAAGCCTTAACAAAGCCTTACCTGTTCCTGCCAAAACAAAGCCTTACCTGTTCCTGCCAAAACAAAGCCTTACCTGTTCCTGCCAAACCATTATCAAAGCCTCCTGCTGCCGCTGCCATGATAAGGTAGGCAATGGATTCAGCGCTCAAGCATTGACTGTCTCAACCTTTGACGGGGCATCATCGATGACCTCACGCAACGCAATCAACATTTCCTCTATAACCCGTGTTTTGACGAAGTCTGAACGATACGCCAGACCCAGGCAACGAGTGGGTGCATCTGGCCCTAATGGGATGCGGTTGAGCGGGATTGTATTGTGAGGTTGTACCGAGCGTTTTGGTACGATCGATACGCCCAGATTGGCATGCACCATACTTTCGATGGCTTCCAGACTATTTAATTCCATGGTTTCAGCCACACGGATTCGCTGTGACACAATCCAGTTGTCGATCAAGGTTCCAACCACCGCATTGCGATTAAAGCGAATGAACGGTTGCGAGGTCAGTAATGCAACGGGATGCTTTTCAGCAACCTGTTCGGAGGTAATCAACTCCAGAGGTTCTGTGACCAGTTCCTTGAACTCAATACCGAGTGGCATCAAATGAGGTTTGCACAATACGGCAATATCTAGCCACCCACGTTCTATATCGGTTAACAATGCATTGGTTAGAGCAGGCCTTATGCGCAGACGCAAGTCAGGGAATCGCGTTTTCAGGAGCGCCATTACCTGCGGCGTAAGACCCGTGAGCGTCGTGGGCAATGCGCCGAACGTCACTTCACCATTCAAGCCATCGTCGCCGATTACCGAAGGCACCAGGTTGTCGTACTCTGCAATAAGTTTACGAGCTTTGCTGACAACCTCGCGCGCCAGTGGCGTCAATTCAGGCGTGCGTTTGCTTCGGTCGAACAAAGCAATACCCAGATCAGATTCCAGTGTCTGCATTTGCTGACTGACGGCGGCATGGGTGACATGCACCTGATCGGCAGCAGCACTGAAGGTTCTGGAGTCGGCAACCGCTACCAATGTGCGTAACAACCGGATACTCATCAGTGAGGCCACATCGGGTTTATGAAAGCTTGACTTTCAGAACGTGTAAGGTAAATTATCTTCTCTCAAAAAATACTTGTGATTACACTATCATATCGTGCTCGGTTTCCGGCGCGTGTCCAACTGGAGATAATCATGACCCTGATAAAAACAGCTGCAGCCCTGAGTGTCAGCGCCGCGCTGACTGTAACGTCCGCACTTGCCGATTATCCAGAGCGTCCTATCGCAATGGTGATTCCTTATGGTGCAGGCGGGGCTACTGACATATCCGCTCGAGCCATTGCAGAGCCACTGGGAGATGCGGTTGGTAAGCCACTCATCATGGCAAACATCACGGGTGCCGGTGGTGCGACGGGTTCTGTCAACGTTCAAAATGCAAAGGCTGACGGCTACACCATGCTATTCGCACGCGTTGGTTCTCACTCAGTGAGCCCCGCCATGAAAGCGACCTTGCCCTATACACTCGACGATTTTCGTTTCGTTACCGTGTATGAAATAAACCCGGTTGCCTGTGCCGTTGCGCCAGCATCCGGTATCAATTCCATGGATGAACTGATCACGAAGGTTACCGAAGGAGGCGTAAGCTACAGCTCATCTGGTGTGGGGTCATTGTTGCACTTAGCAGGCGCTATGGTGCTCAACGAATTCGGCGTCGCTGATCCACTGAATGCGGCTACCCACATACCTCAAAAGGGCGGTGGCGCTGCAGCTACTGCAGTACTCAATGGCACAGCCACTTTCTTATGCACTAACTCCTCTGCCCTTGCAAGCTTTGTCGCAGCAGGCCAACTTAAACCACTCATGGTGACAACCGCAGAGCCTATCGTTGGTTTTGATGCGCCCACAGCTAATGAACTTGGCAAACCACGTTTAAATCAATTGGTAGGCTGGACAGGTATTGCTGGCCCTGACGACTTGCCGGATGATATCGCATCAATGTGGGAAGAGTGGATGGCGACAGCCACAGCTGATGCAAAGTTCAATGAAACCATGTCAGCACGCGGATCCGTGATCGAATTGATGAGCCCCGAAGAAGCTAATGAATTTATTCAAGGCCAGTATGAGGTTTTTCGTGCTCTGGTTGATGAACTGGGTATGCGCATCGAGGGCTAGCCATCAGCTTGACCCCTCTGGAGTCAGCTATTTGCGCCTGCCATTGAGCAGGCGCGTTTCACTAAGCGTAAGCGCATCCAATGAAGCAATTGTCCGCCCACGTGCATGTGGGAATAGCCGCCTGTTTGATTGCGCTATTCCTGATTTTCATTGGTATTCCGAAAGCCGTTTCATCACCTTCCAATGTGCAGAACATCGTATTGGCCCCCACCTTCTGGCCTTACGTCCTGTCTGGCATAACAGGGATAATCGGGTTGGCCATGATTATCGGCGGATGGCATCAACCTGTCACCAAAGTCAACGATGACGAATCCAGACCAGGAGCACTCGGCTGGCTGAGGTTGGGTTCACTGGCTGTCATCATGATCGTCACCATGTTCGCCTTGCCGCGACTTGGCATGGTATGGACCACAATGCTGGTCTTTCTTATCACGGCACTCATGTTTCGGACACGCCATCCACGAACCGCTGTGCTTTGCGCCATGCTGATTCCATTGGCGTTGTATCTGTTCTTCGCCCATGTGGCTGGAGTAGGAATTCCACAAGGTAACTATGTGAGACTCCCATGAGCCTGATGGACAGCCTTATGGCAGGCCTGAGCCTGGTCTCATCCTTCGAAGCGTTTGCGGCACTGTTCCTAGGCATTTGCATCGGAGTGGTTGGCGGTGCCATACCCGGCTTATCCGCCACCATGGCGGTGGCTCTGACTTTACCTTTCACTTTTTCGATGCAGCCCATAACCGGCATCCTCTTGCTGCTGGGTGTTTACAAAGGAGGCATTTTCGGTGGCTCCAGACCAGCCATTCTTATCAAGACACCTGGGACACCCGCCTCCTCTGCCACTATACTGGACGGCTACCCGATGGCTGAGCAGGGTGAGGCAGGACGCGCTCTGGGGATGGCTTTGTGGGCGTCCTGCACCGCCGACCTCGTATCAAATCTTGCGCTTATTCTGTTTGCAGGTTGGCTGGCATCGTTCGCCCTGAAGTTCGGGCCACCCGAGTTCTTCGCCCTGATTCTCTTTTCACTAACCATTATTGCAGGCGTTTCCGGGGAGAGCCTGTTACGAGGTGCGCTGGCAGCCATGATGGGACTATTGCTAGCCACTGTGGGGCTCGACTTGGTTTACGGCACCAATCGCTTTACCTTCGGTGATCCGAACATGATGGGTGGGCTCAATTTTATCGCAGTGCTAATTGGCCTGTTCGCCATTCCCGAAATCATCGCCATGGCCTGGAACCCGGTTGCACATCTGGGTCAAGCCCGACAGCTGGGTAACTCGACAGTCACCTTTGCAGACTATCGTCGCAGCTTCAAGTCCATCATCCGTGGCAGCCTGATCGGTGTCTTTCTAGGTTCAATTCCCGGCATTGGTGCTGCTCCATCGGCTTTTCTCAGCTATTCCGAAGCGCGTCGTAATTCACCGAATAAGGAAAACTTTGGCAAGGGCGAGATTGAGGGAGTAGCCGCGTCTGAGGCTGGTAACAATGGCGTTGCCGGAGCAACCCTGATTCCACTGCTTGCTTTAGGAGTACCAGGGGATGTTATAACAGCCATCATAATCGGTGCCTTCATGGTGCATGGTCTGCAACCCGGCCCCATGATGTTCCTGCTGAACGTCGATATCATCTACGGACTTTTTATAGGGCTGATCGTGAGCTCAGTGTTCTTGTTGCTCATAGGCAGCGTTGCGATTAAGGGTTTTCGATTTGTCGCTGACGTTCCCAAACGAATATTGATGCCCGCAGTGCTTGTGCTGTGTATCTACGGTGTATTCGCGGTCAACAATAATATATTTGATGTCGGTGTCATGTTCGTCATGGGTTGGCTTGGTTATCTCATGATGTGCTTTAGAATTCCGGCCGCACCGTTCCTGATCGCGTTCATTCTCGGCCCGCTACTGGAGGACAACTTCCGCCAGGCCATGCTGATGTCAGGAAGCAACCCTATGATCCTGTTTCGTGGCCCTATTACCTGGTTTTTCTGGCTGGCAACTGTGGTGACTGTTTTTGCTATCACACGAAGCATTTTCAGCAAATCTACCTGATTGCAGCCTGATGGCCAGTAGCAGAAAATTTTCAACTACTCATTTTCTGTTTCAACCGCTCCTGATCAAAATCAGAGAAGTCGATACCACGCTCACTGGAATAGAGTTGTAGCTCGCGCAGTGCATCGACAGTTCCGCTCATGTGGCCTGCCACAGACCTCATCAAGCTGGTAGCCACCATGGCATCGTTTTTACTGATAGCCATGAGTTCTATCGCACCGATGCGCAGGAATATACTGTCTTCCAACGCGACAGGAGCTAGAGGACGTTTTTCATTGATTATGATCGACAAATCCCCTATCAGCCTTCCAGGCGTTATTGCTGAGACCAGTCGCGGCGCTAGATCGGCTCCTTTTTAGTACAAGCCGGTAGAGCCTGAAATACACAGAAAAGCTGCGTAGGCATCAAAGCGCAGTCTTCCGATAGGAGAGCTTTGACACCAACTTCGCGGCGCTTGTTGATAATCGTAGCCAGACGCTGATACAGCAACTCCTCCATATTCGCGCCGATGAATTGTCTAGAAGTTCAGCCGATCCAGTTCTTCACTGGTAAAGGCGCTACTAGATCCCTAAAGGTAAGAGCAGTGAACTGCGGCTTGATGTCAACAGGTGTTAGTTTCGCAAACTCCTCCGTTGAGTAACCCAGATTCTTGACGGCTCCACGATTAGCCAGCGTAAAATTCAGAGTATCTGTCTTGAATACGAATATTTCATTGACAGACTCATCCACGATTTGCACAAGTCGTGTCGCCTGATTCTGCAATCGCTTCCGAACGCTCAGGTCGCGGATGATCTCTTTGAAATAGATCTGATCCCCTACCTCCAGCCTGCCTACTGCCAAATGCATGGGAAAAACGGTTCCATCGGCTTTCTTTCCCTCTACCGTGCCTTTGCTTACCGATCATGCGTTTCTCACCCGTGGACCGATGATGTTGCCGGTAACCATCATGGTGTCTGGCGTGATCCCGTAGCATTAACATGGATACGTTCTGTCCTTGCATGTCAACTTTGGAAATTCCGAATATGGTTTCCGCAAACACATCCGTGTCGAGAATGTGGCCTTCACTGTCAATGGTGATTACGGCTACACCAACCTTGTCGAGAATCCTTGCGTGCGCTTCATCATCGTATCCATAATCTGTAGCACTGTATTTGTTCACAGCTTCTTTCCTGATCACTTGCATACATCGGTTGTGCCAATTAACAGTGGTGTCGGATTACTGGTGCACCAGAATCTAGCCTTAAGCAATCATAGTGTCGTGATGTGCTTTGAACTAACTTCTGCCAGTCAGATCGATATCGGTCGTATACACACTCTGCGCGAAAAACAGGTAGTAATACACGTCAGCTGATAATGGCATCTCAACCAGAGTAGATGCTCTGTCAGCGTAATTGGCTATCCTTGCTACCGCGTCGGTTAAATCCAGCTGCAGATTGTTCATCCTCGTCCAGTTTTTCCTGGCAGGTGATACACAGCCTTACGCCTGGTACCGCTAATCGTCTGCGCTCTGGAATTTGTGCGTCACATTCATCGCAATGGGTGGCGCTTTCACCCTTAGGTAGATTGCCACGTACCCGCGCCACTTCCTCATCCACGCTCGCGTCAATCTGTTCTTGAACACCACCGTCCTTTGACCAACCACCTGCCATGACTCACACCTCTCTACCGTAGATTTCTGGAACACCCGCTGCACTGAATAGCACAGGAAACGCCTGCACAACAGTCCCATGATCTGTGAGACGTTGCGCGTAGCCCCCAAAAGGACGCGAACGCGGGCACGACGATCGGCGGTCCTATGCTGAAGTCTAGTTTACTTCCTCGTTACTGATCATCGTCGTCTTCATACCAACTTGTGTTCCTGCGTGCACAGGCGACGTACCCAATCCATTTGACGCGTTAATTGCAAATTCATTGAACCGGATTTCTGCATGCTGGTACTCACTTTCTACAAAGCGGCCTTTGGTCAAAGAACGTTCCGCAGTTAACGACTAGGTACCTACATTATGGAAATGTCACTTCTATTGGGATTCGCGGCAATGGCAGCAGTCATTGAGCTAAGTCCAGGCCCTAACTTCCTATTGATCCTTAGAAGCGTACCTGCATTCAGAAAAAAAGGCGCTTTGGCAAACTGCACCGGTTTCAGCACCTCCTACCTGCTCCACGGAGCATTGGCTATCTACGGTGTTTCTGCGCTGATCGCCGCCAAGCCAATCATACTGGTCTTGATACAAGTGACGGGGGCCTGTTACCTCCTTTACTTGGGCGTGAAAGCACTATCACCTTCTAGGCAACCTGAGAAACTTCCGAAATCACCCGTACCCACTGTAGACATACTATTGCTGAAAACCGCTGATAGCATGAGGGAGAAACCAGCAAATCCCGGTAACGATAGCGCTCTTGTGACTTCAATCTCGACGGATGAACACAGTCGCAACCCTCATATCGATATTGTCCTTGACAACGAGATTCCACAAACACGTATTCGAGGTCTTTTCGGATGCTACACACAAGGGCTATTGATCAGCGCTTTCAATCCTAAAATAACCTTGTTCTATGTGGCTGCGTTTCCGCAATTCATCATGGCAGGTCGCAATGCCGTATCACACTCATTCTTCCTCGTGTTCGTTCACATTGCCATCTGTATCATCTGGACAACCCTTGTTGCACTGGTACTAGAGTATGTCTTGCAAAAAAATAGCGGTGGCGATGTCGTAGGTAAGCTGAATCGTGTCAGTGGGATTGCCCTGATTGGTCTTTCCATGACGTTTTTCACCAGTGCTGCGCAAGCCATATGAGAGTGGGATTTGTTCCATTGCCCCGACTGACTCGCCGTGATGCTCTTCCTAAGTACAGGCCGGCTGGTATTGACAAAAACGTTGAACATCTGTTGTGAGTCAGCTTATATTTTCTTTGCTACATCTGTGGTAGCTTGACAGTGCATACAGCTTATCGGACAGTTGAATCCTCCATGAATATTGCTAAGTGCGTGACCTTATTGTGGGCGTGCCTGGTTCTGTCGTCCTGTCAGACCACGCGGGATATCGGAAATCCGAGTGGCGTTGTAACCGATCAGACTTTCGGCCGCTACACTGAAAATCTGGAACCACAACTCATTCTGATTACATTAACCACTGATTATTACACTCTACTGACTCAGAACGAACCTGTTCCGGTAAACGGTGATGTACCTGCACTGTATGCGCAGTTCGTCGACAAGCTTGAATCCAGATATGCAATTCTACGTGTCGCAAACTGGCCCTTGCAGACTATTGATGTGTTCTGCGTCGTGTTCAAAATACATGATAGACAGGATAGACAGCGGGTCATCAATGCTCTGCGCGGTGAACCAGGCGTGGAAACTGCTCAGCTGGTTCAATCCTTTGCCACTCAGTCGGAACCCTACAATGACCCGTATCTGTCATTACAGCACGGAGTCCATTCCATGGATGCAATCAGTTCCCATCAATGGTCTCGTGGCAAGGGTGTTCGAGTAGCCGTGATAGATACAGGAGTGGATACTCATCATTCCGAAATTTCATCAAGCACCGAAGCAACTAAAAACTTCGTTGATGGTGATGAGGTAAGCTTTCGATCTGATGTTCATGGCACAGCGGTAGGAGGCGTCATCGCGGCCGAATCTAATAACCAAACCGGGATGGTAGGAGTGGCTCCTGATGCCATGTTACTGGCGCTCAAGGCATGCTGGCATACTGACAGTGCGAAAAAAATTGCAATCTGTAACTCACTCACCTTGGCTAAGGCATTGAACTACTCGATACAGCAAGATGTCGACATCATCAACCTTAGTCTGACCGGCCCTCCTGATCCCCTACTGGAAAGACTGGTACTACAGGCATTGGCACGGGGAATTATGGTCATAGGTGCCAAACCTGCGCATGATGACAAAGCGTTTCCGACGTCTATAGAAGGCATGATAGTGGCAGACATGCCAGGTGATTATCGAGCACCCACACTCATGGCACCGGGCCGGCATGTATTGAGCACATTACCCGACGAGCAATATGATTTCTTCAACGGTAGCTCGTTTTCAACTGCGCACGTCACCGGCCTTACCGCACTGGTTCTGGGTATCTCGCCCACGCTGTTGCCAGCGGATATAAAAAGGGTGCTGGAAAGCACCGCCAACCCGGAAACGGGTCAGATAAATGCCTGCAAAGCGGTTTGGTGGGCCAGACACCAAGGCGATGCCACGCTCACAGACAGTGACTGCTTGTAAGGACGTGTGCCTGGTTTTTCAATTGAATAGAATACGCTCCACGCGCATGACATATCAGCTTTCTGCCAGTTCCCTTTTCAGCTCGTCCTTGTTTATCTGATTTTGGTCACTCTGTACCAGAGGCAAGGACTTTCGGAACACAATTCTTGTGGGAACCATGTAGGAAGCCAAGTGCCGCTTCAGCTCGAAGGTAATCTCTTTCTCAGACATTTCATTGGCTGCTGAATACACCATGACGATCTCCTCCTCAATCTGTGGATTGTCCATGCCGAACACAGCACATTGATTCACCTGGGGAAGATGCCGCGCAACTACCGACTCCACCTCGAGCGGTGATACTCGAAAACCGCTGGTCTTGATCATGTCGTCACGCCGATAGGCGAAATATAAGTACCCTTCCTCATCCTTGTAAACATAGTCTCCCGTGGCCACCACGGTTTCGTCCGCCAGTTGCCCCTCTAGCTCCAGCACGTTGGCAAGTATCTGAACTGACTTGAACCTCTCAGCGGTATCTGCCGGCGCATTCCAGAAGCCGCGATAGATATACCCGCCGCGATGAATCAGCTCCCCTACTTCCCGGGGAGCACATTCTTTGCCGTCCTCGTTGATGACGTAAAGCTCTACATCAGGAATAGCTTTACCTATGGAATCAGGTCTGATCTTGATCTGCGACGGATCAAGGTAGGTGGAACGAAACGCCTCTGTCAGACCATGCATGGAATAGAATCGCGCGTTTCGGAAAGCTTTCTCGCAGTCGCCAATCATGCGAGCAGTTACATTGCCTCCCGACGACGTAATGGTTCGCACGTTGTCAAACAGCTCAACACTGGGCAGCACGTACATATCTTCGTCAAACATCTGGGAGATATTCACCGGCATGAGAGGCAGTACGGTGACCTGATCGTTGATAATATGATTGAAAAAATCTTCTGGCAAGATAAAACGATGAAGAGCCAGCGTCGCCTTGTTTAGCAACGCACAGAATATCTGGTTAAGTCCGTAGTCGAGATTGAAGATTAACAAACCTGAAATCACATCGTCTTCGTTCAGCTCCAGATACTGTGATACCACGCGCGCAGAATCGATCAGGTTGCGATGAGAAATGACGATACCTTTAGGGGTACCCGTCAGGCCAAACGAATACGTGATAACAGCACTCTCGTGGCCATGAATAGCGCAGCTGAATGGCTTATTGTAATACTTGAAAATCTCCTCAAACGACGGAATATCCTTATTAACTGTCTGGATGGATACAATATGCCCCTCGAAGTTAATTTCCTCGATACTCTTGAGTTTCAGTTTGTCGGTTATCACACACTGAATGTCGCAGTCATTGATAATGTACTCAACCTGTTCAGGCTTGAGCAAGCGGGTAAGCGGCACGAGGATATAGTCAGTCGATAGAATTGCCAGAATGGCAATCACCTGAGAGATGTCTTTGCTGGTATAAATCCCTACTCTGGCACCCTTGGGCAGGTCCAGTTCCTGAAGATAGAACGCTACCTGGTTTACCCGGGAAAGCAGATCGGCGTACGAAAGGTTGCGTTCCTGATGAACTAACGCAATCTTGTGCGGGTGTGAAATTGAAGCGTTGTCAAGCAGATTCCGGATGCAGTTTATTGACATGTAGCGTGCTCCCTTGCGCCGAGTGTCCAGATGACGTAGTCGGCATCCAGTACCGTTACAGGCTTGTGATGTGAATTGAGTATCTTTCGATAGAAGAACGCCACCACATTTTCGATATCGTCGGTGTCAAGCACTTTGGTTATACCACCCGTAAACACGATGCTGTTCATGGCCAGAAGTTTCAGCGTTACATAGGCAGGTCTGTAGTGAGACATCTTGCTTAGCACCAGGAAGATGGCTAACTGCATCAGAACCTTCGTGGCCTTCTCACTGTGCTCGTTGTAGATGTTCTCCGTAACGTTGAGATGCATGAGAAGCTCATAAGCAAACTCGTTGTTCTCGGCGGTGAATATGAGTGACTGCTTGGATTTGAACACGCCCAGCTTCTTGAACACTATTCGGTCGTGACCCTGCTCGGTTACAATATTGTCGCTCACCAGATCCTTGGAATAGTGAACATCAGTAGTCGCTCCACCAATATCAAGCAGAATGAAAGGATCTGTGACAGAAAATGAGCCGCAAATCAGCGGCAAAGATTTATTGACCACATAGGGCGTTGAATATATCTGATTGCCGGTGATCTGGTAAAGATCCTTGATGTCTTCCTTACCTTCAATATCCTGCTGATACAGATTGGTAAGGTATTGCTTGAGATGCGTCTCGACAATATGCAAGCGATCATCAATTATATTTGGCAGCACAACCAAACGATCCACTTCGAGTGCTATCGCTGTAGCATCGGGTGAGTTACCCACATACACCACGTTAGAGTAGTTCAGCTTGGCGAGGTATCCACTGAGGCGTTCATCGAACAATCCACCGTTGGAGTCTATGCCACCCACGATGACGACGACATCGATCAGATCACTCGGGACGGAATAGTCCTCGATGTCTTGAAAGACAATAGAGTCAATGATATTAATGCCCGCGTTATAGGCGATGTTGCTTGCGTATTTCAATGAGTACGAATGCGTCAAACCGATAATCAACGTACTCAGGCCACCGTTGGCAGAGGAACAGATATGAATATCTTCAGGCTCAAAGCGCTCTACGGTATCGCCGCACTTGTGCGTCAGATCGTCAAGAATCTGCTTATTGAAATCCCGGAAATGCTGTTCAATGGATTCCCTCGTACTGACTTTGAAGTACGTACTGCCGATGTCAATCAGCAGCTTTTCGTTGTTCGTACTCACTGCATTATTCCTATGTCTTTGATGATGTCGTTGACGATACCGGTGGTGTCCTTGTTAAGGTCACAACAGGACCTCTCATAGGCAAGGCAGCGATCGGGGATAGGCACGTTGCCGCGCTCGATGATCCGGATATTTTTCTCCGTATCCCTGATGGTTATCATCTTGTTGTGATTGATGATGTGCGGTGAAAATGGCACATCAATGATGCCATTCTTTATCGAATTGAATACTTTGCGCCAGAGCGTGTCAGCCGGGTCATTGAATACGGCTTCCATGATGGCGCCTACCTCAGCGGTTAGAATCTGTTCTTCCTGCTCATCCGTGATGGCAGGCAAACCACCCAGAATGCCTAGCGTGTACTGGGTATTGGCCACGGTTTGCGCATTGGCTTCTTTAGTAGGAATGCCTACCGCCTCCTCACGTGTTTTAGTGATGATCTTGTCAGCACCGCACATCGATGCAATCACTGTAGACATGTTGATCAGCTGATCAGCTGAATCCCGATTCATCGGGAACGCCCCCATCCACTGGTGATAGACAAGATGTATGCGGACATCCTCACAGCCCATTTGAGCAGCATAGTAGTCGGCAAGCTTGCGAGTCACTGTACCTGTGACGATATCCTGAATCATGGAGCCTTGCTGTGCAAAAGACACCGAAAACGACTTAACCCCTTCTTCCAGAGACAGCATCATCTCCAGCAGCTGAATGACAATCGTTATGCATGGTGGCACCAGTGTGGCAGTCAGGGGCCCGAAAGACTCTCGGTTGATGGGCTTGTTTAGCGTGGAATAGTCAGCGCATACCCGCTCTACGTATTTCCAGTACAAGAACGCCTTATCCAGCGGGAAGTTCTTTGAATACGGCAGTAAATAGGTGATAGGACCACCCTCGATTTCGAATATGCCAGAGGCAATGGCAATTTCTATCAATAGTCTGGCATCTGGCGTACCGTGCCGCAGACTCACCGGATGATTGAAGTGCGTCATCATCTTGCGCGTACTGCGATACCCGTGGTTAACCAGCGGATAGCCGTTGAGCATATCAACCTCGTTGGCCTCGCTCAGGCGCAGCATTTTCTTGGCTGTCGCGTAGTCATTGAGCCGGGTATTCGAATCAATAGTCAGAGGCAGCACGTCAACATTGGCCTCGACGAAGAACTCGTACAACGCAAACTGCTTCTCATAGGTTGGGAACCCACCGCGCGGCTGGACGAGCATTTTCTCACGCTTGTCAAAATGATGGGATATAAACAGCTTCACATCAGCTCCTCTGACAAACTCGCGAACCTCATCAAAATCGAAGGAATCGACGTTCTCGTTGCCGAGGATAATTTCTCGTTCTTCCTGAAGTTGGCTCATGAGCCTGCATGTTCCTGTAACGTAGATTTTTCCCGCAGATAGTCTTCGAGCATATCCAGACCCGTGTTCAGATCTATCTGATGACAGACAAGATCGAAACCGTAATTCTTGTAACGCGGGATAATATCCTCAGCATTACCACTACCCACAGTGAGATTGCCACCGATCATCATGATGAGATTGTCGAGGCACTTGTATTTAGCCTTGAGCAGCTTGACCTCACGAGCCCACCCTTCCGCCTCACCGTTGAGTGAAGAAATCAGCATGATGCTGGCTCCAGTTTCCACCGCCGCATCAAAGAACTCCTCCAGATAGGTATTCACGCCCAGATTAAACACCTCATAGCCTCTCGCATTCAGCGACAGATCCATCAATCGATTGGCCACAACATGAATATCGTTGCCAATCACACCCGTTACGACTTTCATCTTTCACGTGCTCTTTATCCAGCGAGGCATAGTATCAAATGCCCCCCTGCGCGGAAGAACTAAGGTGGTAAGATCAGCGCCGGGAACCCTGTCAGTGGGGCCTTGAATGAAGTTGGAGAGCATGGAATGGCGGATTACACAGCAGATTTCTGCGACACCTACCCCGACAAGGTCAGTGTACTCGGCCCCGGATACACGAACTACGGCGGTGCAGACAGGTGTCAGGGAACAATCGTCACCCTTCAGTTGAACCTTAACAACAGCGATTTGATCACACTATTACGTGACGAGGATGGTCAGGGCAAGGTTGTTGTGGTGGATGCAGACCAGGCCTACTTCGCCATCGTGGGTGAAAAACTGATGCAGTTTGCTGAGAAAAACAGATTCGCTGGCATAATCGTAAACGGCTACATCCGGGATACGGTTCAGATCAGTGACATTCCCGTTGCGCTCTACGCGCTGGGAACCTGCTCCAGAAAATCCATCCCCGCCACTCAAGGAGCGCGAGATATCCCGCTCTCCTTCGGAGGGGTGACTTTCAGGCCGGGCGATTACCTTTACGCGGACACCGATGGCGTTATCGTGACGGCCGAACCATTGAATAGCACATCCGGGCTAGCCGTTGGTTAGTCTCCCAGCTCATACTTTGCAAGCGTAGATGGCTGAAGGGCATTGAAGCGTCATTCATACGGTGATCGCCTGACCATCCAGAAACTCGGCCAGTCTGTCGGCCTGTATCAGCTCGATATCATGTTGCCGGGCATAGTCACGCGCAGCCGCAGAAATTTCGCCCAAAGCGACATACAGATACCCTGTGGCTTCAATCTTCTCGCCAGCGGCAACCATTTGCTTCAACGGCTCTATACCGGTGTTGGCCACCTTGAAGCGCTTAGTGCACAGTAATATCGTACGGTTACCACGCACCAACTCCAAATCAGCGGCATTGCCCTTGAACACAGTCGAATCGAACCGTTGTTCAACGTATGGAGCTGCAATCGTCTCTGCAACTTTTGCAGCCGACATTTTGCGGGCAAGTGCTGACACTTCGATCACACGTTGTCTGCTGGGCAGTTTGGATTGCTTGAACCGAGAGTATCCGGCTATTCCGAAAAACGGCAATGCACCAAAGATACCCAGAATGACGTATTGCCCGGATGCAATAACCGCACTAATGGCAATGAACGCACACCCGACCAATACGCTATACCACCAGGGTGAGCGCGATAAAACGGCAAACAACGAACCCTGAGCCACCTTGAACGCCATACTATGAGTACCTTACTGGTTAGATATCCAACACGAGTGTCTTGGATTTCGATCGAGAGCAACACACCGTGATTCACTCATTCGACGCTTTTTCACCATCAGTTTGTACAGAATCCCGATGATCAAGCACGCCTTTTACAACCCCTGTCAGGCAGGTATCGCACACTCCGGACTGGCAGGATACCGGCACAGCAATACCGTTGGCAATCAGCTTGTCGTTTATCGTCTCCCCACGCGCAACCTCACACTGTAAGCCCGATTTAGCGCAACAACTGTAAAGGCCACACCATCGTTGTCCACCTCCACACCGAACCGCTCAAGGCGGATGCATCGGGGCTCCCAGCCGTTAGCAGTAGCCGCATCGGTAATGAATTCCATGAATCCATTCGGGCCGCACAGATATAAATGCCAATCTTTAGCTCGACGCTGCAAGAGCGTGTTGATGTCCAGTGCCTGGCTGGCGGGTCCACTATCCAGATGCAGATGCAGATGCAGATGAACCTTATCTCCAGCAAAGCACTTCAACTCTTTGACAAAGGCGAGCCGATTCTCGCTGCGCCCGCAATAGTGCAATTCACAGGAAGCGCCCGAGGCCTCCAGTGAATAGTCATAGTTCGCCCATAACTCATGTTTCCGTTGTCCTGACAAGCGTGGGGATTTTTTTTGATTCCCGGTGTTCTTGTCGCAGGGCGTCCGGAGTGGCAGCGGTATTTATTTCAAATTAAACACAGGACCCGATAAGTCCCTGTATTTTTAACGTCCAACTTGTGACTTGAAGGGCGCCTTCATTAGTGGCAAGTGCAAACAACCACAGGTATCAGGTTATGGGCGAAGTAGGATTTATAGTGCTATTGGCAGTAGTCACTTTCGGACTGGCGGCGCTGTGGGCGTGGCGTTCCAGGAAAAAAGCCGTTAAAGGCTTACCTGAAGATCACCACCTTAAATAGAAGACTGGACCGGGCAGATGTGACTATAGAAATTGTGATCACGCCAAGGTACGGCCAAGGTCTATCTGCCGTGGGTCGGTTGTGCATGAGTAGCGTCGGGTGATTGAATAATGCTGCGCCTGCCATGAGTGCTGATTCCATCAACAGTGAGATTGGCAATATCACGCTGGTATACGCTGATCTCGATCAGCGGGGCTACTCCAGAGTTCGGAAAGGGCGAGGCTTTTACTATACGGGTACGCAAGGTAGGCGACTTAAACGTCGATCACTCATCGAATACTGCCAGTCCTTGGTGATCCCTCCAGCGTGGCAGCAAGTCTGGATCTCCCCGGTTCGGAACGCTCACGTGCTAAGCACAGGTTTGGACGAGGCGGGCAGGAAACAATATATTTATCATCCCGAATGGACGCGAATCAGGAATACAAAGAAATTTTCAGATCTGCCCGCCTTTGCACAGCACCTGCCCGCACTGCGTAAAAAGGTGGATACAGATATGCGCGGGCGTAAACATAGTAAGACCCGAGTCGTTGCAACGGCACTTAATTTGATAGATAACGGTCTTATTCGCGTTGGCAACCAGCAGTACGCCAGAACAAACGGGACACGAGGAGCGACCACGTTGCACTCGCATCATTTGAGTGTATCGGGCAACGACATCACGCTGGATTTCACTGGCAAGTCTGGGCAACGACGGCACGTAGAACTGCATGACCAGCCTTTAGCGAAGAGTCTGGCAGTGTGTCAGGAACTACCGGGACAACGACTGTTTCAATATAAGGACGAGACCGGAGAGGTCACCCGCATCGACTCCGCCGATGTCAACCATTACCTGCAGGCGTGTACGAAGCAGTCGTTTACGGCCAAACACTTCAGAACATGGGGCGGATCTGTGCTCGCGATGCAGTATCTTTTCGAACACAAGACCACCGAATCCAGTAAGAAACGCGAACGCGCCATGGTAAAGCATGTGGCTCGGCAACTGGGTAACACGGTTTCCGTCGCGCGCCAGTACTACATTCACCCAACCCTGCTAGAGCTCGCTCGTTCACAGACCTTTACCACGTGTAGCCGCAGGCGCCGTAATGGATTGTCCCCCTCGGAGAGTCAACTTGTGCGTTTTTTGAACCGCCTGTAAGAAACCTCTGATCGCGACGACGTTACGAAGCGTGTTAAATCAGGTGTGTCACATCGGAACCGGCTCACTTGAGTCGGCCCTATCCGCACAGCATAAAAGCCCGTCGCCACACTGAGTCCGATAACGCCTACCCTACTATCGTTAAATAAGCCTTATTGCACTACGTCCTATGCTTTATCTTTGTTCTCTGAAACAGTTGCAGGTTTCATTTGTTCTCCACAACAGGAGAAGAAGGGCTCGCCGTCATCACACTTGCAAGGACTGGTGATCAGCAGCGCCATACCGCATTGTTTGCAGTCGAATGTATCGCCTTCACTGACGTTGTCACTAGATGCCATCTGCTTATTCCCTTTGTTTATCAGGTGTGTGCAAGCACAATAACAATGCTTGCACATTGTTTTCAAGCACTGCAGAATTTACCTGGCGTCGACGGGTGCGCGGTCCCACCTAAACCATGTTTGCCATCGTGAATGGCAGCGAGCGCAGTCGTTTGCCCGTTGCGTGGTGAATAGCGTTTGCAATGGCAGCCGCAGTACCCACAATTCCCAGTTCGCCAATCCCCTTAACACCCAATGGGTTCACGTAATCATCAGTCTCGCTCAACATCTCGACATTTATTTCCCGTACATCGGCATTCACGGGGATCAGGTACTCGGCAATATTAACATTAAGAAATCTTGAGCGAGCCGTATCCACGATCGTATGTTCGTGCAAGGCTGATCCAATACCCCAGACCATGCCGCCCATCAACTGGCTGTGTGCAGTTTTTCTGTTCAAGATATTCCCGGCTGCAAACGCACCGTGCAGACGGGGCACGCGGATCTCCTTAGTCCATCGGTGAACGTGAACTTCGGCAAACTCGGCACCGAAGGCAAACATCGCCCGCTTGTCCGTGACAGGGCCTGCGACGCCAAACCCGCCTTTGTAGGTTGTACGTAGCGCTTGCATGGACAAATCTGGATGGGCGTACTTACCGTGTACAGTGACTTCACCGCGTGGTGTCAATTCCAAAGCCTTTATCAAAGGCATCGTCTGTCCATCGTGTCCTCTGAGCTCACCGTCTTCCAACGTAACTAGAGCCGGATCCATGCCTTAAAATGGGTTGTCTGCCATCTCGCTCAACGTTGTCGCCACAGAGACCCCCACATTAAGACACGCTAGATGCACTGCAGAGCCTGCACTGGCTGATGTCACCGATCCTCCTGCCAGTGGTGCAAGTGGCAATACGGAATGCCCCATAGCCACTTCCACAGCATCGACGGGCAACCCGAGACGCTGGGCAGCTATCTGCCCCATGATGGTGTAGGCACCTGTACCAACATCGTGTGCTGCAAGCTCCACCAACGCATGTCCACTGGACTGCATCTTCACCCTGGCTTCAGAAGGGGCGACAGCTGTAGGGTAAGTGGCTGTTGCACACCCATAACCCACCAACCAGTCTCCGTCTGTCATTGAACCAACGGCCACATCGCGATCTGCCCAGCCGAAACTGGTTGACGCTGCGTCATAACAAGCCATCAACGACCGCGATGAGAACGGAACATCGGCTACTGGATGTCGATCGGTATCGTTTACCCGCCGCAACTCGACGGGGTCCATACCCAGTTTGATGGACAGCTCATCCACTGCAGACTCCAGTGCGAAGAATGTCTGCATCTCGTTTGGTGCTCTCATGAAACCCGGTGTATTGGTGTCAGAACGTGCCAGACGTTGCTCTGTGCGTATGTTGGGTGAGGCGTACATGGCGCGCGTCATGTGAGTACCTGGATTGACCACCGGATCAAATTGGGACGTCTGGCCGATTTCGATATGCTCGAAGGCGGTGAGCTTGCCATCAGCTGAGGCAGCCATTCGAATCTTTTGTACGCTCTCTGGTCGAAACGTGGCTACTGTAAACATCTGTGCACGCGTAACGATCAATCGCACGGGTGCTGCCAAAGCCTTGGCCGCCGCAATGGTCAGCATGGTGTAGGGAGGTAATCCGGCTTTTGATCCAAACGCACCGCCCACGAAAGGCGAGATAACTTCTACGGCTGTTTCAGACAAGCCATACGCCTGAGCAATACCGCCACGGGTCGTACGGACCGACTGTGTGGGTGTCCAGACAGTTAACCTGTCGCCCGTCCACTGCGCTGTTGCTGCGAACATCTCCATCGGATTGTGATGCTGGAACGGTGTAGTCCACGTCTCATCCACCACCGCCGCAGCCGCTTTTATACCGGCCTCAACGTCGCCCTTGATGACGTCCATACCTTCAGCTTCAACCAGAAAAGAGGTATCAGGATCCATCTGCATGGCTGAACTGCTTTCCTGATACTCGACCACTACTCGTGCAGCGCCACGTCGTGCGGCGGCCGCATTTTCTGCCACAACGTACGCAACCGGCTGCCCGGCGTAGCGAATTGATGTGCCTGTCATCGGCCAGAAACTAGCCGTACCCGGCCCTCCTTGAAAGAAGCCCTTGGGTTGTTGGTAATCGGACAGGTTCTTGTGGGTAAATACGGCAAGCACACCGGGTTCGCTTTCAGCCAGCACGGTGTCTATGCTGATTATTTCACCCACAGCGATGGACGATGTGACTAACGCGCCCTGTAACATCCCTGACGGCATGAAGTCCGCGGCATAGCGAGTACCACCAGTTACCTTGCTCGGTGCTTCATAGCGAGATACGCGTGTATCGAGAGTCTTGGCCATGATCAGCCCTCCTGTTGGGCGCGCTTCTGCGCAGTCATGAGTGCCCCGGCAACCACACTGGCTCCCAGTTCTGTCTTGTAGGCAGAGCCTTCTAATGGCGTTGCAGCGGAGAATGCAATTCGACCCGCCTGCCTGGCGCGATCTTCACTTAAGGGCTCGCCCTTAAGGTATTGCTCAGCCTCATTAGCTCGCCACGGAACGGCGGCCACTCCGCCAAGCGCTATACGCACATCCGATATCACATCACCATCAAATGCGATACCTACGGCCGCTGATGCGCTGGCAAAGGCATAGCTTGCCCTGTCACGTGCTTTCATGTAGCACGAGCCCTTCATGGCAGGCACAACCGACAAGGCAATGTCGGTAATGATCTCCCCGGATTGCAAGCTGGTTTCAACATCTGGCGTGTCGCCAGGCGCGACATGCAGATCTTTAAAGTCCAGACGCCGTTTGCCGTTAGCCGACGCAACGTCAACAGTCGCGTCAAACGCTACCAACACCTGAGCCCAATCGCCCGGGTACATCGCCACACAGCTTTGTGATCCACCGAGTATGGCATGCAAATTAGTCTTGCCACCTTCCAGCGCAGCGCAACCAGAACCCGGTGAACGTTTATTACAGGCGTAGTGGGTTTCACGAAAGTAAGGACACCGTGTGCGTTGCAAGATGTTGCCACCCAGTCGAGCTGCCTGTCGCAGCTGTGGAGAGGCAGCTTTCCACAAGGATTCAGTCAGCGCTGGAAAAGTGGCCGCAAGCTCGTCGTCATCACCCACGTCAGACATCCTGGCTAGCGCACCAAAGCGCAGTTGGTCTGTGCCCACCTCATACCGATCCAGTGATTCAATTCCGGTTATATCAAGCAAGGCAGCAGGCTCGACCACGCCAAGCTTCATCAAATCGACCATGGTCGTACCACCTGCCAATATGGCCAGTTGGTCGTTGCCTTTAAGCAAATCTAGAGCATCGGCCAAGGTGTCGGGTCTAATGTATGAAAAGTTGTTCATTGTCTCAGCCCTCTACCGTGCCATCACGTACCGCTTCGATAGCGGCAACAATATTCGGGTACGCACCACACCTACAAAGATTTCCGCTCATATACTCTCGTATTTCCGCGGCACTGCCGGCATGCCCTTCTTCCAGACAACCTATTGCAGACAGGATCTGGCCCGGCGTGCAGTAGCCACACTGAAAGGCATCGTGTTCGGAGAATGCACGTTGCATGGGGTGCAGATTACCCAGCGGGTCTGCCAGACCTTCAACCGTGGTCAACTCAGAGCCATCGGCCTGAAGCGCTAGCACCAGACACGCATTTACCCGTCTCCCATCCAGCAATACTGTACAAGCGCCACACTGACCGTGATTACAACCAATCTTGGTGCCTGTCAATCCAATCGTATCGCGTAGTGCCTCTACCAGCGTTGATCTGGGCTCCACAGTCAGTGTGCGTTGACGTCCATTGATCGTCAGGCTGATCTTGGGCAGATCGTCGCTGGCAATAACGTCGTCGTTGCCCTCTTTCATATCGTCTGCGTACACAACCCGTGTCTTCAGTGCAATCGCACCAGCTCCACCCGCCTTGGCACTGTTCGTCAGAAAACTTCTGCGTGACAGAGCCGGTTTGGGCTCGCGATCATTGTTGTCTGACATGATGTGTGGGCGGGGGCGGTGAAGGGAGACGGAGCATAGTCCATCCGCCTCCGCGTGACTATCAATTGAAAAAGAGCACCACTATCTTGCACCGGTAGGCGCCTGACAAAGGGGCCATGCGGAAACGCCAGGCCAATCCCTTCAACCCCCTGAGGCTTCTACGCTATCTATTAGCTGTTTCAGCGCCGTGACCGTCACCATGCCTTGCTCATTGAGTATCCGGGCACCCGACAGGCTGCTGGCTGGCATGTCAGGCTCACCCAGTGAATCAACCACCGATGTCGCCTGAGAAAAATCATGCCCGAGGCTGTACTCATGAGGCGTTGCTACGCACATCAGCCCTGCGCCTGTAGCTGAATTGACACAGACGCCCGTGTCTTCTATAGCGATAGCCTCTTCACTCTTGATGCCCAGCGTGGCTAGCGCAGAGCGATACGGTGCAGGATCCGGCTTGGCGTTCTCAACATTGCCTCTATGGGTAATGACCTCGAAATCACTGGAAGTCAGCTGTCCTTCTGAACGATCCATGATTGCGACAAGGTTGGAGTAATCCGTACTGGTTACCCAGCCCACCTTGACGCCTTGTGTCTTTGCTTCACGTATCAGCCGCAATACGCCGTGACGCAAGGTTTGTTTCTGTGTGTCGAGCATCTGAGCATAGATCTGCGCTTTGCGCTCATGGATCATCGCGATATCAGGTACCGCATCCATACCCTGCTTCTCTGCATAATCTCTTACTCGTTCAGCGCCGCCTGGCACAAGCAACAACGTTTGATACAAGGGCTTATCCCAATGCCATTGCAACCCTGCTTCCTCGAATGCTGCGTTGTACGCCTGTCGCTGAAGATCCGATGAATCACAAAGAACACCGATTGACCCCAATAGAACTGCTTTCATATTGATAATTTCCTGATGTGAACTGGACCTTGTCTGCACTGTGTACCCCTTGCAGCGCGCTATTCTTACCCGTATCAAGGCAAGTCAGCACAGATCACATGGAAAATTGCAATATCTACCTAACGAGTTAAACGGTTGAAGGAAAACCAGACGGGTCACCACCTTGCATCGAACGGGCTAGGACGGACTGAATCGTAAAGACAGGCATGACATGCCACCATCGATTTTGGCCGCTTCCGAGTTACCGACGGACCTGACTGTGTAGCCACTTGCCACAAGGCGACTTGCGGTCTCCGGAAAACCCTCTGGCATGATGACAAACTCATTGAACCGAATGGTATTGGCACAGGCAGATTCGCCGTCAGCAGTATGGATCACGTCATAACCGTCAAAACAGCCTGTCGCAGCCAGTTTGGGTGTAGACAGAATTGTTGTGTCATCCAGTAATGAACAGTCTGTTTTGAAATGCAAGATGTCCTGAGGTGTAGCAACTACCCTCACACCATACCCTAAAGGCGATACCAGACTGTCTAGCTCATCAACCCCTGCTTGATTAGTTCGCGCCGACAACCCCACGAGGATCTCCGACTCAGTAGTAAGAATGTCACCACCTTCTATGTCACCGGGTCCATTGATTGTTAACACAGTACTATAGACAGAACTAAGCACAGGCTCCATCAAATTTGCTTCGCCGAGTCGTGTCGGCGCGCCCGGTCTCATGATGATGGCTGCCTCGTGCAGACACAACGCCGCGTCTTCCACGAATACCCCATCTGGATAAGCCTCGTCGGCCGGCAGTATCGTGACGTTGGCACCCGTCTCCCTCAATACACGAATGTAGTCCCGATGATGTTGCCTGAACAAGTCGTAGTCAAGTGTACCTGCCTCTACCGCTCTTAAGCCATTAACGCTACTCCTGCCTGGAGTGCGGACAATCGCGTGGCTGAATTCATAAGAGCGGGTAGTCATCTAGTCAATAGCGCCTTTACGGTATTGATTGACAGACTAGCAGATCTGGACCAGTCCTGATCTGTATTAGACTGATCTCAACAAGCGTCATTGTGTTTGCTACTGTGCAAGGGCTATTTTCAATTGTTAGCGTTACCACTATGCCGCCTTTTCTTGCCCATCAGAATCGTTTCCCCCAGTGTTGCATAACATTTCGAGTCCAGAAGCTTATAAAGCACAGAAGCGGTTCTGGGTGGGGACGCTCAGGCCGAAATTTCATGCAACATTGGGGTAAAGAGCGCTAACACAGAGACGCGAATCAGATTGACGTTGGTGCGACGCACCACCCTATCGATCATTCCCGTGGTCATCAGTGTTGACTGCATGCGCGCGTCTTCAGATTCAGATAAGGACGCTAGCTTATGTGACGCATTCAGCCAAGATTGCAACTCGTCAACGCTTACCGCTTCTTCGCGGTTTGTAGCGATTAAACCGTATCTCAAGCGTTTGAAAGTGTCTTTGTACCAGATTGCGATAACATTGGCGTACACCAGCATCGACTCATTGCCAAAAGCGCTATAAGCCAGTTCACGACCACCAGACCCTACTTCACGAAAAGCTGCTTTGTCGGCGCGACCTTCATCTACGTGACGATCAATAAACCACTGAGCTGCGTTTCCGTCATGGTGTTAGCACCCGCAAACTACCATGGTAGTAGCCTCAGTGTGATGACCGGGAAAGCGACTAGTAACGCCACACGAAACAGATCCGTGATGACAAAGTAGATTACCGCCTTATAGGTCTCCACCATGGGAGTCTTTCGGTCCATGGCATTGATGACGAACAGGTTCATCCCCACGGGTGGTGTAATCAACCCTACTTCGACCACAATAAGCACAAGAATACCAAACCAGATTGCAGTCTGTTCAATGTTTATCCTGTTAAGGAAACCTTGCGTAACACCGCGCAAGCCAATCTCACGTGTAATCTCTCGCGTCAGCTCCTCACCGCTGGCTAGCAAATCCTGTGCTTGTTGCAGAGCAGCTGCGGGTATTTCTGCTCCGCTGGCTATGAGTACATCAAGCCTGGCACTTTGCAGCTGTACCATTGATACCAGACCAAAATCGAGCTGCTGCATAATCGGCCAGAAGATCGGGATGGTGAGAAGTATCATTGACAGGCTATCCATAAGACAGCCCAACAGTAGATAGAACACCAGTATCAGAACCAGTACCATAACCGGGCTGTAGCCACTTACAGACACCCAGGCAGCGGCCTCCTGCGGTAGTTGAGTCAGCGCAAGAAACCCGTTGTAAAAGGCAGCTCCCAATACGATGAAGAAGATCATGGCCGAAGCACGAGCGGTAACATAGAAGCTTTCAGACAACGAAGCCAGATTGAGCCCACCCACAGCAAAGGCAATCAAGCCGGTGCCCAGAGCGCCGACTGCTGCACCCTCGGTGGGCGTGAACCATCCCAGATAGATACCGCCGACAACGAGAAAAAACACAATAATGACAGGCCAGACATCAAACACCGCCTTGAAGCGCTCGGCATAAGGCACGCGAGGTCGCGTTCTTGCAGAGCCCGGATTGACTCTTACATAGATCGCTATGGCCATCATGTAGCCCACGGCTGCCAGAATGCCGGGGATGAAAGCTGCCAGAAACAATTTGGCAATATTCTGTTCGGTCAGAATCGCATAGATAACCAGCACGACGGAGGGCGGTATCAGTATGCCCAAGGTGCCACCCGCCGCTAGCGTGGCGGTAGCGAAACCGCCGTCGTACCCATAGCGACGTAATTCAGGCAACGCAACACGGCCCATAGTCGCAGCCGTTGCCAGTGATGAGCCACAGATCGCACCAAACCCGGCACAGGACGCCACGGCGGCCATGGCAACACCGCCTTTGCGATGCCCCAGCCAGCTCTCAGCTGCCTTGAATAATGATTGGCTCATGCCGCCCAGCGTGGCGAAATGTCCCATTAACAGAAACATGGGGACAATAGATAGTGAATAGTTTGAGAACGTGGTGTAAGTCTCCGCCTTGAGTCGTGCGAACGGTAAGCTGGTATCGCCTGTGACAAGAATCAGCCCCACCAGCCCAGTCAGGAACATCGCCAGGCCGATAGGTATATGGAGAAAGATCAGTATTAACAGAGCCGGAAACGACAGCAAGCCTATCAGCAGGTCGCTCAATGGCTAGCCTCCATCTCAACGGGTAGCACCGTACGGCCTGTCAACACTTCGACAAATCGACATGCAGCGATATACACAGCGACCAACGCTGCAACCACAGCGCCGGGTACACTGGCCGCATATCCCCACCAGAGTGGGTAGCCCAACAGCAGAGTGGTCTGACCAGATCCGCGCTTGCTCACCATACCGGCAAATAGCTGGATGGCAATCAGTATCAGGACCGCTGCAAAGATGAGTTCAACAATCACGCGGATTGCATCGCGCACACGCTGCGGTAGCAACGCTATAAAAATATCAACAGATGCGTGTGCCCCGTTAAGATTGCACAACGGTAGGAAGGCAAAAATGGCAAACACCATGCCCACTTCTACCAGTTCGAAGTCTCCGTTTACAGGCCCGATACCCGTGGCCAATAGCAGCTTGGCAAAACCCGGTATCACAGTCTGTATCAGATCACCGTGCAACAGTGAATTGACAGAGCGTCCCAGAATGGACAGGCAAGTCAGGATAATCAAAGCACTCAGTGCAAGCCCTCCTAACAGTGCAAAGAATCGGGCCAGCCTGCTGACGTAAATGTGCATTAATGGTTTGTCGCGTTATCAGTAACGCCGCGACCACTAAATGGCCGCAGCCTGCACTACTACATTTCAGCAGTGGCGCCCTTGCATTCACCCTGCATTAAAGATTTGGCTTCGTCTATCAGCATCTGGCCGTCCAGGTCGCGTTCGGCCAGATCAGCTACCCATGTATCGTAGATAGGGCTAACCAGCGTCACCCACTCACTGGTGTCTGTGACAGTGATAATCTCGTTACCGTTTTCTACCGCAAATTCGCGAGCTGGTCCGTCTGCATCAGCCTGTGTACCGCCAGCGAAGATAGAAAAATCCAGCCCCGAGTTGTCATCAATGACTTTTTTGAGATCATCCTCCAGAGCTTCATAAGCGCCCTTGTTCATCGCCAGTACAAAGGTCAGGTTGTACAACGCCGGCCCTTCAAACTCAGTATGAAATTCTACAAGCTCGGGAATCTTCAGTGCTGTAGTGACCTCCCACGGGATAGTCGTGCCGTCGATTACACCCTTAGACAGCGCCTCGGGAATAGCGGGAACCGGCATACCCACTGGAGTGGCACCGGAGAGTTCGAGTAGCTGGTTGGCGAGACGCGAACCACCACGAATTTTCATACCTTGCAGGTCAGCTGGCGTATTGACAGGCTCACTGGTGTGGAGCATGCCGGGTCCATGCACCCAGGTACCGAGGATCTTGACATCAGCAAACTCGGTGTCGGCCATATGGTCCTCGAACATGTTCCAGTAAGCGCAGGAGGCAGCACGCGCATCTTCAACCATAAAAGGCAATTCGAACACTTCAGTGGAAGGAAAACGCCCTGGCGTGTAGCCAACGACTGTCCACACAATGTCAGCTATGCCATCTATAGCCTGGTCCATCAGTTCTGGCGGTGAGCCACCTAGCTGCATGGAAGGGAAACGATCAATCTTGATGCGACCATCAGAAGCAGCCTCTACCCTGTTTGCCCAGACATCGAGCACCTTTGCCGGCACATTCGCCTGTGCCGGTAGAAACTGGTGCATGTTTAACGTTACATCCTGTGCGTAGACTGCACTGGATGCTAGTGTGGCCATGGCTGCGACGGCTAGCGGTTTCAGTACTGAATTGATGCCTGACATGGGAATTCCTCTATTCGTTCGTATTACAGGCGGTTGCACACCTGGTTGTCGGCCATTGATAATTGTGTTAAAAGCATAGATGTAATGAGCGTACTACCCTTCCATTACAGGCACAAGACTGAGTCGCAGTTGCGATGATCCAGTATGGCACGACGCGCTTTCGCCGTGTGGATATCGTTTCATATGATGGGCTTTGAAGCCCACTGCATCAGCACTTGAGCTAATGGATAATGCAGAGTCTTACGGAAAACCTGTAGTGAATCAGCGCTCATCCCGACAGTCCACTGGCAAGATACACTCCTGAATATGCCAACCTTGATAGCGTGATTGATGTGCGCGCCGTGTTTCAAACGACATCATGCAAGCTGGCTCTAGAACCAATGCCGACGCTGCAAAGGGTCTGTATGTCTGCATGCGCTAACAGATGACGAACGAATATACGGCGCTTGCCCGAAGCCCTCACCAGACGTTTTCGAATTACGCGCATAGACAGAGTCCATGGTGCGCTGTTGGTTATTCGTCCTGATTAATGCAACGCCACCGTGTTACCACTGGATGACTTGAAGACCGTGACCCGCTTGTTTGAACGATGCATGCCGGCTGTGCCGGATAGCTTGACAGGCTGATCAGGTATAAGCACCCGCTGAGTAGGTCAGTTCGTAACTGTGACTATAGATCTCAAAGACTATTCCGAAGGGGTCTTCGACATAGACCATGCGATATGGCTTATCGTCAGGATAATACTCACGCACCGGCATACGCTGCTTGCCGCCAGCGGCAACAATATTGGCCAACAGACCTTCGAGGTCCGGATCCTGAATGGCGAAGTGAAACGTACCATGTTGACGAAACGGCAAATTCTCCTCAGGTTCGTGGTTACCATAAAACTCAAACAGCTCAAAGCCAATTCGATCGGCGGTTGCCAAGTGTGCGATACGTAGTCGATTCCAGCCGGGCCCAAACACATCAGTGCACATCTGACCTATATCGCTATCGTCCTCAACGACATCGGTCGGGCTCATTATTGTGTAAAACCCCAAGACTTCTGTGTAGAACTTGACAGCAGCGTCAAGGTCAGGAACGGACAGTCCGATATGGGAAAATGTACGCGGCGTTGGAAACATGGATGATTACCTCGGTTAGTGTAAAATCCAATATAGAAGGAATTGCAGAGGAAATATAATTAAAATTTGAATAGAATTTGATAACGTGCTGTTATAGAACATGCTGAATTCCCAATGGCTCAATACCTTCACCGTACTCTGCGAGACTGGGCATTTCACCCAGACAGCCCACAGGCTCGCCATGACGCAACCGGGCGTTTCACAGCATCTACGCAAGCTTGAGGATCAGGTTGGTCAGCCTTTGATATCTCGGCAAGGAAAAAGCTTTAGCCCGACACCCGCAGGTGAAGCGGTATTGGCCTTGGGTCTGGAGCGACACGCACAGGAAAAACGGTTGCGCGATGTGATCACTCGCGACAATCCCTACCGGGGCGACGTGGCAGTGGGGTGTTCGGGCAGCTTTGCCATGCTGCTTTATCCGCACCTGCTGCAAGTAATGCAGTCGGCACCTGATCTGGTTATTTATCTGAAAGCCATGCCGCAGAACGGCGTAATCAAAGGTGTACTAAAAGGAGAGATTGATCTTGGTATTGCTGATCATGCTCCAAATCATGCACGTCTGGACGCCCAACTCATTGGACAAGAAGAGCTGTGCCTGGTGCTTCCTGATACGGCTGAACCGAGATCGGTTACGTTTGCGATGCTCGACGATATAGGCTTCATAGCGCACCCCGATGGCTACGCTTATGCGGATGAATTATTTTCGCTGAATTTCCCCGACGTGTTTAAAGGATCAGAGCAACTCAAGGTGCGAGGGTTCGTCAATCAGATCAGCCAGATTCCGGTACCTGTGGCGCAGGGCATCGGCTACACCATTCTCCCCCGTAGCGGTGTGAATTCCTTTTCCGAAAACCACAGGCTGCACATCGCAAACCTGTGCCAGAAAAGTCAGCACGATCTTTATCTGGTCTGTCAACGAGGGCGGCAGCTGGCGAGGCGAATTACCCGTATCGCCGAGCTTGTTAAATCGACCGCAGAGAAACTTGATGCTACATAAGATGCATCTCTGTAAACCTGCCCAGTACTAACCGCTCATCAGGTACTCGCCCGGTCTTGTTTTTACATCGACACAGACCACTCTAATGATGCTCAGACGGCAGTTACACGAGTCAATGTACAGGCTCATCGCTTTAACGTAACGCAACCAGCGCATCACCTGTCGCAAACAGAGATCCCATGACATTAGAAGCTTGCATGATGTCCGCTATCCTCATGGGGGTGGCCTCAACCGTATCCGCACTACCCTCCTTCGGTCCATTGGTAACACCCGCACAATTGTCTGAATCTCTGGACACCGTATAACCCGTCATACTCGATATCAGAGAGGGCGACTATACGAAAGGGCATATCCCTGGCGCAATTTCGGCCCCCTATGGCCTATTCCGAGGACCGGCTGATAATCCGGGCCTAGTGCCGGATGTGGCAACGCTTGAATCCAGTTTCGAAACACTTGGGCTCGAACTGCACCGTGCCATCGTTATCGTCCCGGAAGGCAAGAACGATACGGATCTTGGTGCTGCGGCGCGAGTCTACTGGACGTTGAAGTCTTCCGGATTCTCGGATCTGTCGATTCTCCACGGCGGCATTGCCGCCTGGAGACGCCAGAACATGGCAATCACGGCGGACGCAGTGAGTCCGCAGCCCACTGAACTGGACATCGATTTTTCCAACAGCTGGACGGCCCAGACCGAACAATCAGTACCTTGTTGCATCGATTAGCAGGACAGACAGAGCATGAGGCGTGACACAACGGTCGCAGCAGGCGTGACACAACGATCGCAGCGAAGAAACACGCTATGAAAGCGGCGGAGTAGTTCTCGCCATTCAGTCAATCACCCGTGCCTTGAAACATACTGTCACATTCTGACTGTCAGCTTCGAACCCAACGACCGCCATCAGAGTCAGAATTTTGTCGAAATGTGCGAGAATGGTGGCGCCGATTCATACGTCTGACGCCATGAGTTCGCTCTGATGGCATCGAATGGTGTGACGAACTCACACGGATAGATTAACCGCGGACCCGACCGCGAATGATCTGAGAGACTCCTCGCCCGTCCTGGGGCAGGGCTGATCACCGATTGAAATTGGTAAATTTGCCCCTATCACCTGTGTGACAGAGTAGTTCTTCTTTCGTTGAGTCAGTCTGGCTCATGCCAGCCTGAACTCGATCACCCAAAAAGGACCTGTAATAGTGAAAACCTTAGTCTCCACCCTTCTGTGTGCCTCATTCAGTCTGCCTGTGTTTGCTGCTGACGTCGTCATCAGCACGGGCGGTCGAGGTGGTTCCTATTTCGCCACCGGCGAGAAACTCGCTGAAGTTCTCGTGGAATATGTTTATCAGGCTGAGGCGGTGAAAAGCGCTGGCTCTATTGAGAACATCGAACGCGTGGCGGGTGGTGAGGCCACACTCGGTTTTACTCAGCTGGACGCTCTAGCCTGGTGGATGAACCGCAACCCGGATCAGGCCAGCAGCCTGAAAGTGCTGGGCAACCTATACCCCGAGTGTGTCTATGTGGCTATCAACAAGAACAGCGTAGTGCAGGACGAAGGCGACTTGAAGAACAAGAATGCCAAGGTGGCGGTACAGAATCGTGGTTCGGGTTCGGCGGTCAGCTGGTCTTACATGCAGGAACTAGAGCCTGACTTCGCCAACGGAGCTACTCATTTCAAAGGCGGTTTGCAGGTTCTCAATGAACTGGCCATGAACCCGAAAGGCGAGATCAACGCGTTTTTATGGGTGAGCGATCCCACCAATCTTGATCAGCGCTACCTGAAATTTACGCTGGAAAACGACGATCTGGAACTGGTTGACATCACAGATTGGGACTTGAACGACGAACACCCAGAACTCAAGCGCTCTATCTACCGGTTCGAAGAGCCAGACGTTGCCAAAGGTATGCTATTTGATACTGAACTGGAAACGATTTGCATGGATGCTGTCGTTGTTGGCAGCGCAGACGCTGAAAACGAGATGCTGGATGACGTGGTAGATGTATTAACGCTCAACCGCGCCCGGTTGTTCAACCAGTAGCGCATTGAGTAGGCATGCAGCAGGGCCAGGCGGCTCTGCTGCATGGGGTCTGATCGTCCGATCAATGACCCTTGCCACTGTCCGCTTCGATCATGGACAACATCGTCGCCGCCTCATCCTGTTGCGCGGCTGCCATCTCGCTGGCAACCTGACGAACCGCATTCTCAAATACCTCTACCGGTTGGCCACCTGACACGAGGTGGGTCTCATTGATAATTACGGCAGGCACCGACTGGATACCATTAGCGTGGTAGAACGCCTCCCTCTCACGTACCGCCTCCGTGAACTCATCGCTGCGCAGCACTGCAGCAACGCGCTCGGTGTTCAATCCCGCAGAGGTTGCACATTCGGTGAGCACTGCATGATCTGACATTCGCTCTGCACGAGTATGACAAGCTGCCAGTAAAGCCTTTTTCAGCAATGCTTGTTGACCAGGTGCGCCCTCCACCTCGGCCAGATGCAACAGACGATGCGCATCGAAGGTGTTCCAGATACGCCCTCGCCCTGCTACCCCGAATTTAAAACCCACTTCAGCGCCCCGTTGACGAATAGTATCTCGCATTTCGGCCTGCTGCTCAGCCGTTGAGCCGTATTTTTGCGTCAGGTGCTCAATGATGTCCTGCCCTTCCGGGCCCATTTGCGGATTCAATTCGAATGGCTGAAAATGCAGCTCGACATCTACCTCATCTTTTAACCTGACCAGCGCCTGCTCCAGCGCACCCAGCCCAACTGCGCACCAGGGACAGGAGACATCAGACACAAAATCGATTTTCAGTGATTGGTTCATAGCGTTTGACTTATTCCAGTGATACAGGCCGTTTCAGGGCTGAATAATAGCGCTTTCCCACTCGTCGATAAACGTTTTGCGTTTCATGTCGTCAAGGAACACCATCAGACCAGGATTCAACGCAATGATAGATTGCTGCGAGTTATCCTGATAGGCAGTCAACGGCGGTAGCGGAATGGTCTGTGAGTCAGTATCACTCCAGCGCGAGGATACAAGATGACGCATAAACAGGATTGCAGCATCTGCATTGGGTGTGTTGCTGGCCACCAATGCGGTGCGCATCATGGTGTTGGGAAAATCCGAAGGCAAGATGACGTCAATCTTGTCCGCCACATCCTCGCGCGCACTGGCATAACTACCCAGCACATTGTATGAAATAGCCAGTGTTCCATCGGCAAGATCGTCAATCATGGCACCTGAACAGCAATAGAGTCTGGTGCGTAAACTGCCCATGATCTCCATCAGCCGCCAATAGGTTTCTGAAGCCCTGGCATCCTGAGTGGCAAACAGATAGCCAAGCCCCGACTGACGTACATCATAGGTGCCAATTCGGCCACTGAACGTATCAGGGTTTGCTCGCATGACTTCTATCATTTCCTGTCGCGAGCCGGGCACAGGCAAATGCTCAAAGGCTGCCTTGTTGATGACAATGCTCGCAGACTCCAGCGTGAATCCGAACAGGCTGCGTCGCCACTGTGCCCAAGCCGGATGTTCCAAACCCTCTACAGGTTGTGCAAATCCGTCGTTGACAAGCTTTAGCTGCAGGTCCATGGCGCTGGACACCACCACATCATAGTGTTCAGGGTTTGCACGAAACTCAGAATAGACATCCGCTGATATCGCTACCTGGTAGTGGATGTTCAGGTCTGGGTTGCTTTGTAGAAAACTGTGGATGATCGGCGCAAATATCGCCGTATCTGTACTGGAGATAACCCGTAGCGTCTGCGTGCTGTTCTGGCCCTTGAAAAGTTGTTGATCTTCCCATTCAACGGCTTGAATCTTTGCAGCAAAGAAGAGCAGCATCAGAACCAGAATGTAACGCATGCGCCGCCCTCTTTTGTATTGCCGATACTCAGCGTACCACCGTGCGCAGCAGCCACATCCTGAGCGATGGTCAGACCCAGCCCGGAACCAATCGTACCCGCTGCATTTTTACCCCGGGCAAACCGCCCAGTCAGCGTGCCGATTTCATCGTCAGGAAAACCCGCTCCCTCATCGGTAATGCTCAGATGAGGAGCAGGCAATGCGTGCACCTGAATAACGATAGCGCTTTCACTGGGCGAGTACTTCAGTGCGTTGTCTATCAGATTACGCACCGCGTTCTGTATCAGTATGGTGTCACCCGATACCATGACTGTCTTATCGGTTGATAACCGAAGTTCAATGTCTTTCATGTCAGCCACTGGCGTTAACCGCCTTACTAGCTCACGTGCAAGTGCAACCAGATCAATCGGCTGATAATCCAGCTGATTGGCGCGAAAGGTAATCATCGCATGATCGAGTAATTGACCTGCCGCACGCGAACTCTCATCAATAGCACGAATCATTGACCGCAGCGCCTGTCGATTCTCTTCCTTGTCCACTCTTTGCAGCGTGATCTCCGCGTGCGATCGTACAGTTGCCAGTGGCGTGCGGACACGATGTGCAGCCTCGGCGATAAAATCTTCTGATTGTGTAAAGGATTCATCCAGACGTTGCATAAGATTGTTGAGAGACGATACCAGCGGCACCATTTCGGTTGGCACCGGTTTGACGATGGGGCTTAAATCCTGCGGACCTCGTCGTGCCACAGACTCCGTCAACCGTTTTAACGGACCAATGGTAGATGAGGTTGCCCAGATGGCCAGCAGGACTGCCAGTGAAAAGAATCCCACTCCGTACCAGGCGGCATTACGTGCAATACGTTGCAAGGTTCCCGATAAGCTGTCTTGGGTCTGCGCAACTGTGGCCGTGATCCGAGTTCGCGTATCTGCGCCTACCAATACCCGCGAAGCCGTGACTTGTCTGATAGGCACATCCAGGTAATAGCCGGATCTGTGCGTGCTACTCATTCTGGATTCACGTTGCGGCAACGGCAGATCCGCATAGCCTGACAACAACGAGTCGTTTTCATAAATCGCATAGAACACACGGTCATCAGTTTCTGTATTCAACATGGAAAATGCAGCATACGGCAAATCTACCTTGACCACTGAGTCGCGGATAATGGCCGCATCGAGCATGGCTGTTACCGATGCGCTGAGAATGTTGTCCTGACTTTGCAGCGCTATCTGCGCTGCGTAGGCGCGGATCACAAAGTAGAACAGTAGTGTCAATACGGCCGCCACGCCGATAAGCGTAATAACCAGCCGGTTGCGTAGTGAACCAGCTGCAACGCCGACTTTACTCTGCACCTTACTCATTATCCAACCGGTAGCCCAGCCCTCTGAGCGTGGTGATCGTCAGGCTGGATTTATCCAAGTGTTTGCGCAAGCGCGCTATGTAGACCTCTATGGCGTTTTCAGACGCATCATCATCGTAGGAAAAAAGCCGGTCAAAGAGCTTCTGTTTGGAGAAGACCTTGCCGGGAGAGTTGATCAGCAACTCCAGCAGCCGCAGCTCACGATTGCGCAGCACCAGAGGTTGCCCTGCCACTGAGAGCTGGCCGGCCACCGGGTCAAATTCCACATCACCAAGGCGAGTAATCGTTTCTGCTGAACCTGATTTGCGGCGCAGTACAGCACGGCAACGTGCTTGCAGTTCGGCGTGATCAAACGGTTTGGTGACGTAATCATCGGCGCCCAGATCCAGTACACTGACTCTGTCGGATACCTGTGACCGGGCCGTCAGTACAATCACGGGCGTGTCTCTTTTCTGTGCTCGATGATGAGCCAGAAAATCTCTGCCGTCACCGTCCGGAAGCATGATGTCAAGCAGGATCAGATCGTAGTCACCATTGTCTGAAAACGCGATAGCATCGACGAAACTCATCGCGTGATCAACCACGTGCCCATCCAGTACCAGTCGCGTTGAGAGCGCCTGCGCAAGCTCCTCGTTGTCCTCGATAAGAAGATATTTCATGCGAAATCGGCCCTTTCTCGCTCGTGACAGGTTCGTGTCAGGTTGCCATGTTGCACTATCCGGATTGTCCCGTACGGTGGACAGATGCCAAAACTGGAGGAACCATGATGAAATTCAATTTGGGTCGACGCGCCCTGTTAGCCACGGCTGTAGCCACGATGTGCCTGTCTGCGCCATCATTTGCACAAGCCGAAGAAGTGGTAGAGAGCATACATTTTCTGATTCCCGGTGGTGCCGGAGGCGGCTGGGATGGTACAGCGCGCGGTACCGGTGAAGCACTGACCAAAGCTGGACTGGTAGGAACAGCCTCTTACGAGAACATGTCTGGCGGCGGCGGTGGTAAAGCCATCGGATTCCTGATCGAAAACGCCGACAGTAATCACGGCACGCTGATGGTCAATTCGACGCCCATCGTGATTCGCTCACTCACGGGCGTATTCCCACAAAGCTTCAGAGACCTGACACTGATTGCCGGCACTATCGGCGACTACGCAGCCATCGTGGTAGGCAAGGATAGCCCGGTCAATTCTATGGATGATTTACTGGCAGCATTCGATGCTGACCCATCTGCTACCGCCATCGGTGGTGGGTCAGTACCCGGGGGCCTTGATCACCTGGTAGCAGCCATGGTGATGGAAGCGGCTGGTAAAGACGCACTAGGCGTGAAGTATATTCCTTACGATGCAGGCGGTAAAGCGATGGCTGCCTTGCTGTCCGGTGAAATTGCCGCACTGTCGACCGGTTTTTCAGAAGCTGTTGATCTGGCTGCTGCCGGCGAAGTGAAAATCATCGGCGTTACTGCTGATGAGCGTGTTGATGCAGCGCCCGATGCACAAACCATGAAAGAGCAAGGCATTGATACAAGCTTTGTCAACTGGCGTGGATTTTTCGGTGCACCCGGACTGCCTGACGATAAAGTCACTGCCTACCAGGACGCGATCGCCCAGATGTATGACACGGCCGAGTGGGAAGAAGTACGTGCCCGTAACGGTTGGGTCAACATTCATAACCCGGGTGCTGATTTTCAGGCGTTTCTGGAAGATCAGGAAACTGTTATCGGTGATTTAATGAAGAAGCTCGGCTTCTTATAGTCTTGATGGTGGGGTGGCCTGATGGCTGCCTCGCCTCAATTACTTACCGGAGGTAAATCAGGATGGCGCTGGATCGTTGGATTGCATTGATTCTACTCGGCATCTGTCTTGTCTACGGCTATGCCGCTTGGTTCGCCATGGATGATTCTCTAGCGCCGTTCATGCGCCGGAACCCGATCTGGCCCAGTACCTTCCCTAAGGTTTTGTCTATCCTGGGCATCGTCGCCTGCACCATAATCTTACTAGGCCTTGAAAAAGGTGAGCAGAAAATCGGCGATATCGACTACCGCCGTCTGGGTGACTATCATCTGGGTCAGGCTCTGTTTCTGCTGGGCCTCATGGTTGCCTATGCTATCTGCCTCCGGCCGGTAGGCTTTATCATCTCAACCGGATCATTTCTTATACTGGGCGCAGCCGTTCTTGGCGAGCGCAAGTGGCACATCCTGCTGCCCGTTGCCGCAACAGCCACCTTCGTCGTGTGGTATCTCGTTCAAGAGGTGCTAGGCATCTACCTGCGTCCATTGCCGGGTTTTCCGGGAGGCTGACATGCTAGAAGGCATCATGATCGGTCTGCAGACCGCGTTCTCTATCCAGAACCTGTTGATGGTCATTGGCGGTTGCCTGATTGGAACCTTTGTGGGCATGCTGCCAGGCTTGGGGCCTATGTCTATTATCGCCATCATGATTCCGGTGGCCATATCCATTGGCGATCCGGCAGCGGCTCTTATCCTGTTAGCTGGCGTTTACTATGGCGCTATTTTCGGCGGTTCTACCTCTTCGATACTGCTAAATGCACCGGGTGTTGCTGGCACGGTAGCCAGTAGTTTTGACGGTTATCCCATGGCTCAGCAAGGTAAGGCCGGCAAGGCCCTCACCGTCGCCGCCATATCCAGTTTTTGCGGCGGCGCCATTGGCGCCATACTGCTCATGATTTTTGCGCCTGCGCTGTCGTCAGTGGCACTGCTCTTCCATTCAGCTGAATATTTCGCATTGATGGTGGTCGGTCTATCAGCCATCGCGGCATTCGCCGGTACCGGTCAGGTCACCAAGGCCTTGATGATGACCGTACTTGGCCTGATTCTCGCCACCGTGGGTGAAGGCGCCCTGTTCAACATGCCGCGTTTCACCATGGGTCTGATGGACCTGCAGTCCGGCTTCGGATTTGTGACCCTGGCCATGGCGATGTTCGCCTTACCCGAGGCCTTGTTTCTGGTACTCAAACCAAAAGAACTGAATCCGGAAAGCGGCGGCGAGATCAAGGATCTGCGCATCACCAAAAAGGAAGCGCTATCAATTGCACCGGTTATCGGTCGCCAGTCACTACAGGGGTTTTTCATTGGGGTATTGCCAGGTGCGGGAGCCACTATCGCAAGTTTTCTGGGTTACGCCGTTGAACGCAACATTGCTACCAAGGAAGAGCAGGATAAGTTTGGCAAAGGATCCATAAAAGGTCTAGCTGCACCTGAAACAGCGAATAATGCCGCATGCACGGGTTCGTTTGTACCATTACTAACGCTCGGGATTCCCGGCTCTGGTACAACGGCTATTCTGCTCGGTGCACTGATAGCGCTGAATGTCACACCCGGCCCCCGGCTGATGATAGACAACCCACAGATTTTCTGGGCGGTGATCATTTCCATGTTCATCGGCAACCTGGTATTGCTGATTCTGAACTTGCCACTGATACCCTATATAGCGAAAGTACTCTCTGTACCGCGCACCTTCCTGATTCCGTTTATTCTGTTCTTTACGCTGATGGGCGCCTACATCGGGCAGAACAATGCCACCGAGCTTCTGCTGCTGGTAGGCTTTGGCATCTGTGCCACTGCACTCAAGTTTGCTGACTATCCGCTCGCCCCACTGTTAATCGGCTTTATTCTGGGTGGCATGCTGGAGAACAATTTCTCCCGCTCCATGCAGCTGTATGACGGCATCAGCTTTATCTGGGAACGCCCCATGACGCTTGGGCTTCTGATTGTGGCTGTCATTCTGGTGTTACTGCCCGGTTACCGGGCAAGGCGTTCGCGTGCTGCCGGCGTTGCTGATGGTGATTGACAGTAACTCTACAACTCCATACCCGCTTCTCTGAACTCCCCCCAGCGCAGCACGGCTGCGACACCGAAAACCGATCAGGCCAAGCGTCCTTATCGGAATCATGGCAAGGTGGGGTTTCATTCTTTTCCTAATCCATTTTTTAATCAAGCGTCATGAATGATTACGAAAACGCCGGGCTGTCAGTAGATCAACGAGTAGACGATCTTCTGCAACGCCTGAACATAGACGAAAAAATCGCCCAGCTGCACGCACTGTGGCTGATACTGGATGAGTCTGGCAACCATCAGGGTCGCAGCGACCAGTTCACTGGTGGCAATGATTCTGGTGAGATCAGTACACGATTGAAAAACGGCCTTGGCCAGATCACCCGCCCGCTGGGCACGCGCAGTATCGACCCCGTTAAAGGCGTAAGGGCATTGAACCGGTTACAAAAATTTCTGGTCGATGAAACCACCTGGGGGATTCCGGTGCTATCACACGAAGAGTGCTTGTCTGGGCTTATGATCCATGACGCCACACTTTTTCCTTCCTCGCTTGCTTACGGAGCCACGTGGAATCCGGAACTCATTCGTCAGATCGGTGACGCTATAGCTACAGAAACATTATCTGTTGGTGCCAGGCAAGGTCTTGCGCCGGTACTGGATGTTGCACGTGATTCGCGTTGGGGTCGAACTGAGGAAACCTTCGGAGAAGACCCTTATCTGACAGGTATTCTGGCTACCCGCTATGTGCAGGGCCTGCAAGGTAAGGATCGCAGCGTATTGGCAACCCTGAAACACTATGTGGGCCATTCGTTCAGCGAAGGCGGCCGGAACCACGCACCCGTGCATCTTGGCTGGCGTGAACTCAATGATGATTTCATGCTGCCGTTTGAAATGGCGGTGAAGCTTGGCAATGCCGGTTCGGTCATGCCGGCCTATCACGACATTGATAATGAACCGGTCCACGCCTCTCATCACCTGCTAACCCAGGTACTGCGAGACGAATGGGGATTTGATGGATTGATTGTTGCCGATTACGTGGGTGTGACCCTGCTTCATACTCACCACGGGGTGGCTGCCGACCTTGCAGAGGCTGCCGCCTTATCGTTCAACGCGGGTCTTGATGTCGAATTGCCTGGCGACGATTGCGCACTGCACATCAAGGAGGCTATGGCGCGTGGTCAGATCAATACAGACACCCTCGACGAGACGGTCCGACGGGTTTTGCTGGAAAAATTTCGTCTGGGTCTTTTTGAAAACCCCTATACCGATGAGAACGCCATCAATTTACGTAGCCCCGCTGCCCTGAACGTGGCGCGCGAAGTCGCTGAGCAATCTGTCACTATCCTTGACAATAACGGTATCTTACCGCTGGCAGGTACATCGAGCATTGCGGTTATCGGCCCGACGGCGAATGACCCGCTAGCCCTTCTAGGCGACTACAGCTTTCCAGTGCACCTGATCAGTCAGGACAAATCCGAGGGTGCTGCCAGCGTTATTACCTTGCTTGAGGGATTTCAGTCTGTTTGTGGTGAAACTAGAATCTCCTATGCCAGGGGTTGCCACATTCTGGAGAAGCGCGAAACCGGTACACCTGTCTTTCCCGGCGATATCGATGACAATATCAGTCTGGACATCAAGTCCAGAATATCCACCAGTCTTGACCTTTTTGATGAAGCTATCAACGTGGCAAACTCAGCGGATGTAGCCATCGTATGCGTCGGTGATCTTTCTGGCATCTTCCAGACCGGTACCGTAGGAGAAGGGTCGGACACCGACTCACTGGAACTGCCGGGCGTGCAGCTAGCGTTGCTTGAGGCCATCGTGGCTACAGGCAAGCCGGTAATCGCCGTAATAACCAGCGGTCGCCCCTATAACCTTGGCGGACTTGAATCCAAACTGGCTGCACAGGTCATGGCCTGGTTTGGTGGCGAGCAAGGCGGCACCGCATTGGCGAATGTACTCACCGGTGCTGTAGAGCCTTCCGGCCGACTGACCTTATCTGTACCCAGAAGCGCTGGCGCCAGCCCTTATTTCTATAACCACAAGTTCAAAAGCTCTGGTACTCCGATAGCAAGGCACTTTGGCAGTAACTATCCGTTCGGGCACGGCCATTCGTACACCCGCTTCGAATACACCGATCCAAGTCTTGCCAGTGAATCTGTCGACATACAGAGCGGCACGATAGACTATTCATTCACGCTGACAAACACGGGCAAGCGCGCCGGTTTTGAAATACCTCAATTATATGTCAGGGATTGCCTTGCCACTCTGGTCCGGCCGGTCAAGGAATTGAAGGGCTTCCAACGGATAAAGCTGGATGCAGGTAAGAGTGTGCGGGTCAGTTTCAAGCTACCGGTGGATATGCTCAACTTCACGGGCGCGGCAAATGTGCGTATTGTCGAACCCGGTGAATTCACGTTGATGATCGGCGCGTCGAGTGCAGACATTCGCCTCAAATCCAGCGTGCAGGTGACAGGCGACGTACGCACTCTAGAGCGACACTGGCGCATGGAGAGTACGTGTGAGGTTACACCTGTATGAGCGGTGCGCAGAGGGTCAGCTTAACAGCAGAGTTAGTAGGGCAAACCCACGTAGTTGATCGTCAGACTCGCTTGAGCCTCATCCGTGTGCTTTAGAAAAGCTATCTCTGCTTGTTGAATCTTGATATCAAAATCTGTCTGTTCCGGGAAACGATGCAGCGTGGACGTCATCCACCAACTGAAGCGCTCTACTTTCCAGACACGTGTCAATGCAGTTTGTGAGTAGCTTTGCAGTTCACTGTCATCGTTATCGCGATACCGCAGCTTCAATGCTCTGTACAGGTAGTGTACATCAGAGGCAGCGGTGTTAAGGCCCTTGGCGCCCGTGGGGGGAACAATATGCGCTGCATCTCCACAGAGAAAGAGCCTGCCCCATTGCATGGGCTCACACACAAAGGAGCGTAATGGCGCAATGGATTTTTCAATGGCCGGGCCGGTTTCTATTACGTCGGCAAAACGCTCGGGGAGACGGCTTTTCAACGTCTGCCAGAAGGCATCATCGCTCCAGTTCTCTACGCTGTCGTTGATATCACACTGGACATAGTACCGGCTCAGTTTATCGTTTCGCATTGAGCACAATGCAAAGCCTTTATCGGAATTACTGTAGATGAGCTCATCATGAACCGGCGCAGTCTCTGAGAGAATACCCAACCAGCCAAACGGGTATTCCTTGACATATTCCGTACGTTTTTCAATCGGTATATGCTGTCGACTCACACCATGATATCCATCGCAACCTGCGATGTAATCACAGTCGATATGCCATGCTTCGCCATTGACTTGGCAATCAATGCTGGGCGTGCCTGTTTCGAGATCGTTGAGAACCACGTTCTCAACATTGAACAGTGTTTTAGCACCGACTCTTTCGCGCGCGTCGTACAGATCACGGGTCAGCTCTGTCTGCCCATACACGGTCATTGGTTTATCAATATATTTTTCGAACGAAATATCGAAATAATCGTTGTTGCTCGATAACACAATACCCTTGTGCACGTAACACTCTCTGTGCAGCCTCTGTGCTGCCCCCGCCTCCTCCATCAGTTCCACAAGACCCCGTTCCAGAACGCCAGCCCTGATCCGCGTTAGTACATATTCGCGTGTTTTTCGTTCCAGCACGACATTGTCAATACCGGCATTGTGCAACAGCTGCCCCAGCAATAATCCGGAAGGTCCCCCACCGATAATGGCAACTTGTACACGCATTATAAATTCTTCGCCGTTATCAAGGCCAGTTGGTGGGCTTCATTATTGTTGTTGGCACGCTCGTGATAGGCCGCTTCAACGTTAGCGCGACCTAGTTGCGCAGGTTCACGCGCTAGTATTGCACGACAAAGAAATATAGCGTAGCAATAACCGTGTCACAGTGACGTCGCAGACGCCTGTCCGATATCATTGAATACATTATCGTGATGAAGACCGCCGTTGAAAACCTGAAAATATTGAGAAATGCACGTAAACCCTTGTCCAACAGCGCTACCCTGAGACAATCAGGCGACAGACACCCAACGTTTGATCGCCAAATCGTCCCCTTCAACACAACACCAACAAACACTGAGACAAGACTGTGAGCTTTACAAAAACACCCGGTTGGCTGGATTGGTACCCACAACCCACCAGGCCGCGATTCCAGTTGCCTCCAGGTAGTGTCGATGCCCATTGCCATGTTTTTGGTCCAGGAGACACCTTCCCCTACGCGCCACAAAGAAAGTACACACCCTGCGATGCGTCAAAGCATCAGTTGTTCGCACTTCGTGATCATCTCGGCTTCGATCGGAATGTGATAGTCCAGGCAACCTGCCACAGCGCTGATAACGGTGCGCTTGTCGACGCATGCTTGTCAGCCGGTAACAAAGCCCGTGGCGTTGCTACTGTAAAAGCAGACATCACAGACGAAGCACTTCAGCAGCTACACGAAGCCGGTATTCGAGCCGTACGCTTCAATTTCGTGACACGCCTTGTAGATGTCACACCAGAAGATGAACTGCTAATCATCGCCCGCCGCATTGCCCCGCTTGGCTGGCACGTTGTCATCTATTTCGAGGCACCCGATCTGCCTGATCTGTGGGAATTTTTCAGTACTATCCCTACGCCATTAGTTGTCGATCACATGGGTCGACCTGATGTCAACAAGCCAGTAAACAGCGCGGAGTTCCAGCTGTTTCTGCGCTTTATGCAGGATCACCCGAACGTCTGGAGTAAGGTCAGCTGCCCAGAGCGTCTATCCAATGATGGCCCACCTGCATTGAACGGTGAACAAGCGGCTTATCAGGACGTTGTACCCTTTGCGCGCACCGTTGTCGAACGCTTTCCAGATCGTGTGCTGTGGGGAACCGACTGGCCGCACCCGAACCTGAAAGACCATATGCCCGACGATGGCCTGCTAGTCGATTTCATCCCCCAAATTGCCGTCACTGAGAAACTACAGCAACAGTTACTGGTGGATAACCCCATGCGGCTGTACTGGCCCGAGGAGCGATGACTTCCCAATCCATCACCAAAACGGTTGATAGCATTCGTCATGAAACATCGGCGATAGTGGATTCAAGATTATATAGGTTGGACGCTAAACGGCTTTTCTGATGAGCCTCCCAACCAGATCCATTCAACAGGATTCTGGCAAGAAAAGATCACCAACCTGCGTAATCGGACTAGTGTCGCGACCAGCGGCTCGGTGCCCATTGCGGTTGCCAAAAAGGTTTTCCTAATGCCCCCCAGTCGGCGTTTCTAATTACGTTTTCTCAGTACTTGGATGCATCACTCGGGTAAACGTCAGCTCTCCAATCTCAACACAAAGTAATTCTTCTTGCCACGTTGCAACAGTACGAATTTTTTGTTGACCAGATCATCGGTAGTCAGCTGGTACTGATCACTCACCTTTTGCTTGTTAACAGCAATAGAATTTTCCTTCAATGCACGGCGCGCTTCACTGGTCGATTTCAAAAATCCTGTTTCGGTTGCCAGCGCTGCCACAATGTCCAGCCCCTGATCAATCGACGTACGAGAAACGGTAGCCTGTGGCACCCCGTCAAACACATCCAGAAAAGTTTGTTCGTCGAGCTGCTTCAAATCGTCAGTGGTTGCCTGACCAAATAGAATACCACTGGCCATAATCGCCTTGTCCAGCTCAGCCTCTGAATGAACCATGGCAGTGATTTCTGCAGCGAGTCTTTTCTGCAGTATTCTCAAATGCGGGGCTTCCCGGTGCTCACCGATCAGCGTCTCTATTGTCGGTTCATCGAGAAAAGTGAAGATCTTGACGTACTTCTCGCTGTCCTCATCACTGGAATTCAGCCAGTACTGGTAGAACTTGTACGGCGAGGTACGCGCCGCATCCAGCCACACATTGCCACCTTCACTTTTGCCAAACTTTGATCCATCCGCCTTGGTAATCAACGGACAGGTAATGGCAAACGCCTTGCCCCGAGCAATTCTTCTAACCAGTTCTGTGCCTGTCAGAATATTTCCCCACTGGTCACTGCCACCCATCTGAATACTGCAATCGTGGTTTCTGAACAAGTGCAGGTAGTCATATCCTTGAACCAGCTGATAGGTGAATTCAGTAAAGCTCATACCACCAGCCTCTTCCGAATCCACTGAAATTCTGTTCTTTACAGAGTCTTTGGCCATCATGTAATTAACAGTGATGTGCTTGCCGACATCGCGAATGAAATCCAGAAAACTGAAATCCTTCATCCAGTCGTAGTTATTGACTAATTCTGCGCAATTGTCACCGCTGCCAGTGAAATCAAGAAACCGCGATAGCTGTTTTCTCACGGCCTCCTGATTATGTCTCAGCGTAGGCTCATCGAGCAGATTGCGTTCGTCGGACTTGCCAGAGGGATCGCCTATCATGCCGGTGGCACCACCGACGAGCGCTACAGGTTTATGCCCTGCACGCTGAAACCGGGCCAGCAGCATGATGGGAACCAGATTGCCAATATGCAAGGAGTCAGCGGTCGGGTCAAAACCGATATACGCGGTACGCATACGCTCCTGCAAATGTTCTTCGGCGCCTGGCGTCACGTCGTGGATCATGCCACGCCACTCGAGCTCTTTTATAAAATTAGTCATTTGAATCAGCAGCAGAAATGCAGGGTAGTATCGAATGGCACTGCTTTAAGGCCGTCATCCCCGCGCAGGCGTGAATTCATCCCAGCATTTACAGGGTTTCCCGCCATCGCGGGAATGACGTAATTGCCTTTACAGGACTCAATGCAGTGCCATTCGGGTAGTGTTTGAATGTCAATACGAACACATTGTATCGCTATCTGACCGGCGATCGCTAATCCGACCAGCGTCGAATACCGCACACCAGCCATCCTGGACCCCACAACTCACACTTACCCTACTATCGAGTGGCCAGCCGATCCAGAGGCACCCGTTTGAATACACCACTGGCCGTTGCAATCAGAGCCCCCGTGGTATCAGTTAGCTCCCCGTCAATGAACTGCAAAGACTTCCCTGCTCTTACAATCTTGCCTGTCGCCACCAGCTCCGTACCTGGAAAGGCGGGGGCCAGAAAATGTGTGTTCAATGACACGGTCATGAATGGCGTACGCCCGCTGGAATCAACACTCAGACTCGCCGTTGCACCCATAGCGTTGTCTAGCAACGTGGAGGCAATGCCGCCATGCATGACATCATGCCGGTTCAGATGCACCTCACTCAACCTCAGATAACAGCGGGCACGGCCGTCTTCCTGACTGACGTCCAGCACGTACCCGACGAGGCGCTGCGCACCGGTCTCGCTTTTAATGAGCCCGGTGTCTGGCGAATCATTTGTCATCGTTATCGCGACACGCTACTGTGAAGACAGTCGTCA